>ENA-OQBJ01000402-OQBJ01000402.1-human-gut-metagenome-genome-assembly--contig:-NODE-402-length-23106-cov-5.298316_pt1 | contig 23106 bp, 24 predicted proteins | sample MGYA00242743_ERZ504545 | MGnify/ENA primary metagenome ERZ504545 (study PRJEB26092, sample SAMD00036252) | human gut metagenome | host: Homo sapiens | study: EMG produced TPA metagenomics assembly of...
GAACTCTCCCCCTCCTGGCCGCCTTTGATCTCTTCTCTCTCTTTTCGTGAGTTCTTTTTGCTTTCTTATAATAATAGTCTGATCTGAAACACATAAGATATACCAGTCTTCCGATAAGGCCTGTCATCATTAAAATACAGCAGAGTAATACCACCCATATTTTTCTCTTGTGAAACGTCATATTTTTTTTCATAAAAAAAAGCTCCGCAGAGATTGTCATAACAATATATGACCATTCTCTGCGGAGCTATAACTATACGTTTTTATTCCAGACCTGCTTCTTCATTGGTAATACCGTCTGTCTCTTCGTTATTATCCTCAGTCGTCTCAGCTTCATCATCCTCCAGAGGTGCAGGTGCATCAGGATTGGATACTGCATCTCCTGAAGAATCTGCATCCGTACTTCCCGAAGCACTGACAAGATTTGTAGACATCTTATAATTGCCTTCCTCATCCAATATGTGATCTCCATTGGCATCCAGCAGATATCCGTTTTCATCAATCCGGTTTCCATCCCAGTCTATCAGATTGCCATCTGCATCCACCAGATTACCGTCACTGTCAAGTTCGCTGTCCGATATGGAAGTACTCTTTAAATGTCCCTTAAACCCTTCCCACAATTCTGTCTCCGGCACTGTTCCATCTTCAGATTCATCCGGCACTACATTCAGATACGGAAGAAGCTCCGAAAGGATTCCCTGTGCAATATACTGCGGATAAGTACTGTTTGCCTGATCCTCTACATTCGGTTCATCTACAACTACATAAATTACCACAGCCGGGTCATCTACAGGAGCAAATCCAATAAAAGAAACCAGATATTTTCCGTTTCCTCGCGGGTATTTCTCCGCTGTACCTGTTTTACCGCCTGAACTGTAACCCTGCACTTTGGAATGACGGCTGGTACCCTGCTGTACACTCAATGCCATATAGCTTCTGATATCACTGGAAATCCTGGAGGAAATCGTCTGCTTCAGAAGTATCGGCGAGATTGTTTTTACAGTTCCGCCATTACTGTCAAGAACCTTTGTCACAAGATGCGGCTGATAATAATATCCGCCATTGATAACGGAACTCATCGCATTGATTTCCTGGATCATGGTACAGGTAAAACCCTGTCCAAAAGCAGAACATGCAAGTTCTGTTTCCCCCATACTATCCTTAGTATGGATAATACCTGCACCTTCATTCGGCAGGTCAATCCCTGTCCTTGTTCCGAAATTAAACAGACTCTGTGCTTTGATAAACTGAGTAGCTCCCATCTTGGCACCAATCTGCATCATTGCATCATTACAGGAGTTTGCAATTACCTCTCCCAGTGTCTCTGTGCCATGTGCACTCGGATAAACCGCACACTTGATCATAGTATCTCCAAAAGTCTGCGATCCATCGCATACAAATGTATCTGTTTCCTGTATCGCACCCTTTTCCAATGCAGAAGCCATGACGATCGGCTTTACAACAGATCCCGGCTCATAGGCATCTGTGACGCAGAAATTACTCCACATACCATTCAGAGCCTCCACTGTTTCCACATCATTCATCGCTTTGATTTCATCTTCTGTATATACAGCGGAAAGATCTCTAGGATTATTCAGATCATAACGGTCACCACCATCCATGGCAATAATCTCACCGGTGGACGGATTTTCAACAATGACACCTATATTCTTGGCCCCCATTGCCTCTTTAAATCCATTAACATATTTCTCAACAATCTGCTGTGCACCGATGTCAATGCTGGTCTGAATGCTTTTTCCATTCACCGCAGCAATAATGGTCTGCTCCACATCTGAATCATCATTGATATACCCATACTGTCTTCCGTCTACGCCTGTCAGTGTGCTGTTATAGTACCCTTCCAGTCCGATATCTGCCACATCTCTGTCCAGTGCAAAACCAATTGTATCGCATGCTGTTTCATTAAACGGGTAACTTCTCAGATAATCCTCTTCAAACCAGACGCCTTTGATATTTGCCCGTTCCTTTGCCTGCGCTTTAGTAAGACCGGAATCTTCATCCTCTGCCTTATATTTTTCAAATTCTTTCTTTTTGTCCATAGACAGCTGTTTTGTCAGTACCTGATACTGACTCTGACTGGTTCTTGAATCGGCCAAAAGAGAACGCACTATTTCTTCATCAATCCCCAGCACCTCATTTAAGGCACGTATTGTTGGCTCTACATAGTCCTCATCTGAATTTACAGTTTTACAGTCCAGGATCACATTATAAACTTTATTGCTGGTAGCCAGTATATTTCCGTTCTTGTCATAAATATCGCCTCTCTTTGCCGGCAGTACCTGGCTCTCATATTTCTGCTGTGCCTGGCTTAACACCTGTTTTTTGTATTTGCTTCCACTGGTAGCATTAATATAAGTAATTCTCAACACTAATATTACCAGAAGCAGTAACACAATTCCAAACAATATCAGCAGCTTTTCTTTCATGTTTTGATTTATTTTTCTCTGTGGTCTTCTTCGACTCTTTCTTCCCGTATTGCTCAATTAATCACCTACTTTGAATCTGGTATATCCTGATACTGTCTTACATAGCTGTTACCCGATGTAGAATAGGTTACTGTCTGATCATCTGACGGATATTTCATCCCCAGTCTCCCCAATGCAGTCTGCTTGATCTTATTCAGATCCACATTTGATGTCACCTGGCTGTAATATGCATCATTGTCTTCTTTTAAATCTGCCAGTTCTTCCTCAAGAGATGCAACTGTACTCATCTTTGCGGTAATCTCTGATTTGTAACGAAGATATTTCACAGAGCAGAATAATATCGCCACACATACAACTGCCAGAAACGCTACAAATCCCCAGTTCATTGCAGTCGCCTTCTGCCTGTTCTTCTGTGCTTCTTTACTCAACTGATGTTTCTGCCTTGGTACCTGCGCAGGACTCGCCTGCACTCTTCGGTTTCGATTGGTCTGCTGCCTTCCCGGATTCTGTCTTCCCGGCTGCCTCTTTCTCTCCGGAACTTCTGCAAGACGTCTGACCGTATTTCCGTCAACATACATTCCTCTGTTTGTTCTGGCACTGGTTCTGCTTCTTCTTGCTGTTTCACTCCTGGTCGTTCTCGCCATTTCATGCCTCTCTAATTATAATACTCTCTCAAAAATCCGAAGCTTTGCACTTTTGGAACGCGGATTCTCTTCCATCTCTGTCTCCCCCGGAAGAATCGGCTTTCTTGTGATCACTTTTCCTTTGGATTTCTTCCCGCATACGCATACAGGAAAATCTGAAGGGCAGGTACACGGATTCTCATTTTTTCTGAAAATCGTCTTTACAATTCTGTCCTCCAGAGAATGAAAAGTGATAATGCAAAGTCTTCCGCCATCATCAAGGATATCGATCATTCCATCCAGAGAATCCCGCAGCACATCGAGCTCTCTGTTAAGCTCAATACGGATTGCCTGAAAAGTTCTCTTGGCCGGATGTCCTGACTTCACCTGCATCTTCATGGGAATGGATTCTCTGATGATCTCTGTCAGTTCTCCGGTGGTTGTGATCGGTTTCACCTGTCTGGCGGCAACAATATGTTTTGCAATATTTTTTGCAAATTTATCTTCACCGTAATCACGAATAATACGGTATAATTCTTTTTCTTCATAGCCATTGACAATATCGCCGGCTGTCTGCGTCTGGCGCTGGTCCATGCGCATATCGAGCGGTGCATCTACCTGTAGGTAAAACCGCGTTCTTCATTGTCAAGCTGATAGGAAGATACTCCAAGATCAAGGAGAATCCCGTCGACTTTATAGATGCCTCTTGCTGCCAGTTCCTGTACCATGTAACAATAATTGCTGCGAATGATCGTCGCCTGTTTATAGGGGGCTAACCTCTCACTCGCAGCAATTATCGCATCCTGGTCTTGATCTATGCCAATAAATCTCCCCTTGGCAGAAAGTTTCCTGCATACCTCACCGGCATGCCCTGCACCTCCTAAAGTACCATCCACGTAGATTCCGTCCGGTTTGATATCCAAACCTTCAATGGTCTCTTCCAGTAATACAGATTTGTGTTTAAATTCCATCTCCGTCTCCTGTCTGGATTTACTTTGCAAGATACTTCAAACGAGACCTGTCAGATTGTGATTCCCATGTCCTGCATGCTCTCTGCAATGCTGTCCATGTCATCATAATCACAGATCTCATTCCATTTTTCTTTGCTCCAAACTTCAATTCTGTTCAGATTACCTGTCAGAACCACATCTTTCTCCAGACCGGCAAATTCGCGCAGTGTCTGCGGTACAAGGATTCGTCCCTGCCTGTCCAGTTCACATGTAGTTGCTCCAGCTACAAAGAATCGTGAAAAAGTTCTGGCATTTTTATTTGTAAGTGGTAAAGATCTGAGCTTCATTTCAAAGGATTCCCATTCATCCATCGGATAAATGTAAAGACAGCCATCAAGCCCTCTTGTCAGAACAAACTCTTCCCCTAAGAGCTCCCTGAATTTAGAAGGAATGATCAGACGCCCCTTCGCGTCGATCGTGTGGTTATACTCTCCCATGAACATGTTACTCACCTACTCTCGCAAAATCTGAATCTCCCCTTCAGATTTCTCAGGTGGTAATGGACTCTGCCGTTATTCCCCACTCACCACCACTATTCACCACTTTCTACCACTTATGTGCTTATTCTAAACTATTTAGGCTGAAAAAACAAGGGGGAGAAAAAGATTTTTAAAATTTAGAACTCTGTTAACATTTATGAAACAACCTTATTTTTACGAGAAAAATGGGCTTTTATACATAAAAAGTGGGTTGAATTTCCACTTTCAACCCACTTATCTTTCAGATATATGTTTTTTTACTGTTCTTCTTTTGAATTTGTGGGAGAAGTTCCCACATCTGGCTTTACCTGTTCATCCATCTCCGGCCGGATTTCCGGTTCCGGTTTCATTTCAGAAGTCTCAGGAAACATCTGTTTTTCTTTCACTGACTCATCCAGAAATCTTTTTTTCCTCTGCCGGCGTATAGTATCTCTTTTCTGTGCCATCACTCTGCGTATGATCACTACAGGCATAAAAACAGCAAATAATATAGCGGAAATTACCAGCGAAATCCCCACTTTTGTCCCCGGAATATAAAGCTTATCTGTTCTGAGCCATTCAAAGAAAAACCTTCCCAGACCATAACCTGCCAGATAGATCATAAACAATTCGCCTTCATATTTCTTTTTTCGGCGCATGGCCATCAACAGCAGAAATAACAGCAGACACCACAGACTTTCATAAAGAAAAATCGGCTGAACTTGAATATATGAAATCCCATTTATGGTCAGCAGATTATCTCTCATTGCTCCCGAAACTTCTCCTGACCGCACAGCTGAAACCGGTATCTGCATTGCCCATGGCAGATCTGTATATTCTCCGAAAGATTCTCTGTTAAAAAAGTTACCCCAGCGCCCTATAGCCTGTCCCAGAAGTATTCCGGGACACGCAATATCGGCACTCTGCCAGAATGACGTTTTGGTAATCCTGCAAAATACCGCTGCCGCAAGAAATCCAAAGAGCAGGCCACCATATAAAGCGTAACCGCCATTTCGAAAGTCCAGTATGGCATTCAGATTTTCTTTATAAAATCCCCATGAAAAAGCCACATAAAATAATCTGGAACCTGCCACTGAAACCAGCAGGGAGATAAGCATCATATCGAGATACCTGTTCTGATCTTCCCCATTTCGTTTCGCTTCAAGTGTCACAATTCCCATTCCAAGAAGAGCACCCACAGCAATCAGTACTCCATATATGGTAAATTCCATTCCAAATATTTGAAATGAGCGCGGCACATAGTCAAAGACCAGGCCAGGTCCCGGAAAACGTATCGACATTTCCATAAATCACCTGTTCATCATACATTGAATCGGAATAAGATCACATCTCCATCCTGTACAACGTATTCTTTACCTTCCATTCTTACAAGACCTTTCTCTCTGCACCTGCATAGGAACCACAGTCCAGAAGATCCTGATAATTTACAACCTCAGCCTTAATAAATCCTCTCTCAAAATCTGTATGGATCTTACCTGCTGCCTGCGGAGCCTTTGTTCCGATTTTAATCGTCCATGCTCTTGTCTCATCCTCACCTGAAGTAAGGAAACTCATCAGTCCAAGGAGATGATAGCTTGCTTTTACAAGTTTCTCAAGTCCTGATTCTGTCAGTCCCAGATCCTCCAGGAACATTTTCTTCTCATCATCATCCAGTTCAGAGATCTCTTCTTCGATTTCTGCACAGATAACGAAAATCTCACTGTTCTGCTCTGCCGCATATTTGCGCACTGCCTGTACATGGCTGTTGCTTTCACCGTCATCAGCCAGATCTCCTTCTGCTACGTTTGCTGCATAGATCACAGGCTTCCAGGTAAGCAGATTATAAGTAGACATCCAGGCTTCTTCATCTTCATTTTCCATTTCCATAGTGATTGCCATCTTGCCATCTTCCAAATGTGTTTTTACCTTCTGAAGGAAATCAAGCTCCTTGGCAGCCTCTTTGTCCATGCGTGCTGTTTTTGTAACTTTTGCAATTCTTCTCTCAAGGATCTCAAGGTCTGAGAAGATCAGCTCCAGATTAATAGTTTCAATATCACGGATAGGATCAATACTTCCATCTACATGGATAACATTGGAATCTTCAAAGCAGCGGACTACATGAACGATTGCATCTACCTCACGGATATTTGCAAGGAACTGGTTTCCAAGGCCTTCTCCTTTGGATGCTCCCTTTACAAGTCCTGCAATATCTACGAATTCAATTACAGCAGGTGTCACTTTCTTGGAATGATAAAAATCTCCAAGAAGCTTCAGTCTCTCATCCGGCACTGTAACAACACCTACATTGGGGTCGATCGTACAGAATGGATAGTTTGCTGATTCTGCGCCTGCTTTTGTAAGTGAATTAAATAATGTACTTTTTCCAACATTCGGTAATCCGACGATTCCTAATTTCATTTCTTTCTATATCTCCTTTAAATGTATTGATTTTATGGTATTTTCAGATATTTTTACTGCACTTTCATTATTCTAGCATAACCACTTATTATGTGCAAGTACGGTATTATCGCAGCACGCTTAATCCCGCGACATTATCATAAGCAATGTTCCAGACCGATAGGTAACTTTTGCCTTGTCACTGACAATCTCATTACTCACTGTCAGGCCACTATCTGCTGTTGTCAGGTGATAATGGTCAAGTGAATATTTAAATCCCTCCAACGTCAGTCCTGTCACATCTCCTTCTAACGGAAAAAATGATATATATTTCCCAAACTGTTCTGATTTTTTTATGATTTCTCCATCTGAAACAAGTTTCATATAATTATACTGATCTGCCAGTATCACTTCCACTTCCTGATTCTTTGCCAGAACAAGAAGTCCGAAATTTGCCATCAAATGATCCACTCTGTTTCCGGTCGCTCCAAGGATTATGATCCGCTTTGCACCGTTTCGAATTGCATAATTCATGGCAGACTGTGTATCTGAGTCATCTTTTTCCGGTCTCAGGCGGATAACTTTTATTTCTTTTTTTTCATTTCCAAAGCCTTTTTGCAATTTCCACTCAGTCATTCCACCATAGGGAATTTCACTGTCCATACTTCTTTCTTCCTGAATTTCCAGGAATTTTTTCCATCTTCAGACAGACTGTCAAAATCTCCAATAACTGCATCCGGCAAAAGCTGATGCTCCAGAAAGAATTCCAGCCCTTTATCAGCTGCGATCAGACAGGCTTCATTCTTTTTTAAAAAATCGAGGGCAAAATCACTGTGGATATTGCCCCCGCTTACAATTATCGTATCTATCATGCTCTTCCTCAGTCAATCCTTCTTATGATCTCATCCATTCGTTCTCTGGCATGTTTTACATTTTTTGCCAGATCATCGTTGAAAACATAAGAACCTGCTACCAGCAGATTTGCACCTGCTGTGAGCACTGTCTCCATTGTCTCATCATTGATACCACCATCAACCTGAACATCTACATCCAGATCCTCGGCCTCGATCAGTTCACGTACTTCCCTGATCTTTTCCGTACATTCTTCCATATACTTCTGACCGCCAAATCCCGGCTGTACAGTCATGATCAGAACCATATCCACATCGCTGAGCATATGACTTATATCATTTACAGGTGTAGCCGGTTTGATGGAAACTCCCACCTTCACACCTGCTTCCCTGATCTGTTCAATAGTTCTCTCAAGATCTTCACATGCCTCCGCATGTACTGTAATGGAATCTGCCCCACATTCCACAAAATCTCTGATATATCTCTCAGGCTCTGTAACCATGAGATGTACATCAAAAAACAACTTTGATTCCTTTCGGATAGACTTTATCACCGGCATTCCAAAAGAAATACTCGGTACAAAATCACCATCCATAACATCAATATGAAGCCATTCAATCCCCTCTTTTTCCAGGGTTTTGATCTGTTCGCCCAAACGGTTAAAATCTGCCGATAAAATAGAAGGGCACAACTGATACATAATTAGAATCTCCTTTTCTCTTTTAATTCATTATAAAGTCCCAGATAATCTTCATAGCGAAGCTGGCTGATCTTATGCTCTGCCAATGCTGCTTTCACGCCACAGTCCGGTTCATGGAGATGTCTGCATCCCTGAAACCTGCACTGTTCTTCATATCTGCGAAACTCCGGAAAATACGCCTTAAGTTCCTGTTCTTCTATATCTGTCAGATATAAAGAAGAAAATCCCGGTGTATCCATCAGATAAGTATCATGTCCCACCGGTATCACCTGAGAATGACGCGTGGTATGCTTTCCACGTTTCAGCTTCTTACTTATCTCCCCGGTTTCCATCTGTACATTTTCCTGCAGTGCATTGGTAATTGAAGATTTCCCACACCGGAAGGTCCTGCAACTACAGTTGTTTTTCCTTTCAGGATCTCACGTATCTCATCCAGTCCCTCTCCATTAAAAGTACTGGAGAAAATCACATCATATCCACAGCTCTTATAGGTTTCATATAAAAGCTCCAGTTCTTCCTGTTTTGCAAGATCTTTCTTGTTAAAACATATGACTGCCGGAACATTCTCTTTCTCCATCATGATCAGAAAACGGTCAAGCAGCATAAAATTAGGTTTAGGATTCTCCATTGCAAAAATCACAAAAGCCTGATCCACATTGCAACGGCCGGACGGATCAATGAATTTTTTCTGGGAAGGATGGCAGTCACACTGCCTTCCTTCTCCTGTTCATCCAAAACCTCTATCTCCACATTATCCCCTACAAGAGGTTTCTGTTTATCTTTTCTGAATATTCCCTTTGCTTTGCATTCATAAATCTCATCATTTTCTGCATAGATGTAATAAAATCCTGCAATTCCTTTTATTATCTTTCCCTGCATGGATCATTCAGCCTTAGCAAATGTAATAGAATAATTTCCGAGTTCCTGATAAGTTCCACTGATCTGTTCAGACAGATACAAAGTACCCTCGCTGATACCAGGTGCACCTGTGATATCCAGATCATACGGGAACTGGATTACCTGATCTTCCAGAACAACTGAAGCTGTCGGTGTTCCGTTTACATTCTGGATCAGTTCCAGACGAACCGGACCTCCGGAATATCCTGACGGAGTATTCAGAGTCTGTGTACATTTCCATACTTCCCCGGCTGCTGCCGCCGCACTGTTATCTGCTGTCTGTGCCGGAGCATCAGATGATGCAGCAGTATCTGCGCTGTCACTCTGAGCCGAAGGTTCCTGATCTCCGGTACTTACTGTGATCACAACATTTACATTATCCGGATCTTCCCAGTTTCCGGCTTCCGGTTCCTGTGAAATTACTTCTCCTTCTGCCACCTCTGTACTCTTTTCCTCTTTTACTTCCACATTGAGGAACTTACCAAAGGTAGTAACTGCATCATTCTTTGTCATTCCGACAACACTTGGAACCTCCACACTGTCTCCATAGTCCACACCTCGGCTGACAAGCAGTGTTACGCTGTCTCCTGCTGAAACAGAGTTTCCGGCTGCCGGAGTTGTGGAGACTGCATATCCCGGATCTGTAACCGGAGTACCATCATCATTTAATTCACTGTATTCTTTCTGTATCTCAACAGTTAATCCCATATCTTCCAGAGTCTGCTGTGCGTCTACTCCGGTCTGTCCATCCACATCCGGAATTGTGATCTTCTGCGCACCCTTGCTGATATAATACTTAATGGTCGTATACTGCTCTACTTTACTTCCCTTTGGAATATCCTGTGAAGAAATGGTTCCTTTTGCCTGATTTGAAGCCTCCTCGCCCATAGGCTGAATACCCAGTTTCATATCCTTTGTGATATTCTTTGCTTCATCCTCTGTTTTTCCTACCAGATTCGGCACAGTTACCATTCCGTCATCATCTGATTCCGATGTATCTGAGGCCTCAGTTTTTTTGTCTGTATCATTGTTACTTCCAATAAGTCCGGACGCCTTTCCTGCGACCAGAATGATTGCTATCAGGATTACAACCCCCATCAGAAGCATTACAATAGTCAGCCCATGCCCGCCTCTTTTTTCCTTTTTCTCAGGCTTATCTGATTTCTTCCTGTGCTTTTTCACTTCCGGCTCATCATCATAATCTGTTTCATTGATTTCTTCTTCCAGAGCCTCAGGTTCTGACTTTGCGATCTGCTTCGGCATATGTTTGATCTCGCCAAGCTCCTTATCTGAGATCACAACTGTTTTTGCTTCGTTATCCACAGACGTCAGCGTTACGAAATCTCCCTGTGGATCGATCAGAGAATGCTTCAGATCTGCGATCACATCCTCCATATTCTGATAACGGCGATCCACGCTTTTCTGTGTACATTTCAGAATGATCTGCTCCAGACTGTGGGGAAGCTCCGGTGTATAAATACTTGGAGGAACAATCTCTTCCTGAAGATGTTTGATAGCAATAGCTACTGTGGTATCTCCGTCAAAAGGAACCTTCCCTGTAACCATTTCATACATTGTGATACCCAGTGAATAAATATCACTCTTCTCATCACTGTATCCGCCTCTGACCTGTTCCGGTGAACTGTAATGAACAGATCCCATTACATTTGAGCTTATGGTATTGGAAGAAGCGGCTCTTGCAATACCAAAATCTGTTACTTTTACCTTTCCATCCATGGAAATGATAATATTCTGCGGTTTTACATCACGATGTACAATCCCATGGCTGTGTGCAGCTTCCAGTCCCATGGAGACCTGGATTGCAATACTGGTTGCTTCTTTTACAGAAAGCTTTCCCTTTTTGGAAATGTACTCCTTGAGAGTAATTCCCTCAATAAGCTCCATAACAATGTAATAAACTCCGTTATCGTCACCAACATCAAATACATTCACTATATTCGGATGTGTCAGGACTGCTGCAGCCTGAGCCTCACTTTTAAACTTGCGGATAAACGTCGTATCCTCTCTGAATTCCGGCTTAAGAACTTTTACAGCAACAAACCGATTCAGCTTATGGTCTTTTGCCTTGTATACGTCCGCCATTCCGCCGGTACCAATTTTTCCTAATATCTCATAACGTTCTGCTATGATCGTTCCCGTTTTTAACATGCTTTCACCTCGTCTGCGAATGGTTCTACCAATACAATTGCAATATTATCCTTGCCGCCATTGCGATTTGCTTCTCTTATAAGTATCCTGCCTTTTTCATCCAGATCTGTAGATGTGTCAGAAATGATTTCCCTCAGCTGGCTGTCCTCAACCATATTGCTGAGCCCGTCCGAACACATCAAAACTACATCTCCGGGTTCCAGTTTCAAATCAAAGAAATCAATATCCACTGTTTTCTCTGCTCCAAGTGCTCTTGTAATGATATTTTTCTTCGGATGCTTCCTTGCCTGTTCAGGGTCAAGTTCTCCCATTCTTACCATCTCCTGCACCAGTGAGTGATCCCTTGTTATCTGCTGAATCTTCTCTCCGATCACATAAAGTCTGCTGTCACCTACATTTGCCACATAAGCGTAATGTCCTACGATAGTAGCTGCCACTATCGTTGTTCCCATTCCTCTGAGTTTCTCATCCTGCTGTGCCTGGGTAAGAATCTCGGTATTTACACATTCAATGGCATGACGGATTACCTTTACCGGATTAAAATCCGCATCCTGCCGGATTTCCTCTACCATAGATGTAACCGCATGAGAGGATGCATAATCACCTGCATTATGACCACCCATACCATCTGCAACAACAAACAGATTCGGAAGATTTCCAACCGGGTCAGCAGTTGCGAACACATAATCCTGGTTCATCTTCCGCTTTTGCCCGACATCAGTAGCTGAATATATCCTCATGTCACTTCTCGCTTTCTGTTTTTTCCATATAACTTTTTCTTAACTGTCCACAGGCACCATCAATATCACTGCCCATTTCTCTTCTAATAGTAACATTTATTCCACATTTTTCAAGTTTTATTTTGAAATTCTCCACAGCCTGTCTTGTTGAACGCACAAAGGAACGTTCCTTAATAGGGTTTACCGGGATCAGATTTACATGGCAGTTCATATCTCTGATTCTGCCGGAAAGTTCCCTTGCATCCTCATCGCTGTCATTAACTCCGGCTACCAGACTGTATTCAAATGTGATCCTGCGCCCGGTTTCTTTAAAATAATAACGGCAGGCTTCCAGAACCTCATCCATGCTGTATTTGTTTGCGATCGGCATCAGTTCCCGTCGCTTCACATCATTAGGTGCGTGAAGGGAAAGTGCAAGTGTCATCTGAAGCTTTTCTTTTGCAAGGTCATAAATCTTCGGAACCAGCCCACAGGTAGATACAGTCAGGTTTCTCTGACTGATATGAAGTCCTCCGTCTTCTGTCAGGATATGTATAAACCTGAGAAGATTTTCATAATTATCAAGAGGTTCCCCCGTTCCCATGACCACAACATTGGAAACTCTTTCTCCTGTCAGAGCCTGTATCCTGTATATCTGATCCAGCATTTCTGACGGGAGAAGACATCTGGTCAGTCCTCCTATGGTAGATGCACAGAATCTGCATCCCATACGGCATCCCACCTGAGAAGAAATACAGACAGAATTTCCATGTTTATACCGCATGAGAACACTCTCTATCACATTTCCATCACTGAGACGGAACAGATACTTCTGTGTACCGTCAATCCGGGATGTCTGTACCTTTACCATCTTCAGTGCTGTGACAGGATATTCTTTCAGTTTTTCCCTCAGGCTTTTGGAAAGATTGGTCATCTCATCATAAGAAGTAACAAGGTGTTCATGCAGCCAGCTGTAAATCTGCTTCGCACGAAAAGGCTTATCTCCCAGAGTGGTCATCAGTTTCTTTAATTCGTCGATCGTCATTGACTTAATGTCTGTCATTACTTATTTTCTCCTGAATTTTGCAATAAAGAAGCCATCTGTTTTGTGTACTCCCGGCAGAAGCTGAAGATAACCCAGAGCTGTTGTCTCAGAATGCAGTTCTTCCGGAAGATACGGATCAATACTCTCCAGTTTGAACGGATGATTATTCATAAACCACAACATGTTCTCTTCATTCTCTTCCTTTGCGATAGTACAGGTACTAAATACCAGCACTCCGCCCGGTTTCACATATTCTGCCGCATTGTCAAGGATTGTTCTCTGAAGGATTACAATCTCTTCCTGCTTCTGTGCTGTCACCCTGTATTTGATCTCCGGCTTCTTTCCAATTACTCCATATCCGGAACATGGGACATCTGCCAGAACGACATCTGCCTTGAGTTCTGAATCTACATCAAATACCGTAGCATCCATCACATGAGCCTGCACATTAATGCAGTCTGTTCTGTGAATATTCTCTTCGATCATATCCACTTTGTACTGGCTGATATCGCGTGCATCTACTGTTCCGTAATCTCCCATTTTATCTGCAACATGGAGACTCTTTCCACCAGGTGCTGCGCACATATCTATCACATAATCCCCTTTTTGCGGATCTGCAATTTCTGCCACCAGCATGGAGCTTACATCCTGCACCTGGATTTTCCCCTGTATAAATGCATCCAGTGCAAGAATATGGTTATAATTTGAAATTTCATATGCATAGGGAAGATAAGGTGCAGGTTTCACTTCCACTCCCTGATCGACCAGGCTCTCATAAATCTCTTTCTGTGGATATTTATGAGTTCTGCAGCGTACTGTGATCGGTTTCTCAGTGAGAAAATCTGTAAGGATCTTTTCTGTTTTTTCTTCCCCGTAATCCTCAAGCCAACGGTTTACCAGTGTTTCCGGCATAGAATATCTGACAGACAGATATCTGACCGGATTTTCTTCCCTTGAAGGAAGTTTCAGATTTTTCCACTCTCTGGCAATCGTACGAAGAACACCGTTTACAAAAGGTTTCAGGCTGTAAAAGCCTTTTCTCTGTGCCAGCTTCACCGCTTCATTACACACTGCGCTGTCCGGCACACTGTCCATAAACCTGATCTGATAAACTGCACTTCTCAGGATTTCCCTGATCACAGGCTTCATTTTATCTACAGATACTTTTGAATATGAATCAATAATATAATCTATTAAAATACGATATTCCAGTGTTCCTTCGCAGACTCTGGTAATAAAAGCTCTCTCCTGTCTTGGAAGGAACTGATATTTGGAAAGAGCATTGCGGATAGCGATATGGCTGTGTTTTCCCTCTTCCTCGATTTCCAGTAATATCTGCAATATCAGTTCTCTTGTATTTATTCCATTAGTCACGGTCTCTTCCTCCGGCAAGTATAATCAGTCTTAAAAGCTGCAGAATTGATGAAGCAAGTGCTGCAACATAGGTGAGTGCCGCTGCTGTAAGGACTTTTCTTGCACCTTTTACCTCATCAGCTCCAAGCATTCCTGAACTTCCAAGCATTTTCAATGCTCTTGAAGATGCATTAAATTCTACCGGAAGAGTTACAAGCTGAAAAAGAACCGCAAATGTAAACAAAATGATTCCAACAGTCAGCAGTGGACGGATTGAGAAAATCAGTCCTGCCAGAAACAATGGCCAGGAAAGTGTGGAACCGATGTTTGCAACAGGCACAATCGCAGAGCGAAGATTCAATGGCACATAGTTAGTCGCATGCTGAATAGCATGTCCACATTCATGCGCAGCCACTCCGATCGCAGCCACCGATGTTTTATCATATACATCCTGGGAAAGTGCCAGTTTCTTACTTCCCGGATCATAGTGGTCTGTCAGGCTGCCGGATATGGGTACTACCGTAACATCCGTAATTCCCGACATACGAAGAATCCGTCTGGCAGCATCGGCACCTGTAAGCCCCGATGCACTGCGCACTCTGCTGTAAACAGAAAACGTACTCTTTACCTTTGCAGATGCCAGTAAAGACAGCACCATTCCGATAACGAGCAGTAAATACGTAGGATCAAAATAATAATATCCGTACATCTAATCACTCCTTATGATCTGTAAAAACAATTCCATTTTCAATGTGATATCCCCGGAGAAAGGCTTCTGTTTCCATACGCTTCTTACCTTCCAGCTGTACCTCTGTAAGAATCAGCACTCCTTCTCCACATGCTGTATGGATCCCCTCTTTATCTGCCAGGAAGATTGTTCCCGGAACAGCATCTGTTTTCTCAGTGCTGACTTTACATTTCCACACTTTCAGAGTTTTTCCATTAAGAAATGTATAAGCACTTGGCCATGGATTCAGGCCGCGTACAAGGCGTTCCAGTTCTTCTGCAGATTTTCTGAAATCCATCAGTCCCATCTGTTTGGTGATCATAGCCGCATAAGGTGTAGGACTCTCCTCCGGCTGTTTTTCAAACTCCGCGGTTCCCTGCTCAATAGACGGAAGCGTCTTGATCAGCAGATCCGCACCGGCCTGCGCAAGTTTTCCAAACAGGCTTCCACCTGTTTCTGTCGGAGAGATCGGAATCACTATCTTAGAGATCATATCACCGGTATCAAGACCTTCTCCCATCTGCTGGATCGTTACACCTGATACTTTTTCCCCGTCGATCACAGCCTGCTGGATAGGCGCTGCTCCTCTGTATTTCGGAAGAAGAGACGCATGAATATTGATACATCCAAATTTCGGAAGCTCCAGGATTTCTTTTGGAATAATCTGTCCATATGCAGCAACAACTATGATCTCAGGATTGATTTCTTTCAGAATCTCCAGAAATTCAGGGTTATTTCTCACTTTCTCCGGCTGATATACCGGAATATCGTGCATAACGGCTTCTTCTTTTACAGGTGTTGGCAATAATGTCTTACCTCTCCCTTTTGGTTTGTCAGGCTGAGTCACCACTGCTGCCACCGCATATCCGGCTTCTGTCAGTGCATGTAATGACGGCACTGCGAAATCCGGTGTTCCCATAAATACTATCTTCATTTGATTATCACTCCTCATCCTCATCATAGGAAACCTGATGAAGTTCTCCTTCTACCAGTCTGTATACATATGTCCGTCCAGATGATCGATCTCATGGCAGAAAGCACGCGCAAGAAGACCTTCCCCTTCATATTCTACTTCATTCATATCCTCATCCAGAGCTTTTACCTTTACATAGTTCGGACGTGTTACCTGACCAGCCATTCCAGGTACACTTAAGCATCCTTCATCACCAGTCTGTTCGCCTGATGTTTCAAGGATTTCAGGATTGATCAGCACGATAGGACCTTCTCCTATATCGATCACAACAATACGCTTCAGCATACCTACCTGCGGTGCAGCGAGGCCAACTCCCATTGCATCATACATAGTTTCAAGCATATCCCCGATCAGATCATGAATACGTGGTGTCATTTTTTCTACTGGTCTGCTGACCTTTGCAAGTACTTCGTCGCCCTGTAATCTGATTTTTCTAAGTGCCATTTCTTTATTCTCCTCTTCTTTGATTATTGTTATATCACGATTTCAGAAAATACTGCCTGCCGGATTTCCCTTCTATAGCAGATTACTTCAGTGATAAGATTTTGAAAAAATCTTCCACAATTAACTGAAATCAAATTGTATGTATATTTTCCGGAAACCGGAATTTATTTCTATGTATTTCTCCAGCTGGTCTTTGATATGTACCAGCGTTTTATGATCTTTATGTTTTAAATAAATAACCTGTCTGTAAATATCCTTAACTTTTCCAACTGATGCATATGCCGGGCCAATGATATGCAGGTCATTTTCTCTGTATATCCTTTCTATATAAAGTTTCAGATAATACATGGCCTGAACCAGTTTCTCATCTTCCGGACCTGAGCCCAGAACTGCCAGCATATATGCTGCAGGAGGATAATCCAGAAGCATACGGTAACTCATCTCTTCCTCATAGAATGCCTGATAATCCTGCACTGCTGCCGCCTGAATACTGTAGTGATCCGGATGATAGGTCTGGATCACTGCCTCTCCCGGTTTTTCCCCCCGTCCTCCCCGGCCGACTGCCTGACAAAGAAGCTGAAAGGTACGTTCCGCACATCGGTAATCCTCTGCATTCAGTGAAAGATCCGCTGCTACTATTCCCATGAGCGTGACATCCGGGAAATCATGCCCCTTAACGATCATCTGTGTTCCGATCAGTATATCTGCCTCATGAGCAGCAAAAGCTGCAAGAATTTTTTCATAGCTGCCCTTGGTTCTTGTTGTATCAAAATCCATTCTGAGAGTCCTGACGCCCGGAAAAGCTTCCCGCACTACCTTCTCAATCTGCTGTGTTCCTGCCTTAAATCCGCCAATATAAGGCGATCCGCACACCGGACATATCCGGGGTTTTCCTGTCTCATATCCACAGTAATGACATAAAAGCCTTTCATTATTATGCTCTGAGAGAGAAACATCACAATGCGGACACTTCATCACATGTCCACAGGACCGGCAGGATACAAAACCTGCGTATCCTCTTCTGTTCAGAAAAAGCATTACCTGCTCTTTTTTCTCAAACCGGCCTTTCATCTTTTGCCGGAGTTCTCTGCTCAGTACAGACCTGTTTCCTGCTTTTAATTCCTCACGCAGGTCTACGATGGAAACCCGGGGCAGAGGTCTGCTTCCATATCTTGTCGTCAGCCTGACCAGATATATTCCCCATTCATTGCCTTACTGTAGGCTTCCACTGATGGCGTAGCTGAACCCATCACCACATTTGCATGTTCTAAAACAGCCCTCCGGATTGCAGTTTCTCTTGCATGATAACGGGGTGTGCTTTCACTTTTATAGCTTGGTTCATGTTCTTCATCAATAATGATCAGTCCCAGACTGGCAAATGGCGTAAACAGCGCAGATCTTGGACCGATCATCACCTGAACTTCTCCCCTTTTCGCACGTTTAAACTGATCATAGCGTTCTCCCTGAGACTGTCTGGAATTGATGACTGATACTTTATCCCCAAATCTGGCATAAAATCTGCGTACCGTCTGATATGTCAGAGCAATCTCCGGAATCAGCACGATTGCTTCCTTTCCCTGAGAAAGCGTCTGTTCGATCAGCTTTATATACACCTGGGTCTTCCCGCTCCCTGTCACTCCCTCGATCAGCACAGGCTTCGGCGATGGTTTTTCCCATTCTCTCTGTATCTGTTTTACTGCCGCTTCCTGTTCATCTGTAAGCGGCATTTGCCTTTCTCCGGAAATATCACCTGTATTCAGTGAAGTTCTCATTATCTCATCATATTCTATGCGGATAATCCCCTGCTCCTGAAATTTCTTTACAACAGCAGAAGTTGTCCCCAGTTCTTTCGCCGCATGTGTATAATCCAGTCTTTTTTTCTCCAGAAGTTCCCTCAGAAGTCTTGTTCTTGCTTTAAATCTTGTTTGTTCAAGTTCTTTCAGCAACTGCATTCCCGCCTCTTCGGAAATGTCCAGGCATATATATTTTTTCTCTTTTGCCTTGATTTTCTCCTGAATTGGAAGTACTGTTCTGAGAGCCTGGATCATGGTGGAACCATAATTTTCTCTCATCCAGGCTGCCAGGGCGATCAGCTGGATTCCGTAGTCTCTTCTCCACTGCAGATTTCACTGATTTCTTTAATCTTTTCGGGAGCAATTTTCGGTTCATCCGACAATCCGATCACATATCCTTTACGCACCCGGCCGGCATTTCCAAAAGGGATGGCTGCCACCATCCTGCCTTTATTTTCTTCTCCAGCCTTTCTGGTACACGATATTGAAAACTCCGGTCCAGTTTATCACTGGAAATATCAATTATTATATCAGCATATATCATGAACTTATTCCTGTTTGATCCGCTACCTATTTACCTGCAAGAATATCTGCGATCAGGACGCGTTCGTCCATAGGATATTTCTTTCCTTTTATTTCCTGATAATCCTCATGTCCCTTACCTGCCAGAACTATAATATCCCCCGGTTCTCCATGATGGATCGCATAGGCGATGGCTTCTTTTCTGTCAGGAATCTCTACATATTTTCCATCAGTTTTTGCCATACCGATCTTAATATCATCGATGATCGCCTGTGGTTCTTCATCACGTGGATTATCAGAGGTAATGATGGTAAGGTCTGCAAGCTTTCCAGAAACCTCTCCCATCTCATAGCGGCGAAGCTTTGATCTGTTTCCTCCGCATCCAAACAGACATACCAGTCTGTGGGGATGATATTCTTTCAGAGTGGTCAGAAGGCTCTCCAGAGCCATGGCATTATGTGCATAATCGATCATCAGAGTAAAATCATCGGATACTTTTACCATTTCGATACGGCCTTTTACCTTAGCTACTTTTAAGGCTTTGAGAATGTTCTCTTCCGAAACCTTAAAATGACGGCAGATCGCGATTGCTGTCAGTGAATTGTAGATGCTGAATTTACCGGGAATATCTATCTCCACATGAAAATCCAGAAGTCCTTTCAGATGGTAGGAAATACCCAGATATCCTTTACCCCCGACCAGCTTTGCATCTTCCGCACGAAGGTCTGCTTCCGGTGAAAATCCATAAGTTTCCAGGCTACATGTATGACCTTCAATAATCTTCTCGAAATGTTCATCATCTCTGTTTACAATTCCTACCCTGCACTGTTTCAGAAGTAAGGACTTGCATCTGAGATAATCATCAAAATCCTTATGTTCATTTGGTCCGATATGATCTGGCTCAATGTTTGTAAAAATACCAAAATCGAAAACAAATCCCTGAGTTCGGTGAAGCATCAGTCCCTGGGAGGAAACTTCCATAACCACACAGTCACAGCCGGCTTCTACCATCTCATGGAAATATTCCTGAATCACATAGGACTCCGGTGTTGTGTTCTTTGCAGGAATCACTTTGTCACCGATGATCGCTTCAATGGTTCCGATCAGTCCCACTTTATATCCGGCATTTTCCAGAATAGATTTTACCATATACGTAGTGGTTGTTTTTCCTTTTGTTCCTGTGATACCGATTGTTTTCAGTTTCTCTGCGGGATATCCGAAATATGCGGCAGAAATAAACGCCATTGCATATCGTGTATCTTTCACAAGAATGACTGTCACATCTTCCGGTGCTTCCACAGCTTCTTCCACGATCAGAACCTTTGCTCCTTTTGCAACTACATCCGGCACAAATTTATGGCCATCCACCACTGCACCGCGGATACAGATAAAAAGAGAGCCCTCTTCTACTTTCCGAGAATCATAAATCACATTTTTTACTTCCTGGTCTGTACTGCCCTGAAGACATGTATATTCCAGCTTTTCCAGTAAGGATATTAATTTCATTTTAATCCTCCATATCATTTCCTGCCTGCCTGAATTTTATACAGCCTCTACGGCAATTTCGTTACTGTTCACTCCGTTCACAGTAACTTAGCCAAAATTCATTCCAGATTGCCTGCGGCAATGGAATTTCTTTAAAGTCAGGCAGAGGTGTTTTACTAAAGCGTATATTCTATATAAGAATAGCACACCTCCCCTGTCGTTTCAACGTTGTTTCTCTACTTCTGCTGTTTTTTTGTCTTCCTGTAACAGAATGCACTGACTCCGGACATGATTGCAAAAATCCCCAGTACAATATACAAAGCCGTTTCTGTCTCATCTCCTGTACGTGGTTTGGAAGCAGTAGTATAAGCACTTCCGGACTTTGAGTCATATCCATAACTCTGGGAAGCCAGAGATGCCGGTTGCGGCGTAACTGTAACAATATTATCAGTTTCCTTTAATTCTACGTTTGCCTTAGATGTCATTGCCTGTGTACCAGTCTCATCAGATGTAACGATTACCTCATTGATCAATTCCTGACTTGCCATATATTGTGGAACAGTCACTGTGGCGTAAAGTGCAAAAGCCTCTCCCGGTGCGATCTGCGGAATCAGCGCCTGTGTGCCTGTGCTGTTTAATGTTACGCCCTCTTTCCTGACAAAGTTTGCCTGAATACCGGCATTTTGGAATCTTTCTGTACTGAGAACCGAATGAAGTGTCCGCTCACCTGTATTCCTGATGCAGATCTGATATGTGATCGTATCTCCCGGATATGCCTGTGTTCTGTCCGCAGTTTTCTCCACCTCAAAAGCCGCCTTTAATGCAATGACTTCTGTTTCGACTGATTTCTGACATCCAATACTTTCTTCCTTTCCCGGATATTTCGCTTTTACAGTTACTGTATGAATAAGCTCTCCTGCCTGCTCTTCTGTAAGCTGTACCGTCATCTGAAGATTTCTGATTTCTCCTGCCTTAAGACCTGAAATAATTCCCTGCATACCATTTGCAGTAAATCCCTCTTCCTGTTTCCATTCGGCTTTTATATTATCCTGAGAAAAAACACTGGATATCTCTATATTTTCCAGAGGTAATTCTCCTGTATTCTCTACAGACAATATATAAGTAAGGTTCTGCCCTGCACGTACCTCTTTCGTCTCCTGCTGTAACCGGGCTGTGATCCCTGTTTTTGCCTCCTGTACGGAAAGCAGAGCTGAAGGAGTTTCTGCAACAGTCCGGGTTTCATCCCCTGATTTCATCCAGAAATACGCACCTGTCCCCTCCCAATCTTTGCAAAGCGGTGCATCCTGGCACAGAGGATAATCTGTTTTTACAGAAGAAATACGATATTCTTCACGCAGAGACACCGGCACTTTCATGGTAAAGATATCTGTTTCCGCATCTGAAAGTGCAGTCTCACAGGTCAGCTTTGTAATCTGGGTTGTCTCACCTTTCTTATTTTGTATCTGTACGGATTCAGCCTGCAGATCATTCTTTAACGCTTCTGCATTTACCTGAAAATATTCTGAAATATATACAGTCAGAAAATATCTGGTTTTATCTTCCCTGATCTCATTTTGGTTCTCCTGCTCACTCTGTTGTGTCTGTCCGGTTTCTGTGTCAGATCCTTCTGCGTTTTCTTCTGCCTTCCGATATTCTTCGCTTTCTATATCTTCTATATCTATTACTGCACTCTCTGATTCACACTCTGTATTTTCGGAATCCACTTTCATCTGTCGTATTTTCTTCTGCTTCTCTCACTTCTCCATCCCATGTACTATTTTCCATCTGCAACTGTCCGTTCTCCGAAACAGTATTCTCCTGTTGACTTTTGTACAGTTCTTTCAGACCGCTCACTTCCAGTGTCAGTTCTGCCTGAAATTTCTCTTCATCGATCCACTGTGCACTCTGCTTTAAACCCACAGCAGGAACATATAACTCTGCAGCTTCAAATTCTGCTGCTGATACTGCTCCTGCTCCCAAAGTCCCGACAGCAGCCGTTATCATGACTGCTTTTTTTAACTGATTCCATATTCTTTTTTTCATTCTCTCATTCTCCTGAATTTTTATTCTATGTCATCTGAGGTACTTCCACTGTCAGAATGATATCGGTACAGTATCTTTCGAGATTATAAGTTCATATCCACAGACATACGCATCTCTCCTCTCTGTTTTGCACAATAAATAAGATTTTCAGAGTTTCTGCTCAGGATTCAAAACTATCTCCCGGACTATCAATAAATAATTGGAAATTTTTGCACCGGACCGGTGCGTGAAAATAAGAATACTGATAACGCTGTTGCCGATGAATCTACTTTAGCATGTCTATGCTATAAAAACAAGATACCACTTTTTATTTTTCGTATTTGTTTATAATTCTTTTATAAATTTACCGATTGTTTCAGAAATTCGACATACTTTGAACATAATTTTCCCATATAATAGGTCTTGGATAGATGAAAACCACTCTCTATCTCCCCCTCAAAAAAAACAAA
>ENA-OQBJ01000403-OQBJ01000403.1-human-gut-metagenome-genome-assembly--contig:-NODE-403-length-23090-cov-10.286417_pt1 | contig 23090 bp, 26 predicted proteins | sample MGYA00242743_ERZ504545 | MGnify/ENA primary metagenome ERZ504545 (study PRJEB26092, sample SAMD00036252) | human gut metagenome | host: Homo sapiens | study: EMG produced TPA metagenomics assembly of...
GATGAGGTCCTGCCGTTGCGCTTGGTCCGACCGCCGCAGTAGGGGCAATAAACGGCCTTCATGGGCACCTCTTCCGAAAGGGTGTTTAACGGTTCCGGAAAAGGTTATCTACCTGCGGGAACGATAGGCAACCGGACACACATTCTGTCCGAGCGGTTAAAAGCGGGCACGGAATTTAAACGGCTGAAAAAGGGGCATCGACCTGCGCCGATGCCCCTAAAGTGGACACACATTTTGTCCTATAAGCCCTTCTGGTCATGCCTTGCCTTTTGAATGACAAATTGTCGCTCTGGGCGGCGCGCAGCGTCGAGTCGTTACGCGGTTTGTAAAACCGCGTAACCTACACGGCCTGTGCCAGCTTCTCGGCACGCTCGGCGGCGGCGAGCGCCTCGATGACGGTGCCGAGCTGGTCGCCCAGGAGGACGCCATTGTAGGTGGAGTTGAAACCGATGCGGTGATCGGTCACGCGGTCCTGGGGCTGGTTGTAGGTACGGATCTTCTCGGAACGGTTGCCGTGGCCGATCTGGCTCTGGCGCTCGGCACCAAGCTCTGCCTGCTGCTTCTCGAGTTCCATCTCGTACAGACGGGCGCGCAGCATCTGCATGCAGACCTCGCGATTCTGAATCTGGGAGCGCTGCTCCTGCGACTGCACCACGGTGTTGGTGGGCAGGTGGGTGATGCGCACGGCGGAGTAGGTGGTGTTAACGCACTGACCGCCAGGGCCCGAAGCGCAGTAAGTGTCGATGCGCAGGTCAGACTGGTTGATCTGGACGTCGATCTCCTCGGCCTCGGGAAGCACGGCGACGGTTGCCGTGGAGGTCTGGATACGGCCCTGGGACTCGGTCTTGGGAACGCGCTGGACACGGTGTACGCCGGACTCAAACTTCATGACGGAGTAGACGCGGTCGCCCTCGACCTTGAACTCGATGGACTTAAAGCCGCCGGCCTCGCTGGGGCTGGAATCGAGTACGGTGGTCTTCCAGCCACGCGACTCGCAAAAGCGCTGATACATCTTGTACAGGTCGCCGGCGAAGATGGCCGCCTCGTCGCCACCGGCGGCGGAGCGAATCTCGACGATGGTGTTCTTGTCGTCGTTGGGGTCGCTCGGGATGAGCATGTACTTAATGTCTTCCTCGAGCTGGGGAAGTTTGGCCTCGTTTTCGGAGATGTCCATCTGGAGCATCTCCTTCTCATCGGCATCGGTAGTATCGTGGAGCATTTCCTTGGCAGCCTCGATGTCATCGAGCGCGCCGATGTACTCGCGCGAGGCGGCGATGAGGTCGGACTGGTGCGCGTACTCCTTGTTGAGACGCGTGAACTCCTTAATATCGGAGGCGACGGCCGGGTCGGAGAGCTTCTTCTCGAGTTCCTCGTAGGCCTTGATAATCTTTTCGAGCTTGTCGCGCATGGCGGGACTCCTTTATATGCGTGAAGGTGAAAATCGGCAGAATTGATGGGGCGCGGGGCGCCGATGCGGGGGTAAGCCCGGCTAGAACATGTCGATCTTCAGATACATGCGCATCCCTTCGCGTATGGGGTACATAGTTGCGGTCTAACCCATACATGATAGCGTGCGCAGGCAAACCTGCATATAACCCGCACGGAATGAGCGGACGTAGCCGTTGGGGACATTCCTTTACGACTAGTCGTTTAAGAACGTCCCCAACGGCTAACAAAGGGACTGTCGCTTGGTCGAATTCTAGAGCGTTTGGAGCAGGGAGATGAGAAAACGGATGCCTGGAGGTAGGCTCGGCGGGTGATGCGCTCGTTGGTGCCGTGGACGCCGCGGTCGCACTCGTCATCGTCGACCACAAAGGCCGAGAAGCGAATGCACTCAGGGCAAATGCGTTGGTAGTTAGCAGCGTCGGTCGCGCCAATCACGGTCGAGGGCACAATTGCCACTGGCTCGAATGATCCGTTTTCCTCCGTCCCCTTTGGATCACGGAAATAGCGGACGGCGATGGAGCGAACCGCCTCGAGGCCGGGACCACCGATGCGCGGGGACGGCGAGGGCTCGGAGCTGCCGGGGCCCAGCTCCACTTCGACACGGTCGGCAAGGTCCGCCTCGGCAACCGCTTCACGGCAGCGCGCCACAACGTCGGCCACGCTCGTGCCCTCGAGCATGCGGAAGTTGATGTTGGCCCACATATCCTGCGGCATTACGTTGCGCCGGTGCTGCCACCCTCAATTTGGGTCGGTGCACAAGTGGTGGTCACGAGCGGATAGAGCTTCTTGCTAGCGAGGCACTCGCGCACGATGGCGTCCTTGTTGGCGGCAATTTCATCGGCCGTGTAGAGCCCCAACTCGACGAGCTGGGCGGCAAGCAAGTCGGTCACGCGCGTCGGCCACTCGATATCGCAGATTGCGGCGATAGCGCGGCTCAGTACCTCGAGCGATGTGCCGCCGTAAGGGTTGGACGAATGCCCGCCCTCGCTCTTCGTCTTGAGCACAATATCGGCGTAGCCCTTCTCGCAAGGTCGGCATGCATAAGCCAGCCCTCGCCCGCGCCGTACTCGGCAGCCGAAACGATACGGTAGTCACCCTCGTCGATCAGGTATTCAAGTTCAATACCGCGCTCCTCGAGCACGCGACCGATCGCCCCCGCGCCGTACTGCGTGGTTTCCTCGTCCTGGCCAAAAGCCAGCAGCAGCGAACGCTTGTGCTCCCAACCGTGCGCCAACGCATACTCAACCGCCTCGAGAATACCTGCGACCTGGTCTTTCATGTCGATGGCACCGCGGCCCCAAATGTAGGCGTCGTCCACATGTCCGCTAAAGGGGGCGTGCGTCCAATCGGCCTCAGTACCCGGCACCACGGGGACCACGTCCATGTGACCCATGAGCATAACGGGCTTGAGGCAGAGTCGGAGCCGGAAAGCGTCACCAGCAACGAATGATCGATGAGCTCAGCCTTACCCGCCGCAAATACGTGCGGCCAGGCCCGCTGCATATACGCGCGCAGGTCGTCGAACGGCTGCCAGTCCACCGCCTCGGCATCCATGCTCGAAATGGTCGGAAACGACAGCACGCGGCCCAGGCGCTCGCACGCACCAGCCTCGTCTATATCGGCAAAATCATCCTCATGCGCAAAGAAGCGCCAAACCTCGGCCATGACATCCTTTCGATTGTGACGACAAAGGCCGCCCCACGGGAGCGGCCCTGCAACGTAAGCGTTTGCGGTCGGTTATTTGTCCTCGAGATAACGCGAGAGGAACTCGCGGGTGCGCTGGTGCTTGGGATTGCCAAAGAGCTCGGCCGGCGCGGCGTCCTCGAGTACCACGCCCTTGTCCATAAAGACCACGCGGTCGGATACGGTTCGGGCAAAGGCCATCTCGTGCGTGACGACGACCATGGTCATGCCGTCGGCGGCGAGCTTGCGCATGACCTCGAGCACCTCGCCCACGATCTCGGGGTCGAGCGCGGAGGTCGGCTCGTCGAACAGCATGATCTGCGGATTCATACATAGGGCACGAGCGATGGCCACGCGCTGTTTTTGACCACCGGACAGGCGACCAACGGCGGCGTGCGCGAACTTTTCGAGTCCCACGCTCGTCAGATGCTCCATCGCGACCTTCTCGGCCTCGGCCTTGCTCATCTTTTTGAGCGTGACGGGCGCGAGCGTGCAGTTGTCGAGCACATCCATGTTGTTGAACAGGTTAAAGCCCTGGAACACCATGCCGATGTCCTCGCGCAATTTGTTGATGTTGCAGCGCTCGGCCGTGAGGTCCTGGCCGTGGAACCAGATGTGGCCCGCGTCCGGGGTCTCGAGCAGGTTGAGGCAGCGCAGGAAGGTCGATTTGCCCGAGCCCGAGGCGCCGATGATGGTGACGACCTCGCCGGGATTGACGGACAGGTCGATGCCCTTGAGTACCTCGAGTGAGCCAAAGCTCTTGCGCAGGCCCTCGACGCGGATAAGCGGCTCTTGGTTTTGCACGGCTGCCGCAGTGCCGGTAGTGGCGGTATCTGCCATGATGATTCTCCTCGTCTTAAGCCTAGTTAGAGCTGGGCAGCGTGGCCGGAGCCTCAGCGCCGAGCTTTTTGCCAAAGGCCTCGAGCAGGCGGCTCGCCACGAGCGTCAGGATCAGATAGACCACGAGTGCCACGCAGTAGACCTCCATCTGGCGGTAGTACACGCCGGCGACGGTGGTGGTGGCGTACATGAGGTCGAACACGCCGATGACCGAGAGCACCGACGAGTCCTTGATGTTGATGATGAGCTCGTTGGTGAGCGCCGGGATCGCGTTTTTAATACCCTGAGGGAACACGACCTTGCGCATAGCCTGCCACTGCGACAGGCCCAGCGAGCGCGCTGCCTCGGCCTGGCCGGGATCGATGGACTCGATGCCGCCGCGCAGGACCTCCATCATGTAGGCGGTGGAGTTGAGCGAGATGGTGACGAGGCCGGCGGTGAAGGTACTCCAGATCTGGTTGGCCTGGGCGGTCTCGAAGCCCATGCCGCGCAGAACGGTAAAGCCCGCGTAATAGATGAGCAGGCCCTGGACCATCATGGGCGTGCCGCGCACGACGGTGGAATAGACGGTCGCAAAGCCTCGGCCAATGCTCTTAAAGAAGCGCACCAGGTCGTTGTCGACGCGATCGAAGGTCTGGGTGCGCAAGAACACAAAGAGCAGCGCCAAGAAGAAGGCGATGACCGTGCCGAAGGTGGCAAGCGCGATGGTGATCTCGATACCGCGGATAAAGAAGTCGCCGCTCTTGTAGGTCATGTAGACCAAGCTCGACAGAAAGTCGCTGGGATTGGAGTCCGAGACAATGCTCACCTGCACCAGATCGATAAACGACATGACGCAGCGGTCGACAAAGAAGATCGCCGCGATGACGACCACGACATAGCTGCCCAGGCGCGCGCCGCGACGGAAACGCTCGGATGCAAACGGTGACTTTTCGCGATAGTCGCTCCAGTGCATAACCTTGGTGACGAGCGCTGCCGCCGACACGACGATCCAGGCCCAAAGAATCGCCCAAAGGCAATCCTGGAAGATGCCGGTGGGCGCCAAAAAGCTCAGCGGCGTGGGGTTGCGCTGCTAAATGCCAAGCCGAGCGCCGCGATAACGCTCGTGCCCAGGTACACATAACGGTGGTCGGCCTTGATAAAGGAGGCCAGACGATTGATGCCTTTCATGCTGCCTCCCTATGCCGGCTGACGGTCGAGGCACGCGTCCCACATTTGGTCGCGCTCCTCTTGGCTAATGCCCTTGAGTGTCTTGTCGATGAGCTTAAGCAGTTTGTCCGAGCCCTTGCGGCAACCGACATTTGCCGTGACCTCCTGCTTAAAGCCCTCGCCCTCGGCAAAGTGGATGGGGACGATACCGGGATTTTGGGCCATATAGCCCTTTTCGTTCTCAGTGTTGTAGGTCACGGCGTCGCACGTGCCTGCAGCAGATTCGAGAACACCGTGGGGACCGAATCGACCGGGTTCTTGTGCACAACGCCCGGAATCTCGTCGATGACGGTATCGAGCATGGTGTCCTTTTGGCCGAGCACCGTGGCACCGCTGAAGTCGCTGAGCTTGGTGGCGTTTTGGTAGGGCGAGCCCTCTTTTACGAACAGGCCAAAGTAGCCAATGAAGTACGGGTCGGAAAAGCCGACGGACTCCTCGCGCTCGGGCGTGGCGCTCATGCCGGCGATGATGAGGTCAATCTGGCCGTTGTTGAGCGAATCGATAAGGCCCGAGAAGCTCTGCTTGACGGCAACGGGCTCGCCGCCGAGAGCCTTGCAGACGATCTTGGCGATCTGCACGTCGTAGCCATCGGCATAGGCGCCCTGCACGTTATCGATGGGGATCGTGAACTCGCTGGCCTCGGAAACCTGCCAGTTGTACGGGGCGTAGGCCGCCTCCATGCCGATGCGGATCTTATCCTTGCCGATAACGGAATCGGACAGGTCATCGCGACCGCCGCCCGTCGTGGGCTGAACTACTTCCAGCGTGGAGGGACGCTGGCAGCCGGCAAGTGCGCCGGCGACGACAGAAGCGCTCGCAGCGAGAGCGCTACCCAAGAAGATGCGACGACTGCACACCGGCTGTGGATGCGCGTCGCGTTGATGGGAGAATGCATAATCTGCCTTCCCTGTTGAATCGTATGCTGACGACTTAACAGGATATACGCCAGCGAGCAGCAGCGCAGCACAAGCTCGAAAAATTAATAGACACACGGTAGTCATTGGGAGCGTCGATGTTTTGGCAATGCCAGCGAGCGACGTCCAGAGCGAACAAGTTGGCATGAAAAAGGCGAGGCATAGACCTTCTGGTCATGCCGTGCCTTTTGAATGGCAAATTGTCGCTCTGGGTGGCGCGCAGCGTCGACCGGTCCGTCGTTCGTTAGAACGGCGGAACCTCTAGAGCAGGGTAACGCTAAAGCTGCGAACGTCCGTCTCACCCGGTGCCAAGGTAATGGTGTTGACCTTGTGCTCAAAGACGTCGTCCTCGGTGTCCATGGTGGTGTGGCCGGTCCAGGCTCGAGCGCCACAAACGGAGCATCGTTGGCGGCAGACCACACGCCGATGTACTTAAAGCCCTCAAAGTCGATCTTGACGCCGTGGCCCGACTTGCGGCCGCGCAGCGTGAGCGTGGAACCCGGGACATCGGTGAACATGATGGCATCGTTATCGAAGCTGCGGTGCGTGATGGGCAGCACGTCCGAGTTATCGGGAGCCTTGTAGCTGCCTCGAACGTCATAAGACCGTCGGGCGTGATGATGGGGGCCTCGTTAGTCCAAGCTCGGTAAACGCCAGCTCATAATCCTCGAATGCCTCGTCCTCGGCACCGGGGGCGGGCACGTTAAATGCGGGGTGGCCGCCCACCGAGAACGGCAGGTCCACGTCGCCGGCATTGGTGACGGCAAAGGTCTGGGTAAGCGTGGCGTCACCAGTCAGGGCATAGGTCATGTTGAGCTTAAAGTGGAAGGGGAACGCCTTGAGCGACTCGGGCGTGTCAGTGATCTCGTACGTTACCGAGGAGCCGTCCTCCGAAACCTCGACCAGCTTGTGCTCGACGATGCGCGCGAGTCCGTGGCGCGGCATCTCGCAGGTGCCGGCCGCAGATGTCGCCGTGTTGTTGCGCAGCGATCCCACGATGGGGAACAGGATAGGCGCATGCTTGCCCCAAAAGGCGGGATCGCCCTGCCACAGATACTCGTTGCCGTTGAGAGCAAGGCTCGTGAGCTGGGCACCCATGGAATCGATGGCCGCGGTAAGGCCGCCGCGCTTGATGGTAGTGACGGTAGACATGCTACTTCCTCCAAAAGTAAACAATAGTGTCGAGGGCTATTGTCCCACTCTTGGCGGCGGGACGGCAGGCGATTATTGAGTAGCCATAGCGGAATGAGTGGCGAGCGCCTACTGGGTATCCACGTAAAGGTCGAACCCGCCCTGCGGCGTGCTGTCGACCGTATCGGGCGCCTGCGAGTTAAAGCTCACGGGAACCATGCGCTTTGAGGCGCGGTAACGCGTGCCGTCGGTGGCGACGGGCGGCTCATCGACCGTGAGCTCGTAGTCGCCGGGCTTGAGCTCGATACCGTCACCTTCGGAATTGACGTATTGATACTCGTCGATTGCTTGTCCCTTGAGCGTGCGACCCACGATATGGACGAGCATCTGGCTGTCGCCGCGGGCGGTGTCCCATGTCGCACCGTCCTTAACCTCGACCGACACATGCACCGAGCGCGTGCGGCTGAGCGATTGCTCGACAGACATCTCGACCTTGGCGGCGTCTTGGCGCTGCTGCTCGACATGACCCCAGATGCTGCCGATCGCCGAGCAAGCGATGACGCCGGCCATAAAGGCGATGAGAATGGGGCCGAGCGGAGAGCGACGGCCCGCGTCTTCCTCGCGAGCCAGGTTGGGGCGATGGGTGGGGGGCGGGCGCTGGGCACCTGCGCGGGCACGTCGAGTATGCTGAAGGATGCCGTGCTGCCGGGTCGATGGTGTGGCGCGGCTGCGGGGTCTTGGCCGGCGAGATGGACATGTCGACTGGCTCACCCAGCGTGGCCGTGGCATCGGCCTTTGCCTCGTCGGCCTCGGCCTGGGCCCAGGCCTGCTCGAAGGTCCGGGGCTCGGCGGGGTCGGAATCGGCATCCGAGTCAAGCGCATCGCCAGCATCGGAGTCCACATCGGTCCCGTCGCTCAACTCATCACTTGGCAAGGGCTCGTCCCACACCTCATCCGGAGCCTCGCCCTCGCTGTACCACCATTCAAAGCTATCGATATCCATACGGGGCGCCCCCTTGGCCTCGCAAATAAACACTTGCTAGCCTTATACCCCCAGACGGCACGGCGCTCGCCGGCACAGATAGGAAAACCATCACAACATTCGACGCTTTTCCTCGTTTTCGAGATTTTCATCGAATGTTGTAACGGTTTGGGCGGCAGCCATGCCGCGAATGTGACAAAGGGACTGTCCTCTTGTCACATCTGGAGGGCTACGGGGATTTGGATGCAGCAGAAGTCCTCTTGGTGGGACTCGTCGTAGCTGGTGGTATCGAGGTAGCAAAAATCGAAGGCATCGCCGATGGGCTGGAGTGCGTGCTCGTCCATGCATGCCACGATGGCACGAATGCCCTCGGGTTCGTACGGCATGCCCCAGCGGCTCATGCACAGGTATGTGCCCTCGGGCAACACCTCGACGCCAATCTCTGCCAGCTCGGCAGGATCGCTCGGCAGCAGCTCCTCGGCACCGCGCGGCAGCACGGCAAAGGAGCCGGCACCGGCGATGGGGTCGTCGGAATGCAGCGCCTCGCGACGCAGCATGGCGCCCCAGCCGCGCCATGGGGCGCGTGCCCGTGAGCGCACGCATGCGCAGAATCGCGCGCATGAGCGTGGGGTGCAGCATCGAACGGCCGCGCTCGATATCGGCCGGGAACTCCTCAAAGACCACGAAGCGGCGCTCGAACTGCTTGAGCTCCGGTTTGCCCTCGCGCTCGCGCCAATAAACCGCCTCGTCGTAAAAGCTCAGCCGCTCCTGCACGCTCGCACGCTCGGCTTTGAGCCCGGCAATCTGCCATCGAGCGCCTGAACCCGCGAGCGCAGGTGATCGGTCATCTCGCCAATGTCGAACGTCGAGGTCAGGCGGTCAATCTCGTCGAGCTCGAGCCCTAGGTCGCGCAGCATGCAGATCAGACGCATGAGCGGGATCTGCGTGGGCGAATAGAAACGGTAGCCTTTTTCGTTAACCACGGCGGGCTTAAACAGGCCGATCTTGTCGTAGTAGATGAGCGTTTGGCGCGAAACGTTAAACAAGCTCGCCATCTCGCTAATCGCATACATACCCGTCTGCATAGGTCCTCCCGACACATCCTTTGACGCGAAAAGCCCGCCGCCCACAGGGGCAGCGGGCTCAAACACTCCTCGTATCCTACCCTAAATGCGCCTATGACCAGCGCTTATAGTTTGCACATGACACGCCGACGGCTCGAGCGCCTTGGCGGCGATGTGATGCACCGCACCGTCGAGCGTTGCGGGGCCGTTGTAAAACGTGAGCATGGGCGGCATGAGCATGACACCCGGCACACGCGCCAGGCGCGCCATGTTGTCGACATGGATCGCACTGAAGGGCGTCTCGCGCACCATGAGTACCAGGCGGCGTTGCTCTTTCATCTGCACGTCGGCCGCACGCAGCAACAGGTTTTCGCTGTAACCACTCGCGATGCCGGCAAGCGTCTTCATGGAGCAGGGCGCCACGATCATGCCATCGACCGGATAGGTGCCGCTTGCAATGGCGGCGCCGATGTTCTTGTTGTCGTAGACCACATCGGCATGCGTGGCAAACTCGTCGAGCGTCATGCCGAGCTCCTGCTCGATGGTGATCTCTCCCCCGCGCGTGACGACAAGCGCCGATTCGGCGCCGGCCTGGCGCAAGCATTTAAGGCACTCAAGACCCAGCGCGGCACCGCTGGCACCAGACACACCAACGACAATGCGACGGGGACGGGCAGAAGACTCAGGCATGACAACTCCTTACTTAGTTACTCGGTAGGGCTACTTACTAGAAAGCAAGCTCGGCGGCCCACTTATCCTTGTCGATCTCCATGAACTGCGAGCGGATGAAGTTCTTCTTGAGGTCGAACGGGACCGTGCAGTCGAAGATGGCCTTGCAGGCGATGCCGTGCTCGCGGATCGTGGGGTCGAACGCGGGGTCGTTGGATGGATCGAGCACGTGGCAGTGGCAGCCGGGAATGGTGATGAGGTCCACGTCGGCCTGGAAGCGCGTGGTCATGGCCCACATCACGTCGCTCATGTCGAAGATGTCAACGTCTTCGTCAACCAGGATCACATGCTTGAGCTCGGAGAATGCCGAGAAGGCGAGCATGGCGGCGTTGCGCTGGCGGCCCTCGTCATTTTTGCTCGACTTCTTAAACTGCATGATGGCAACGAACTTGCCGCCGCCGCAGGGAGCAGCGTGGACGTTGAGCAGGCGGCCCGGGATAGCTGTCTCGGCCATCTTGTAGATGGAAGCTCGGTGGGGATACCGGCCATGGACACGTGCTCGTGCGAAGGGCCGATGCAGCTCTCCATGATGGGGTTGACGCGCGTGGTGACGGCGGTGATCTTGATCACCGGGCAGACCTTGGCGCCGCCGGTGTAGCCGGGGAACTCGGGCATGGCGTAGCCGTGGCCGTTGACGTCCTCGTTGATGGTCTCGTCGTGCATGAGGTAGCCCTCGAGCACGTACTCGGCATTGGCGATGCACTTCTGCGAAACGGTAACGCAGTCGGCAAGCTCGACGGCGTGGCCGCGCAGGGCGCCGGCGATCTGCAGCTCGTTGAAGCCGAGCGGCGTGGTGGGAGCTCGAAGCCGCAGCACATGTACACGGCGGGGTCCAGGCCGATGGAGATGGAGATGGGCATGTCCTCGCCACGCTGGCAGTACTCGTCAAAGAACGCGCCCAGGTGACGGCTGCCCGGGGTGATCCACATGGCGAGCTTGTCCTTGTCGACGCAGGAGAAGCGGTGGATGGTCACGTCGGACTGGGAGCCGTCGGGGCTCGTGCCGTAGGCGAGGCCCATGGTGATGTAGGGGCCGCCGTCGACGGGCGTGTTGGTAGGAGCGGGAACGATCTTGCGCAGGTCAAAGCCCTCGTCGGTCGCCTTGTACACGACCTCCTGGCAGTCGACGTGCGCACCCTCGGCGATCTGCTCGGGCGCGATCAGGTTCTCGAAGCGCTTGCCGATCTCGAGGCCCAGGTGCTCCTCGTCCAGGTCGAGCAGGGCGGCAACGCGCTTGCGGCTGGCAAGCATGCCGATGCAGACCTTGGCATCGTCAAAGCCCTTGACGTTGTTGAAGACCATCGCCGGACCCTCTTTGGTCGGACGCATAACGGTGCCGCCGGCACGACGTGGCGATAGACACCCGAGACCTCGGCATCCGGATCGACCTGGGTGTCGGTCTCGAGCAGCTGGCCCGGCATCTCGCGCAAAAAGTCGAGCGCGGAGCGCAGGTCGTGGATCTGGGAGGCATCGGTAGTGGACATAGCGTGCTCCTTTCGGGAGAATGCCCGGCGGCGGGAGTGCCGCCGGGCTGGGTAACGTAGTGAGGCCACGGCGCTCATAGATGGGGCGCTCGGGCACTTGCAGTTCAAGCAGTCGACTAATTGCAGCCAAGCACTCGACTGCTTACATCAGGCCAAAGAGGTGGAACCAGGCAGCCTCGACCAACACGACGATAAAGACGACCGCAGTGAGGGGAATGCCCATGCGCATGGCCTCTTTGGAGGTGTAGCCGCCGGCATCCTTGCCCTCGCCGATAAGGATCGGCAGGTTATGGAACGGCAGGATGTAGTGGATGTTGATGGACGTGAAGACGATGAGCGCCACGGCAAGCGGGCTTACGCTGGAGCCAGCCGCGAAGCTGATGAACGCCGGCACGCACACGCCGAGCACGGCCATGACCGAGCCCATGAACATGTGGATGATCATGGAGAGCGCGGCGACGAGCAGGGCGAACAGGAAGATGTTCTCGGGCACGGAGCTGGGAAGCACGACGTCGGCGATCCAGGCGTTCATACCGGTGGCACCGCCCACGGAGCCCACGGCCATGGCGGCCGTCAGGAACATGAGGGACTTGATGTCGACAGCATTCCAGCTGGCAGGGGTGAGGACCTCGCCGATGACGGGCATGGCGAGGCAGACGCCGATGGCCAGGGTGACCCAGCCGATGTAATCGCCCGAGACGGTGAGCCACAGCGCGATGGCGATGATAAGCCACACGATGGTGCGGATCTCCTTGACGGAGAGCTTGCCGAGCGCAGCCTGCTTGGCCACGATCTGCTCGCGATCGTAGACGAGCTCCTTGCTGGGCTTAAAGAGGAAGAGGCCCAGGAACAGGGTGCACAGCAGCGCGACCAGCATGGGCACGCTCATGTACAGGAACCAGTCGACGAAGGATGGGCTCATGCCGCCGGCCTCGGCGCTGTACTGCGCAACGAGCGGGTTGAGCGTGGAATCGCCCGTCAGGAAGAACATGGAGCCCGGGGCGGCAGCGGCAAACACGAGGAAGCCGAGCTTGCCGCGGTCGTCGTCACCGTAGCCGGCGGACTCGGCGATGACCGAGACGACGGCGAGGATGAGGAAGGCGCGGGGGAACGGATGCGGGATCAGCAGCGACAGCACAAAGGTGAGCGCGAAGATCGAGATGATGAGCGACTTGGCGTCGCGCACGAACTTGAGCATGAACGCATAGGCGATGCGCTCGCCCAGGCCCGACTCCTTGACTGCACTGGCGATGAGGTAGCGCCGATGACGAGCCACATGGTGGCTTTGGTCCACGAGCTAAACGTGGAGGCGACCGTCGCCGAGATGCTCGCGGCGCCCGTGTCGTCCACGCACACCTTAAACAGAACGAGCAGCGCGCAGTAGAGCAGGCCCACAAAGCCCGGCTGTGCCACGCCACATGCCCAGAACACCACCGTGGCGAGCGTCAGTGCCAGACAGGTCTGACCGCCGACCGTAAGCTCGACCGTCGAGCTCAGCTCCGCCAAAGGAAGAAACTTCACTAGCAAAAAGACAACGATACCCAGCACAAAGCCAATTTCGCGCTTGGTGATCTTAAACGCCTTCTTTTCCGCTTCCATCTCCCACCTTTCTTGTTGGGGGCGCTCCGGATTCGCAGCCACGTTGCCACTTAAAAAGGGGCGCCCGTTATCGGACACCCCTTACGTTGCGCTGTGTTGTTGCAATACAGTCAAGCGGATTTTTTGGATGAGGAGCGATCCTCTGGGCAAAAACCGTCACAACATTCGACGCTTTTCCTCGATTTCGAGATTTTCATCGAATGTTGTGACGGTTTGGATATGGCAAAGGGACTGTACCTTTGTTACATAGCGAGGGCCGTACGGATGGATGGGTCGCTGAGTGCTCGCGGAGCCAGGGGGCCAGCTGCTCGGGGTGACCCTGCAGGTAGCCTTTGAGCTCGGACGGGGCCACGCGACGCACCTCCGAGATCTCCTCTTGGTTGATATGCAGCTCGCCCGGCTCAACATGGGCTGCGAACACCTCGCACCATTCGCACTCGCAGTGGCCGTCGCCGTGGTCCTCGCGGTACACCACGTGTCCGAGGTGCTTGAGCTGATCGGGCTCGCGCGTGATGCCAAGTTCTTCGTTGATGCGACGTGCCGTGGCGGCCGCGACGTCTTCCCCGGGGAGCGGATGGCCGGCGCAACCGTCGGCAAGCACCCCACCCCAAAGGCGCTTGAGCTTGCTGCGACGACAGAGCAGCAGGCGCGCGCCTTCGCCCTGGCCCTCGACCAGAAGCGTCAGAAATGCCTGATGCAGGATGCCCTCGCCGGCATGTGCTCGATGCGATCGACAGGGCCAAGCGCCTCGCCGGTCGCGGCATCGACCGCCACGACCTCGGCGCCTGCACCGCCCTCATCCCAGCCGGCGCGCAGGATGCGCGCGGCGGCCTCCTCGAGCGCGGCGATGAGCTCCTTGGTGGTAGCGAGCACGCGCTGCAGGTCGTCCCCGCTCGCCTGCTCCACATGAAATCCCGTGCTTGCAACGACCGGCGCGCCAAAGCGCGTCGCCAGCGCCGCCGCGATATCGTGCGCCGGGATCTCATCTCGATGGCACGGAACGGCAGGATGCTCACCGTCGCCGTACGGCCGGGCTCGGGGCGCGGAATGGCCTGCGCCGTAGCGCCCAGGTGCGCGAACTCCGGCGAGCAGGCGTACACCGCCATGCCTCGCGGCGTCACCGTCAGCTGGGCCTCGAGCGCAAACTTGCCCTCGCCCACTGCAACCTTTGTCGTGTGCATACCCATGGGATCTCCTGTCGCCCGCGATGTACCTGAGACCATCTTCGCCTGTATTGCGACTATACAGGCAAGCGCAGCCTGCGACAAAGGGGGCAGGCACCTGACACATTCTGTTAGAGTTGCAGGGATTGAATCCCGCTTATTCATGCGACATTGGAGTGACAACCTTGACCGCCGCAACCACGCCTAAAAGTAAGTCAACCGCCGCCGCGCTCTCCCCCGCGCGCACCAAGCTCTGCCTGGCGCTGCTCGTGCTGTTGGGATTCTCGCTCGGCTGCTCCGAGTTCGTGGTCATCGGTATCGAAAGCGACTTGGCAACGGAACTCGGCATATCGCTTGCCACCGCGGGTCAGCTCATCAGCGTGTTCGCGCTGGTCTACGCTATCGCCACGCCGGTGCTCGCGCTCAGCACGGGGCGGTTCCGCCGCTACCAGCTGCTCGTGTGCTACAGCATTGTCTTTGTGCTCGGCAACCTGGTCATGGCGTTGGCGCCCAACTTCCAGGTACTGTTTATCTCGCGCATTGTCCTGGGCTCTGTCTCGGGCGCACTGCTCGCCGTGGGCGTGACGTACATCCCCGAGCTGCTGTCCCCGCAGCAAACTTCGCTTGCCATCTCGGTGGTATATGGTGCGTTTTCCGTGGCAATGGTCTTTGTCACTTCGATTGGCAAGTTTGTGGCCGACACGCTCGACTGGCACGTTGCCATGTACGGCACGCTGACCTTTGCCGTTCTGATCTGCGGAGCGCTCGTGGCGTTTATGCCGCGCGCTGGGCAAACCGACGAGCCTGCCACCTTTCGCGAGCAGGCGGGTCTGCTGCGCGAGCCGAGCATCATCACCGGCATGCTCATCTTTTTGTTTGGCGTAGGCTCGGTCTATGTGTTCTACGGCTACGTGACGCCTTATCTTGAGCAGGTGCTGGGTATGGGCACCGTTCAGGCGAGCACCACGCTTATGGCCTACGGCGTGTTCTGCCTGATCTCGAACATCCTGGGCGGATGGATCGATGCACGCTTTGGCATGAAGGCGCTGCTTGTGACGTTTGTGTTGCAGGCTGCGGCGTTACTCGGGCTGTTTGCTGTGAGCGGCACCATGCCGCTCGCGCTGGTCTTTGTCTTTAGCTTGGCGCTGCTCATGTACCTGTTCTCGGTGTCGTGCATCACGCACTTTATGGACGTGGCACGCAGCCGCCATCCCAAGTCGATGGTACTCGCAAGTTCGGTTGAGCCCATGGCGTTTAACGTCGGCATCTCGTTTGGCACCGCGGTAGGCGGAGCCGTGGTGAGCAGCATTGGCATTGCACACGTGGGCGCCGTGGGCGCCGCGTTCTCGCTTGTGGCCTGGGCGCTTACGCTGGTGACGATTAAGCTGGCACGTTGGGAGCGCAAGCGGGCGAGGGCGTAAGCGCAGATGCGATACTCGAGCTCGATGATGGCGATCGAAAGGAAACCGCATATGCAACGTGTACTGTTTATCTGCCATGGGAACATCTGCCGCTCGACGATGGCTGAGTCGGTGTTTACCGAGCTCGTGCGCCGCGCTGGGCGCGAGGCGGAGTTTGTCATCGATTCCGCAGCGACCTCAACTGAGGAGATCGGCAACCCGCCGCATCATGCACGGTCGCCAAGCTGCGCGAAGTCGGGATTCCCGTCGTTGCGCACCGTGCCCGCCAGGTGCGTCGAGCAGAGTATGGCAACTGGGACCACATTGTCTATATGGATGCTGAGAACGCGCGTGGCCTGCGTCGCATCTTTGGCGACGACCCCGACGGCAAGATTACGCGCTTGCTCGATTGGACCGGGCGCCCCGGCGACGTGGCCGATCCCTGGTACACCGGCAATTTCGATGCCACCTACCGCGACGTGCTCGCCGGTTGCGCCGCTATGCTCGAGCAGCTGTAGGAAAGCGAGGTCGCAGGCCACGCCTTCGGCGCGAAACGAGCGTGGATAATCTCCCGCATGAAAAATGAGCGTGGATTTTCTCCCACTTTGAGCGTTCAAGTGCGCTCTAAACGGGAGAAATCCACGCTCATTTTCTCGGCGGGAGATAATCCACGCTCAACTAATCGTCGACGATCTCGGCAAGCCAGACGTTCAGAGTATCGACCTCGGGGCAGCAGAACTTTGCCGTGCCGGGCTCGTTGCCAGGCACGGTTCCGCCATAGCGCAGGATATCAATATAGGGAAAGCCCACATGGCAGGCCATGGCGCACATCTTGCCGCGGTCTCGGTCAAAGTCAAAGACGTCGCCCGGCTTGTGACCATGGTGGCAGCGACACGCACCCAGCTGGTCCACGCAGCTCACGCGGATACGCGGACGCTTGCCACGCGGCGCGCCGAGCGGCTTGTTCTCGCCCGCAGCTTGACGCCGCCCTCGCCAGCATTACTCATGGTCAATCACATCCAGGCAGGCCTCGATGGGCAGGCCGGCAGACTTATCCTCCTGCGCAGCATTGCGCTCGATAAGCTCGGCCACCACGCGCATGGCATCGGCCGTGGCGCGCTGAAGCGTCCAACCGCTCATCACGCGACCCATAAGCACGGCCGAGAACGTATCGCCCGTACCCGGGAAGTACACCGGGATCAGCTCGAAGGGGATCGTGAAGTACTCCCCCGCTACATGGTCGTAACCGATAACCGCATTCGTGCCATTGACCACGGCGCTCGTAATAACCACCGACTTGGCACCCAGCTCGCGCACGGCGTCCACAAGGGCGCGGGCCTCATCGGGCGTGATCTGCTCTGCAATAGGCGTATCGGTGAGCAGACAGGCCTCGGTGTAGTTGGGCACCGCGTAGTCGGCGCACTCGAGCAGGCTGCGCATAAGGCCGATCGTGGACTCGGGCACGCCAGCGTAGAGCTTGCCGTTGTCGCCCATGATGGGATCGACGAACACCTTGGTGCCCTTTTGCGCGCGGCGGTGGCAAAAGTCCGAGATGATACGCGTCTCTTCCTCGGTCACGATAAAGCCGGTCGAGATGGCGTCGAACTCAAAGCCGAGCTCCTCCCAGATAGCGAGGCTTTGACGCACGTACTCGGTGGTGTCGTGGATGTAGAACTTGGGGTAGTTGAGCGTGTCGGAAACGAGCGCCGTCGGCAGGTTGTGGATGCGATAGCCCATGTGCGACAGCACCGGCAGCATGGCGGAAAGCGCGACCTTACCGTAGCCGCACATATCGTTAATCAGCAACAGCTGAGTGTTCTTCATGAGTGTCCCCCTTGGGTCGGGCGCGGCGGCGCATAGTGCGACTTAGTGTAGCGCAGCGCAATCTAAGTCTTCCCTTCGGATGTAAGACCAAGTTTGGGCGCTATTTTGTTCTTAGAATTTTTCTGATGCTTCTTATTGCAGAAACTTGGCCTTAGAAGGCTTTGCACATGGTGCAAAGTAGCCTGCCACCCTTGCACCAATCAAAATCAATTCGGTACCTTGACAATCAGTTAGGTACCTCTAGAATCACTTAGGTACAAAACAATCCCTCTACCTAACTAAAGAAAGGAGCAATGCAGCGACATGTGTGTTGAACCACTCGTCTATCCGCACGAACCCGGCGGCGACCCCTCGCAGCCGGCAGACCAGCCGCCCGCGATGAGCGAGCAGGATAAGCTTGCCAAGCGCATCCTCAATAATCTGGGCTTTTGCGGCCATTACATGCATTTTCATGGCGGAGGCGTGTCCGGCAAGGCGCCCATCATCTGCCTGCTGGCCAAGCAACCCGGCGGCGAGATGTCGCAGCAGGAACTCGGCATGCACTTTGACCTCAAGCCGGGGTCGCTTTCCGAGATCCTGTCCAAGCTCGAGCTCAACGGCCTCATCGAGCGCAGCCGTAACCCCAAGGATCGACGGCAGCTCACCATTCGCCTGACCGAAACCGGCCGGGAAAACGCCCGCATCGACCAGGCGGCCCGCATTCGCTTTAGAGAGCAAGCCTTTAGTGCCCTCACCCACGACGAGCGCGAGCAGCTCGCCGAAATGCTCGAGAAAATCCGTGTAACCTGGGAGGAACTGGATGATTAAAACCCTCATGGGCAGCATCCGCGACTATATGAAAGTCACCGTTGCCACGCCGTTGCTCGTGCTTGGCGAGGTGCTCTGCGAGATGCTGATTCCATTTATCACCGCCAACCTGATCGACGCCATCAAAGACGGCGCCACCGTAGCCGAGATGCTTCCCACCGCGGGCCTTTTGGTGCTCATCGCGCTGACATCGCTTGCTTTTGGCGCCGCGGCAGGCGTCACCTGCAGCCATGCGAGCTGCGGCTTCGCCAAGAACCTGCGTCACGACCTGTTCTACAAAATCCAGACGTTCAGCTTTGCCAACATCGATGAGTTCTCGAGCTCCTCGCTCGTCACGCGCCTGACCACCGACATCAACAACGTGCAGCAGGCCTTTATGATGATCATCCGTATCGCCGTGCGCGCGCCGCTGGTATTGATCTTCGCCTTTACCATGGCATTTATCATGGGCGGCAGCGTTGCCATGGTCTACCTGGTCATCATTCCGCTGCTGGGCTTTGGGCTGTTCTTTATCATCTTTAAGGTGCGCCCCATCTTCTCGCGCGTGTTCCACAAGTACGATGCCCTTAACGAGTCCGTCGAGGAAAACGTCACCGGCATGCGCGTGGTTAAGAGCTACGTACGCGAAGACTTTGAGAAGGAGAAGTTCGCGGCCGCCGCGCGCGATGTCCAGATGGACTTCACCCGCGCCGAGAAGCTGCTCGCCTTTAACAACCCCATGATGAACATCTGCGTCAACGGCGCGTTTGTCGTCATCATCTACCTGGCTCCAAGCTCATCATCACGAGCCAGGGCACGCTGTTCGACGTGGGCCAGCTCTCCTCGACCTTTACCTATGGTTTCCAGATTCTCATGAGCCTGATGCAGCTGTCGATGATCTTTGTCATGGTGACCATGGCCGACGAATCGGCACACCGCATTGCCGAGGTGCTGGCCGCCGAGCCCACGATCGCCGATCCCGCCGAGCCCGTGCTCGAGGTTGCCGACGGTTCCATCGACTTTGACCACGTGAGTTTTAAGTATTCCAAGCATGCGAAGCGCCAGGCGCTCGACGATATCGACCTGCACATTACGAGCGGCGAGACCATCGGCATCATCGGCGGCACCGGCTCGGCCAAGTCCACGCTCGTTAACCTCATCGCCCGCCTGTACGACACCACCGAAGGCGCTGTGCGCGTGGGCGGCGTGGACGTGCGCGACTACGACCTGGACGCGCTGCGTCACCAGGTCGCCATGGTGCTGCAGAAAAACGTGCTGTTTAGCGGCACCATCGCCGAGAACCTGCGTTGGGGCGACCCGAACGCCACCGACGAGGAAGTCCGCGAGGCAGCGCATCTGGCCTGCGCCGACGAGTTTGTCGACGGTTTCCCCAAGGGCTACGACACCTGGATCGAACAGGGCGGCTCCAATGTTTCGGGCGGTCAGAAGCAGCGCCTGTGCATTGCACGCGCCCTGCTGCGTCGCCCCAAGATCTTGATCCTGGACGACTCCACCAGCGCCGTCGACACCAAGACCGACGCAAGATTCGCGCAGGCTGGCAAGCTATCTGCCCAACACGACCAAGATCATCATCGCCCAGCGCATCAGCTCCGTGCAGGACGCAGACCGCATCATTGTCATGGAGGGCGGCCGCATCGCACAGATCGGCAACCACGAAGAGCTGCTCAAGACGAGCGAGATCTACCGCGAGACCTTTACCTCGCAAAACAAGATGTCTGCCGAAGGTACGCAAGACGCCGACGACGTCTCTGGCGACGCGAACACGGCGGCAGACAACACCGACATGACCGCAACGCAAGCTCAGACCCAGGAAGGAGGCGAGGCCCATGAGTAAGGCAACGACCGCCGAGCGCGCGCTCAACCGCAAGGGCGGCACCATGTCGCGCCTCATCAAGACGCTCTTTGGCTTCTATCCCGTGCTTTTGCCCCTCGTCGTCGCCGGCGTGGTGCTCTGCGCCATCATCAACTCCATCGGCGCGACCTTCCTGCAGAGCGCCCTGCAAATTATTGGCGAATCGTGGCAGTCGGGCGATTGGGAAGCCGCGCAGCCCAAGATCGCACAGCTCGTGACCACCCTCGCCTGCATCTACGGCGTCGGCGTCCTGTCCTCGCTCTTCTGGAACCGCGCATGGCTATCGTCACGCAGGCTCGCTGGAGAAGCTGCGCGAGATGATGTTCAACCGCATGCAGGACCTGCCGATCCGCTACTTCGACACGCACCAGCGCGGCGATATCATGAGCCACTACACCAACGACATCGACACGCTGCGTCAGATGATCAGCCAATCGCTGCCCAACCTGCTCATGACGATCATCATCATCGTCACGGTGTTCTTTATCATGCTGTACTACAGCGTGTGGATGTGCCTGGTCATCATCGCCGGCGTCGCCTTTATGACCTTTATGACCAAGCTGCTCGGCTCCAACTCCGCGCGCTTCTTCATTGCGCAGCAGACCGAGCTCGGCGTGGTCGAGGGCCATATCGAGGAGGTCATGAACGGCCAGAAGGTCGTCAAGGCGTTCTGCCACGAGTCTGCCGCCGAGGCCGATTTTGACGAGCGCAACGAAAAGCTCTTCGAGGTCTCCCAGAAGGCCAACATGTACGCCAACATCCTCATGCCCATCCTTATGAACCTGGGCAACCTGCTCTACGTGCTGGTCGCACTGGCGGGCGGCATTTTCCTGGCGCTGGGCGTACCCAACCTGAGCATCTCGGGCATGGCGCTGTCCATCGCCGTCGTGGTGCCGTTCCTCAACATGACCAAGCAGTTCTGCGGACAGATCGGCCAGATCTCGCAGCAGATCAACGCCGTGGTCATGGGTCTGGCCGGCGCCGACCGCATCTTTGAGCTCATCGATGAGGAGCCCGAGGCCGACGAAGGCTACGTGACGCTCGTCAACGCACAGGTAAACCCCGAGACCTGGGAGCTCGAGGAGGCCGACCACCATACTGGCATGTGGGCATGGAAGCATCCGCACCGTGCAACCGGCGAGATCGAGTACGTACCGCTGCGCGGCGACCTGGTCATGGACAACGTCGACTTTGGCTACACGCCCGACCACGAGGTGCTGCACGGCGTGTCCGTGTTTGCCAAGCCGGGTCAGAAGGTCGCGTTTGTCGGCGCCACCGGTGCCGGTAAGACGACCATCACCAACCTCATCAACCGCTTCTATGACATCGCCGACGGCAAGATTCGCTACGACGGCATCAACGTCAATAAGATCCGCAAGGCCGATCTGCGCCGTTCGCTGGGCGTGGTGCTGCAGGACGTGAACCTGTTCACCGGCACCGTGATGGACAACATCCGCTACGGCAACCTGAGCGCCACCGACGAGGAGTGCATCGCGGCGGCAAAGCTCGCCGGCGCCGACGACTTTATCACCCGCCTGCCCGACGGCTACGACACCATGCTTACCGGCAACGGCGCCCAGCTGTCGCAAGGCCAGCGCCAGCTGATCTCGATCGCCCGCGCCGCCGTCGCCGATCCGCCGGCGATGATTCTAGACGAGGCCACGAGCTCCATCGACACCCGCACCGAGGCCATCGTGCAGGCGGGCATGGATAAGCTCATGGAGGGCCGCACGACGTTTGTCATCGCACACCGCCTGTCCACCGTGCGCAACTCCGACGCGATCATCTGTCTGGACCACGGCCGTATCATCGAGCGCGGCAACCACGACGAGCTGATCGCCAAGCGCGGGTACTACTACCAGCTGTACACGGGTGCGTTTGAGCTGGAGTAGGAACGGTTACTGACGGAGGGTGCCCCGGGGCGTCGGGGTAATTCCTCCGTGCTCAAACATTCTCGCTTCGCTGCGAAACTGCGCGCGGAGGAAATACCCCGCCGCCCCGGGGCACCCTCCTGCGCGCAATCAGCCCGTTGTTTAAAACGGAATAAAGGTTAGTGAGGCCCTGGCCGTTTGGCCAGGGCCTCGTTTTGTTAGTCTTTTTGGGACGGGCTTTTTGACTACTTTGAGGGTGCGCAGGCAGGGCGGCGAAAGTAGCTAAAAAAGCCCCGTCCCAAAAAGACTACCCGCGCCAAATGAGCTAGTTGAGGAGTTGGGCCATGGCGTTGACGAATTTTTGTACTTGGAGGGTTGGCTCGAGCGGATAGTGCAAATAGACCGGCACCTCGCGGCCGCATAGGAACGGTACGCCCACAAAGGCCGGGTGCACGCCCGACCACGCTCCGCAGGTGAGCACCGCATCGCCCTTTTCCTCCGCCTCGTTAAAGAGCGCAAAGTCGAAGCTATCCACGTCGATCACGTCCACACCGCCGTCGGCCAACAGGTCGATGCGCAGGCTGTCCATAGCGTCGTTGCCGTGACGGAGCACGCGCAGGCGCATGCCCTCCAGGTCGGCGACCGTAATGCGATTCTTGCGCGCCAGCGGGCTCGTGCGCGGCACATCAATATAAAACGGTACGTTGACGATAAGGAGCTTTTGGCAGGCGTCGCCCCAGCGCGGGGTCGAAAAACTCGACTGCACCACATCCACTTCGCGACCAAGACTGCGCATGACGGCCTCGCGCTCATCGTAGAGGTCACTCACCGGCACAATCTCAAAGCGCAGCGACGGCTCCAACTCGTGCACACTCGGCCACATCGACAGCGTCTGGCGCCCCGGCACATCATCGACACGCCCAGGCGCACGGCGCCGCTGTTACTTTCTTGCAGCTTTTTCTTCTTTGTATGTGAATGATGTGAAAACAATGGATAGGGCGCAGGCCATTATCAGCAGTATGAACGTCCAATCCCAGCCTGCCATTTCGGTACGTAACCGAGAACGACGTTGGCAAGAATGGCGGTTCCGAAG
>ENA-OQBJ01000404-OQBJ01000404.1-human-gut-metagenome-genome-assembly--contig:-NODE-404-length-23054-cov-8.877132_pt1 | contig 23054 bp, 25 predicted proteins | sample MGYA00242743_ERZ504545 | MGnify/ENA primary metagenome ERZ504545 (study PRJEB26092, sample SAMD00036252) | human gut metagenome | host: Homo sapiens | study: EMG produced TPA metagenomics assembly of...
GCACCGTCTCGCAGCGGCAGACGATCTGCCCCCACGCGGGGTCGGACTCGATCAGCTCCTCCTTGCGCGCCAGCGGTGCGCGGTCAAAGTCGTCCGGCTCGCGGCGAATTGGATTCCAGTCCGCCCGCTCGCGCAGCTCCACGCCCGACTCACGCATCACAAGTTCTATACGCTCGGCAATGGCAGGCGCGCTCGCCACGCCTGGGGACTGAATGCCCGCCGCTTGGAAGAGCCCCGGCACCACGGCCGACTGTCCAATAAAGAAGTCGTTCGTTCCCTTAATGACCGGTCGACCGCCGGCAAACGCGCGCACCACGCGACGCGTGTCCAGATCGGGCACCAGCTTGTGCGCACCGGTCAGGAGCGCGTTGACATCGGTCGCGTAGGTCTGTGTGTCGCCTGGCTCGCGCACGGCAGCCGTCGCGGTAATCACGGTGTTGCCATGTACGGTACCCGTGACGATAACGCCCTTGGACACTGGCGTGGGAACAGGGTAGAGCGGCATGAGCGTGCGCGGTTCCTTATCCAGCACCACGATGTTGCCCTGACGCCAGACCATCTGGAACTCCTCGGCGCCCACCATATGCGAGATGTCGGCGGCGCCGTTGCCCGCGGCGTTGATCAGGTAGCGGCAGCGTACGTCTCCGGCGGGCGTCGCCAACGTAAAGCGCGCGTCGTCGCCCGAGCCCGCGACTTCAATCGCCTCCACGGGTGCGGAGCGCATAAACGTCACCCCGTTGGCCACGGCGTTCTCCAGCGCGGCGATGGCAACCTCAAACGGATCGACAAAACCGGTCGAAGGGCACCACAACGCGCACGCTGCATCGGCACTGGCGCGCGGCTCTAATTCGTGGATGCGCTCGGGGCCGATAATCGACAGCTCGGGCACACCGTTGGCCAGGCCATTGCACCGCAGCTGCTCAAGATGCGCGCGGTCCTCGTCGTTAAAGCCCAACACCATCGACCCGGTGCGGCGGAACAGAAAGCCCAGCTCCTGCGCCCACGTACCGTACAACTCGCAGCCACGGGCGTTGACCTGCGCCTTTACGGTGCCCGGCGCCGGATCGTAGCCAGCGTGCACCAGGCCGCCGTTGGCCTTCGACGCGCCCAGCGCAATATCGTTAGCCGCCTCGACCACGCAAATGGACAGGTCATAGCGCGCGAGCTGCCGCGCGATGGCGCATCCGGTGATGCCCGCGCCGACAATCGCGATATCAAACGTTTCTGTCACAGTGCCTCCCAGACGAGTTGACAGGCCGTCAATAAGACTATCCTACGGTCCGCACACCCCCAATGCGGCGGCAATGCGGCGAATAGCCCCGCAACACCCGCCAACGGCAGGCGATTGGAGACCCGGCACGGATGTTGGCCTCGTCTGTCGACAACTAAGGCAACCGTTCGTCTCCATCTGTAACAGTTAGACGAGGATTTGGGTTCTAGATGTTACAGATCAAGACAAACCTTCCGGCGGATTTTGAATGTCTCGATCTGTAACAGTAAGAGGGGTTTTGGGGCCCAAGATGTTACAGATCGAGATTGAAGTCGGGGAGGGACCCCTGTGTCTCGATCTGTAACACCTAGACCCGGATTCCGCTCCCACCTGTTACAGATTGAGATGTTTGTGTCCGCGCCAGCCCCGCCCCTAGCCGTGGTCCCATATAAACAAACCCCGTGGTAAACTTGACCGGACTGTAAATATTCCGAAAGGTACACCCCAATGTCCAAATACATCAACGAGCTCATGTCACCGCAGCTTATGGGCGTCGTCTATGCCTTCGTTGGCTTTATCATCGCCCTGTATGTGCTGTCGGTCGTCTATGTGTTCATCGACGCCCGCCGCCGCGGCGCCAGCGCCTACGTGGCATGGGGCATCATCGCCCTCATCCCGTTTGTAGGCCTCATTGCCTACCTGGTCCTGCGCCCGCACTCCTACGCCTCCGACCGCGAGGAGCAGGAGCTGGACATGGCCCTGCGCGAGCGCCAGCTTGCCCAGTATGGCACCTGCCCGCAGTGCGGCGCCCCCATCGAGAAGGACTTTGTCGTCTGCCCCGTGTGCGATACCCAGGTTCGCAACGTCTGCCCCAGCTGCCATCGCCCGCTCGACGCGCACTGGAAGGTCTGCCCCTACTGCCGAACTCGCATCCAGTAACGCATCCATCGCCGGGCCGGCCGCAAGCCACAGGCACGCCGCAAGCCACGCGCGCCCCGCAGCCCCGCCCCACACGATGAAGCATGCGTAGAAAATCGCCCGCCGTGCCATTAAGGTGCGGCGGGCGCTTGTATACCAAGCAACCTGCCTATAATGATGCAAGTCAAAAATGCCGAGCGCATCGCACGCACTTGCATCAGGCATCCGAGAGGAGAAAACATACCCATGAAGCACTCTACAATGACGGTTCGGTGGCCGAGCTCCCGCAGGACGAGGTCACGCACGTCATCCGCCACTCTGCCGCGCATATCATGGCGCAGGCCATCAAGCGCCTGTACCCCGAGGCCGACTTTGCCTACGGTCCCGCGACCGGCAACGGCTTCTACTACGACGTCGACCTGCCCGAGGCGTCAAGATCAGCGAGGACGACTTCCCCGCGATCGAGGCCGAGATGAAAAAGATCGTCAAGGAGAACCTCAAGTTCTCCGTGTACGAGAAGCCCCGCGCCGAGGCCATCGCCCTTATGGAGGAGCGCGGCGAGAAGTACAAGGTCGAGCACATCGGCGACCTGGACGACGACGCCCGCATCACCTTCTACCAGCAGGGCGACTACATCGACATGTGCGTCGGTCCCCACATCTGCTACACCAAGGCGCTGAAGGCCTTTAAGCTCACCGGCGTCTCGGGCGCGTACTGGAAGGGCGACAAGGACAACAAGATGCTCACCCGCATCAACGGCGTCGCCTTTGCCACCAAGGAAGAGCTCGACGAGCACATGCACATGCTGGAGGAGGCCAAGAAGCGCGACCACCGCAAGATCGGCCGCGAGATGGACCTCTTTATGATGCGCGACGAGGCCCCCGGCTTCCCGTTCTTCCTGCCCAACGGCATGATCCTTAAGAACACGCTGCTGGACTACTGGCGCGAGATTCACCACAAGGCCGGCTACGTGGAGATCTCCACGCCGCTCATCATGAACAAGCAGCTGTGGAAGACCTCGGGCCACTGGGACCACTACAAGGACAACATGTACTCCACCGTCATCGACGACGAAGAGTACTGCATTAAGCCCATGAACTGCCCGGGCGGCGTGCTGGTGTATGCCTCCAAGCCGCACTCCTACCGCGAGCTGCCCATCCGCGCCGGCGAGATTGGCCTGGTGCACCGCCACGAGCTGCGCGGCGCCCTGCACGGCCTGTTCCGCGTGCGCTGCTTTAACCAGGACGACGCCCACCTGTTTGTGCGTCCCGACCAGCTGACCGATGAGATCGTGGGCGTGGTCAACCTCATCGACTCCGTGTACCAGAAGTTTGGCTTTAAGTACCATGTAGAGCTTTCCACCCGCCCCGAGGACTCCATGGGCTCCGACGAGGACTGGGCTCGCGCCGAGGAGGGCCTGCGCACCGCTCTGGAGAAGCTGGGCATGAACTATGAGGTCAACGAGGGCGACGGCGCCTTCTATGGCCCCAAGATCGACTTCCACCTGGAGGACTCGCTCGGCCGTACCTGGCAGTGCGGTACCGTGCAGCTCGACTTCCAGATGCCGCTCAACTTTGATCTGGAGTACGTGGATGCCGACGGCACCAAGAAGCGCCCCATCATGCTGCACCGCGTGTGCTTTGGCTCCATCGAGCGCTTCATTGGTATTCTGATTGAGCACTTTGCTGGCAAGTTCCCCACCTGGCTGGCTCCCGTGCAGGTCAAGGCACTTCCCGTCTCCGAGAAGAGCCGCGACTATGCCCACGAGGTGTGCGCCAAGCTGGAGGAGGCCGGCATCCGTGTGGTCTGCGACGACCGCGACGAGAAGATCGGCTACAAGATCCGCGAGGCTCGCAGCATCGACCGCGTGCCCTATATGCTCATCCTGGGCGAGAAGGAGGTCGAGGCCGGCAACATTTCCGTCCGCGATCGCTCCAACGAGACCGTTCAGATGAGCGTTGATGAGTTTGTTGCCAAGGTGACCGAGGAGATCAAGACTCGCGCCTAAGGCAAGCTTCGCAACAATTAACAAAGGCGACCGTCCATAAAGGGCGGTCGCCTTTTTTCATGCTCAAATAAGAAAAGCCGCTGGTTGAGCGGTTTTTTTGTTGCACAAAAAGGTACAGGTTTTTGTAGAGGGGTATGGAGATGTACCTACCAGCAGTGCATTTTGCGTAATCTGGGCAAACGCTGATTAATTGCTCGTATAATGTCGTTTGTCGAAAGATACAAAAACCTGTACTTTTGCGACTGCGCCTAGCTGCGAGCGAGAAGCCTGTTCTAAACGCCCCTGCACTTGCGTGGATCGCAAAGCAAAAAGAGGGGGCGAGAACATGGAGCAGACGGCACGGCGCCAAGAGCAGCTGCCGGGCGCATTTAACTGCGCCACCACCAACAGCCAGCACGGCCGCGTCCGCTGGTATCTGGTCCACACCCCCCATGGAAAAGAGCGCGAGACCTGCGAAAAGGTCCGCCGAATTATCCCGCACGAGCTGATGCAGAACGCTTTTGTGATGCAAAAGGAGTTCTGGTTTAAGCGGGACGGTGCCTGGTCGCTCCAAACCAAACCCATGTACAAGGAATATTTCTTCGTCGCCACGCACGATGTCGCAGCGCTTGATAGGGCCCTGGCCCAGCTGAGCTTTGGCTGCCGCATCGCCGGCAGTAGGGAGCGGGCGTACATGCCCATGCCGGACGATGCGCAGGATTGGTACCGCAGCGTGTTGGATGACGACGGTGTGGTGCGCAACAGCGTGGCGCGCATAGAAGACGGCGTGTTGCACATAGAGCAGGGTCCCTTGGTGGGGCAAGAGGCCCGTGTAAAGAAGATCGATCGTCATAAGCGCTGGTGCCTGGTGGACGTGGGCGATGGTGGCTCCACATTTAGGGAGCTGCTACCGCTTGACGTGCCCAGCAAAACGTAAGGGAGACGTTGCACCGGCAAATCATTCGTTTTTTGAATTCATGGACGGGGGGGTTCTTGGGGACAGGGACGTAAGTTTTATCGTGACTGCTAATAAAGAAGTGACAGAGAGCAATGCGCCCGTAGGGGCGGCGCTGATTGCTCAGGCTATGGACCAGCGTGAAGGTGTCGGTCGATATAAGGCTATGCAATCCATCATGGACTGGGACAACTCACGCCTGCCTACCGCGCCGTAAAGCGCGCGTTCGACATCGTGTTCAGCGGCTGCGCGCTGGCCGTCATTGCCATACCTAGCCTGGCGCTGGCCGCCGCCATCCGCCTGGAGAGTGAGGGCAACCCGTTCTACAGCCAGATCCGCGTGGGCCAGACCCGCCGCGACGGCAGCCTGTCCACCTTCCGCATGTGGAAGTTCCGCAGCATGTACAAAGACGCTGACGAGCGCCTCGCCGAGCTCAAGGAGCAGAACGAGATCGCCGGCGCCATGTTCAAGATGAGGGAGGACCCCCGCGTCACCAAGATCGGCAGGTTCATCCGCAAGCATTCCATCGACGAGTTTCCGCAGTTCGTCAACGTGTTCCTGGGGCAGATGTCCGTCGTGGGCCCGCGCCCGCCGCTGCCTAACGAGGTGGCCGAGTACACAGAATTCGACCTGCAGCGTCTGGCCGTCAAGCCCGGCATCACCGGCTGGTGGCAGGTGACCGACCGCAATTCAACGGGTTTCGACGGAATGGTCCAGCGCGACCTTGAGTACATAGCCAAGCGCGGCGTCATCACGGATCTCAAGATCGTTCTACTCACTGTCGTCGAGGTAATTACGGGAAGCGGGGCGTGCTAGTGTCAGCGGCAATCGTTATCCAATTCTGAACACGTATGTAAACGCCATCTCGCTTGACGAGACGGTGGATGAAATCGAGAAGATCATCGCGAGGGGCGTACCGACCCAGCATGTCGTAATCAACGCCTCCAAGGTCAACCTGATGGAGGCGGATCCCGAGCTCGCGTCAATCGTCAACGAATGCCCCCTGATCAACGCCGACGGCGCCTCGATCGTCTGGGCGGCGAAAAAGCTGGGGGTTCCTCTCGGGGAACGCGTCACGGGCATCGACCTGTTCCAGAGGCTTGTCGGGCTGGCGTCCGAGAAGGGCTACCGCATCTACCTCTTCGGGGCGAAGGAAGAGGTGGTCACCAAGGTCAAAGCGATTTTCGAGGACAGGTACCCGGGCATCCAGATCGCAGGGTATCGCAACGGCTACTTCACCGAGGCGGACGAGCCCCAGATCGTATCCGATATGGCCGCCTCGGGAGCCGACATGATGTTCGTCGCTTTCTCCTCTCCCAAGAAAGAGTACTGGGTTCACAAGTACATCGACCAGATCGGAATCCCCTTCGTCATGGGCGTCGGCGGCAGCTTCGATGTTATCGCCGGCGTAACCGACCGAGCTCCGACGTGGATGCAGAAGCACGGCCTGGAGTGGTTCTACCGCTTCATCCAGGAGCCCGGAAGGCTGTGGAAACGCTACATCATCGGCAACCTAAAATTCGTCGCCCTCACGTATAAATACAAGTTCGCTAAGAAAGGTGAATAGCAATGGTTAACGTTATCGGTCTCGGCTACATCGGCCTGCCCACCGCCCTCATGATGGCATCCCACGGCGTGGAGGTCGTGGGCACGGATTACAACGAGGAGCTCGTCGCCACGCTCAACGCCGGCAAGACTACCTTCAAGGAGGAGGGCCTGGACGAGCTGTTCGCCGACGCCTGAAGTCCGGAATCAAGTTCTCCACCGACTACCAGGTCTGCGACACCTACATCGTCTCGGTCCCCACTCCCTACGACAAGCTAGACAAGAAGATCGACCCCTGCTACGTCGTGGCGGCCTGCAAGACCGTCCTCGAGGTCGCGCCCGAGGGCGCCGTGCTCGTAGTCGAGTCCACCGTCTCGCCCAACACCATCGACCGCTTCGTTCGCCCGCTACTCATAGAGGCCGGCCGCGAGGACGTCAGGCTCGTCCACGCCCCCGAGCGCATCATCCCGGGCAACATGGTCTACGAGCTGCTGCACAACAACCGCACCATCGGCGCCGACGACCCCGAGGTGGGCGAGGCCGTGGCGAAGGTCTACGCCAGCTTCTGCCAGGGCGAGATCTCCGTCACCGACATCCGCACCGCCGAGATGACCAAGGTCGTCGAGAACACCTTCCGCGCGGTGAACATCGCCTTCTCCAACGAGCTCGCCAAGATCTGCCGCATCGGCGGCATGGACGTCGCCGAGGTCATCCGCATCGCCAACAAGCACCCGCGCGTGAACATCCTCAACCCCGGCCCGGGCGTCGGCGGCCACTGCATCCCGGTCGACCCGTGGTTCCTGGTCGGCGACTACCCCGAGACGGCCAACTTCATCCGCCTCGCCCTGCAGGCAAACGCCTCCATGCCCGAGTACGTCATGCACCGGGCCCACGAGGTCATGGTCGAGCGCGGCATCACGGACGCCTCGAAGGTCGGCATCTACGGCCTCACCTACAAGGAGAACGTCGACGACGTCCGCGAGTCCCCGACGCTGCAGATGCTCGAGTCCATGTCCGAGCACCTCTGCGCCGGCTCCGTCAAGGTCTACGACCCGTGGGTCGAGCGCGACGAGGTTCCCGGCCAGGTCCACTCTATGGATGAGTTCCTGGACGGACTGGAGATGGTGATCGTGATGGTCGGCCACTCCCAGGTCACGGACAACCCCGGCATCTTCGGCGAGCGCGTCCTCATCGACCCGCGCAACGTCTGCGGCGACGGAGAGAACGTCTACAAGCTGTAAGACCATGTGACTCTTCAGGAGAAATCGTTTTGAAGAAGGTAATGCTCGTCTTCGGCACCCGCCCGGAGGCAATCAAGATGTGCCCGCTCGTCAACGAGCTGAAGGCGCGTGTGGATGAGTTCGAGACCGTCGTGACAGTGACCGGCCAGCACCGCGAGATGCTCGACCAGGTGCTGCGCGTCTTCGATGTGACTCCCGACCACGACCTGGCGATCATGAAGCCGGGCCAGACGCTGTTCGACGTGACGTGCGACGTGCTGCTCAAGCTCAAGGCCGTCCTCGAGGACGAGACGCCCGACGTGGTCCTGGTCCACGGCGACACCACGACCAGCTTCGCCGCGGCGCTCGCTTGCTTCTACCTGCAGATCCCCGTGGGGCATGTGGAGGCCGGCCTGCGCACGCACGACATCTACAGCCCCTGGCCGGAGGAGTTCAACCGCCAGGTCGTCGACATCGTGAGCGAGTATTACTTCGCCCCCACGGAGGCCAGCAAGAAGAACCTCCTCGCCGAGGGCAAACCCGAGTCCAGGATCTGGGTCACCGGCAACACCGGCATCGACGCACTGCGTACCACCGTTCGCGATGGCTATACCCACCCCGAGCTCGACTGGGCGGAGGCTCGCGCCTCATCCTCATCACGCGCACCGCCGCGAGAACCTGGGAGAGCCCATGCACCGCATGTTCCGCGCCATCCGCCGCGTGATGGAGGAACACCCCGACACCAAGGCGATCTACCCAATCCACATGAACCCGCTCGTCCGCAAGGCGGCCCACGAGGAGCTCGACGGCTTCGACCGACTTCACATCATCGACCCGCTCGAGGTTCTCGACTTCCACAACTTCATGGCGGCGAGCCACCTCATCCTCACCGACTCGGGCGGCATCCAGGAGGAGGCCCCGAGCCTGGGCAAGCCGGTGCTCGTCATGCGCGACACCACGGAGCGCCCCGAGGGCGTGGCGGCCGGCACGCTGAAGCTCGTCGGCACCGAGGAGGACGTGATCTACCGCGAGTTCAGCCGCCTGCTCAGCGATCAGGCCGAGTACGAGGTCATGAGTCATGCGTCGAATCCTTACGGTGACGGACATGCGAGTGAGCGAATTGCGGACGTTATTGGAGGTAAATAGTGAAGCTAAAAAAGAGGTTTACTCTTTCTCTTAAAAACAACCTGCGCTTCATTCCTGATGAGGCATATATGCGTTTCTACTTCAAAGCCAAACTTCATTACGAGCCTGATTTCGAGTGTCCTAAGACATTCAATGAGAAGCTGCAGTGGTACAAGCTTAACTACCATAATCCAGTTTTGACTCAGCTCGCAGATAAATATGGCGTGCGCTCTTTCGTCGAACAACGTATTGGGTCCGAGTATCTTGTGCCACTTTTCGGTGTTTTCAATGCAGCTGAAGAGATCGATCTCGATAAATTGCCGGAGAAGTTTGTGCTTAAATGTACTCACGACTCGCAGAGCACATTTGTTTGCACGGATAAGTCGAATTTTGATTTTGTTGAGGCCAAGAAACGTCTGAATGTTGCCTTGCATAGAAACTGGTATTGGCAGGGCAGGGAGTGGGCTTATCTCGGTATCACGCCTCGCATTGTGGCGGAAGCATTTCTTGATGAACCTGGAAGAGCGACTCCGACTGATTACAAATTCTATTGTTTTGACGGTAAGGCAGCTCTTGTTCAGACGGACGCCGATCGTTTCACTAATCATGAAATGCAGTACTTTTCTACTGAATGGGAGCAGCGTGGCGATATCGACCATGAGGTATCTGAGCATGAGCCTACTGTAAAGCCCGAGAACTACGAACTTATGCTTGAGCTTTCCGAGAAACTCTCTGATGGTTTCCCTCACGTGCGGGTTGACTGGTACAACATTAGCGGTAAACCTTACTTTGGCGAGATGACTTTCTATACCGGAGGCGGATACGATCCCTTCTATGCACTAGAGGAGCAACCCGATAGACTTGACCGAGAGCTTGGCGATTTGTTTGTTTTGCCAACTGTTTCCCATTTAGAAAAGTACTGCGATTGGTCTTGCCCTTCTTCTAAAAGATCTTTAGGTGCTGATAATGCCTAAAGTGTTGATGATTGGCCCGAGTCTTGATGCTATGGGTGGCATCTCCACGGTTGAAAACAACATTATGAAGTGGTCGAATCGTAACGAAGGTTCAATAGAATTCATTTCGACAACTGCTGAGGGCGGGAAGTTCAAGAAGCTCTCCATTGCCCTTGTGGCTTATATGAAATATCTCAGTAGGCTCAACGCGTGCGATCTCGTACATGTGCATATGGCGTCTCGTGGCAGCTATCGCCGAAAAAAGATCTTCATGAGGGCGGCCTTCTTTCGAAACAAACCCGTTCTTCTCCATCTGCATGGTAGCGAGTTCGGTGTTTGGTTTGACGAAGAATGTAGCGAGGCTGAGAGACGCGATATCTCGCATTCCTTTGAATGTTGCTCAAAGGTGGTCGTTCTGTCGGAGGAGTGGAAGGAATTCCTTCTAAAAAGGCACATCTGTTCCTTGGATCGTATCGTGGTGGTGCATAACGCCGTTGACGTTCCTGAGGTTAACGCTATTGATTATTCGTGCAATACGGTTTTGTTCATGGGGCGTCTTGATGCGCGCAAGAGTCCGGATTTACTTTTGCGCGCTGCTAAGCGCGTTCTTAAGACTCATCCCGATGCGCGTTTTGTCTTTGGCGGAGACGGGGATGTGCCAGCATATGAACAACTGGCGGATGAACTTGGAATTGGTGACAGGTGCAGCTTTATAGGCTGGGCTAAAGGTGAAAAAAAAGACGAAGCCTTTCGCAACAGTAGCATGTTCTGCCTTCCTTCGAAGAATGAGGGCATGCCTATGAGTGTGCTTGAGGCAATGTCGTACGGACTTGCTACCATTGCGACTCCTGTCGGGGGTATTCCACAAGTCATTACCGACGGCGTAGACGGAATTATGTTTCCAGTTGATGATGTTGATGCGTTGGCCACTAAGCTCGACAATCTCATGAGCGATATCTCTTACAAGGAAATGATTGGAATTCAGGGACGAGCTCGCATAAAAGATGCCTTTTCCCTTACGGCGTTTATGAACCGGCTTGGCATGGTTTACGAAGATATTTGCCGGTGAGACTCGCTTTCTTGGGCGATATTGGAGACCCGTCAGACTCCGTTTCTTATTTCCAAGTTGCACATTTAGGAGCGTGACGATGGATAAGACTATTCATTACTGCTGGTTCGGAGGCAATCCGCTCTCTGAGACTGCTGTGAGGTCCTTGGCTTCGTGGGAGAAGTTTGCGCCTGGGTTTGAGGTCAAGCAGTGGAATGAGGATAACTTCGACTTCGCATCATGCTCTTGGTCAAGGGGCGCGTATGCGGCGGGCCTCTGGGCATTTGTGTCGGACTACGCTCGCTTTAAGGTCTTGTATGAGTACGGCGGCATCTATATGGATATCGGCAGCGAGCTCATACGAGACATATCGCCTCTCATGGAAAGCATTCCTTTCACTGCAATCGAAGAATCCTCGTTGACTGCCACCACCGGCTTGATTGTTGCTGTTGAGCCTCATGACCCTGTAATTCGCGCATGCGTGGAACGATATGAGTCGATGGAGTTCTCCTGTGATCCTGATTTTCTCGACAAGATCACGGTGAATGAGGTATTCACTGCTGAGCTTCAAAAAATCGGCTTTGAACGCGTGAATAAAGAGCAGCATTTCGGTGGCTGGCTTGCCTTGGACTCCAAAGCGTTCAACCCCGTTTACGGTTTCGGCGGTTATCACATCAAGCGTGAAACCTACAGCATCCATCGCTCTTCGGGAAGCTGGGTTGAGCCCAAATATCGCATCAAGCGGAAGGTTGTGCGTAAGTGTTCCCCTTTCATTGGGCGAAGGCTTTCGCAGATTTTGGGTCGAATTCTCATGGAGCTTAGTGACGGTGGCTTGGTTGTAGGAACTAAGAGAATCTTTGGCGTTGTTCGCGAAAAGATTGCTAGAGGAGAGAGAAGTTAGAGTGGACGTATTCGCTAAAGATACTTATCACTATTTCGGTACGCAAGGCGTAAAGCTCGGCCGGTTATTAGGTGATTTTGGCTACCGCTATGTTTTCTATCTAAGGATGTGTCAGGCAGGGGGTTTGCGAAAACTCCTCTTCACGCTTCCGAGGAAACATCTTTCCAGGAAGTGTGGACTCGAGATTTCGCCATCAACTCAAATTGGTGAAGGCTTCTACATTGGTCACCCTTACGGCATTACTGTAAACGCCGGCGCGAAGTTCGGCCGTAACGTGAACATCCATAAGGGATGCACCATCGGCCAAGAAAACCGTGGCCATAGAAAGGGCGTCCCTACGATTGGTGACCGCGTATATCTCGGTATTAACTCGACGGTTGCAGGTAATGTGACCATTGGAAACGATGTCTTTATTGCCTCCAATACCTTTGTTAACCAGGATATTCCCGATCATTCGATAGTCATTGGCAACCCGTGCAAGATTATCGAAACCGATAACGCTACTGAAGGTTACATCATCAATTTGGTTTAACGAGCTTGCGAATAGTTAGGCGGTAAGATATTGAAACGCATAGGCATCCTCACATTTTCGAATACCGTAAATTATGGTGCTTCGCTACAAGCATGTGCTCTGCGCAGGACCGTGATGTCGTTGGGCTGCGACTGCGAAGTGCTCAATTACAGCAATAAGGAACTCGATGATCGAGAGTTGGGTACGTGCTTCTCGTTCAATCCTTCGGATGCCGTTCGCTATTTCCTTCGCAGGGGTTTTGAGCGCCAGAGGCTTAATTCGTTCAGTCGATTTGCTAAGCGCAATCTAAGCTACGGGAAAGCTGGATAAGCAAGCTCTTATTGATAGAGCCAAGAGCCTCGACTGCGTCCTCATTGGCAGCGATCAGGTTTTCAATCCTCGGGTTAATGGGCATGACCCAGTCTTCTTGGGTGAAGGCATCGCTGAAGTTACAAAGGTCGCGTCTTATGCTGCCAGTCTGGGAGATGCGACGGCGGAATCCATTTTGGCATGCGATGAAGGCGCGGCCGACAGGCTGGCAAAGTTCACTGGTCTTTCCGTTAGGGAACCGAGCTCTATGGAGGTCCTTAGCGAGATGGGGCTCGAATCTGTATTTATGCCTGATCCGACCCTGCTTCTTACGGGCGATGACTGGTCGGCGTTGGCCTCAGATGACGGCTTGGATACGATACCTCAATCCTATGTTCTGCTTTATACGCTTAACTCTGAGCAAAAACTCGTGGATCGAGCTAGGAAGATCGCCAGCGAGCTCGGCGTTCCTGTCGTCTGCATTCATTACAACACGAAGAAATTCCCCGGCATGATTAACGTGAGGGGTATCGGTCCGGCTGCTTTCTTGAAGCTTGTTAGTGAGGCGTCGTTTGTTTGCACGGACTCCTTCCACGGCGCCTGCTTCTCCATGAATTTCAATAAGTCGTTTGTCGTTAAAACGTCGGACTCCGCCGTTCAGAGTAACGTCAGGATTACAGACCTGCTCGCACGTTATGGAATTGAGGGTTGTCTGTATCGAGACGAGGTCGTTACTTCGGCTGTTGACTATGGTCATGCAAACCAGACCCTCTCACATGACCGTGATACAGCGCGTGCCTTTATCGCTCGCTGCATTGGATTGTAGGTGTCGTTTCTGGCTTATGTTTGCAAAGAATACTTTTTGGAACTTGGTCTACCAGTTGACCGCTATCGTTGCCGGCTTCCTCGTCCCAAGGGCGATTATTGGCGTATATGGATCCGAGGTTAACGGTCTGGTGACCTCTCTAACTCAGTTTATTGGTTATTTCGCACTTGTCGAAGCTGGTATTTCTGGTGCGGCGACCTTCGCTCTATATAAGCCTATTGCTAAGGGCGACTGGGATGGGATTAACGTCGTGGCTTCGGCTCGAAGGTCTTTTATCAGAAGTCGGGCATGTTGTTTCTTGTCTTGCTGGTTGGCCTTTCGGTCGTTTATCCATATTTGTCTCGGTAGGTTCGCTTGCGCCTTGGGAGATCATGGTGCTTACCTTCCTGTTGGGTGCCAAGATCGTCGTGGATTTCTTTTCCCTCGCCAAGTACCAAGTTTTCCTTACCGCCGATCAAAAGAACTGGCTCATTCAACTCGCATCGACGGTCTTCACGCTGGTTAACACGGCCGTCATTTTCTTGTTTGCCTATCTCCATGCTCCTGTTGTCGCTGTCTATGCGTTGGCCCTCTCTGCGGTTTTTGCGCGCAGCCTGATTCTCGCTCTGTATACACGCCGCCATTATCCGAAGCTCAATTGCAAGGTTGATTACGGTGACTATCAGCTACCCCAGAGATGGGATGCGTTGTTTCTCCAAATCTTGGGAGCCGTTCAGTCGGGCGCGCCCGTTATTTTGGCGACCTTCCTCTGTGGGAGCATGAGTGAAGTTAGCGTTCTTGCTGTTTACATGCTCGTATCTACGGGGCTACAGATGATTCCGAATGTCCTTGGTACAGGGCTTCAGGCGCTCTTTGGTCGACAGATTGCTGAGGGAGACTACGAGGGTCTTCGGTCTTCCTATAAGCATATCGAGCGCTTGTGTACGCAGTCTCCGCTGTGGCATGCGGATGTGCTTTTTCATTGATTATGCCGTTTGTTGATTTGTATGCAGGCGGGTTTCACGATGCAAATTACCACAATGTCCTGCTCGGTTTCCTCGTCGTCCTAAATGTTTTTCTCTATCATGGCAAGTCGTCCCAGGGTCTACTTGTAATTGCTGCTGGCATGTACCGTGAGACTAGGGCGCAGACCTGCTTGCAGGCTGCAATCATTATCGTCTTGGGTATCCCACTCACAATGCGTTTTGGGGTCGTCGGCACAATTGCTGCGTCCTGCGTATCCAATCTATACCGCGTGATTGACCTTTTGCTCTACGAGCCTCGTAAAATCTCGAAGGACTCTCTTTCGAGTTCGTTTTGGTCGTTTGGCGTGTATGTATTACAGACCGTTCTCGTGGCCATGCCTGGCTATCTACTGTCTTGCTTCGCTGGAAGTTGGACAGGATGGATTGCGGTCGCCATCGGTCTTGTCATTTGGGGCGCAGTCGCCGCATGCGCGACGCTCTATTTCTTCGACAGGCCTAGCTATAGTTCGATTATTGATCGTTTTATGAGGATTAAATAGGATGAATTATTTCAGCGCGTCTAGGGCCGGTGTTGAGTCTTGCTCTGAGTTAGAGCGACGCTTTTCCCTAAATGATGGGTCCATGGTGTTCATTCCACTGCTCTTTTACGCCTTTTTCTGCCAATCGCTCGCTGCTTCTGCGCTTGCACTCGATGTCTGCCTCCTGCTATCTGCTACGGCGTTTCTCCTGCATTTTGTGACTAACAGAAGATTTGCTTGCAAAAGATTTGGCCTTGAGCTGGCTTGGGCACCTTTCTTTGTGCTGTTCTTTATTCATAGTTTGATATACGGTGTGGCTAATTTAACCCTGCTCGTAGTTTATACGCTTCTATTTCTGTGCATGTATGTTGCGGCAGGCGAGCGATCCTGGGTCACTTCATGCCTTAGGGTTCTTGTCGCCTTTGCAGCATTTCATGCGTTCTGCACCATCGTCTTCTGGCTAGTCCCCGCACTTTATCTGCCAGTTAAATCTGCCTTCTTTTCAGGAAGCTATATGGCTAGGGACTATCGCTCTGGCTTCACGGCGCACTACAGCACTAATTCGATTTATTTGAGTTTGGGTCTCGTCTCTTGGGCCTGTGGTCTTGCTGGTAGCAGGGAAAAGGTTCGGATTAAAGATTTGATGCTGAGCCTGATGCTCTTGCTTGCGCTTTTTCTGACTACTAAGCGGGGTCCTTTGGTTGCATCCGTTGCTGCTATCGTCATCTCGTATCTGTTCGTAAATAGAAAGAAGTTTACCGGGACGATGCTCAAGACCTTGGTTGTTGCTGCAATCGCTGTAATAGCTGTCGGCGTTCTTGCTACGTTTGTTCCCGCTGTTCAGGCGACTCTTGAGAGGTTTATTGAGCTTTCAGATGATGAAACGGGCAATGGCAGAAGCTATTTGTACGATTGCGCTTGGAGTATGTTTTATGCAAAACCCTTACTTGGTTGTGGTTGGGGGACTTATTCCAAGTATGTTGCCACTACCTCCCTTGGTGCAATGTACAGCAATCTTGGCTTTTCGTCGATGAGTGCTCACAACGTATACCTTCAGTTGCTTGCCGAGACGGGTGTGATTGGCCTTGCGGCTTTTGTTGTGCCTGCGTTTCTCTCCATCCTTGCAGCCATGCATCGATCTGAATCTCTTTTAGAGGAAGGTCCTTATGGGGACTCCTTTTGCTTGTGGGCCTGTTTGGGTGTTCAGATTTTCTTTCTAATTTATTGCTTTTCAGGCAACCCTTTATACGATCCGCAGTGCTACATACCGTATTTCATTTCATGTGTGGCGGCGTTTGCTATTTGCGGCTCAGACAAGATGATTCTTAACGATAGGGAGGGATTCCATGGATATCTGCAAAGATAGTCAACGCTGTACCGGGTGCTCTGCGTGTCTGTCTGTGTGTCCTCGATCGGCGATTCAGATTGTAGAAGACTCTCATGGGTTTTACCGTCCGAAGATTGACGAATCAAAATGTGTTGAGTGCGGTTTGTGCCAGAGGGTATGTCCGGCTAATGGTTTGACGAGCGACGATCTGAAGATGAACTCTCGTCGGGTATTGGCTTATCAGGCTGACGACGCCGCACGCGCAAAAAGTTCCTCGGGTGCCGCGTTTTGGACCTTGGCTACTTACGTCCTAAATAATGGCGGCGTCGTTTACGGCGCTTGCTTCGATGAAGATTTCCGCGTTGTTCAGCGGCGTTGTGCCTCTGTTGACGACGCGCAATCTTGTCGAGGCTCAAAATACTCACAGGGCTTCGTTGGCTCTTCATATGTCGAAGCATATAACGACTTGAAACAAGGTCTTGACGTGCTCTACAGCGGAACCCCATGCCAAATTGCGGGTCTTAGGAGTTTTCTGTCTAAGAAAAACTATTCCGGACAGTTGGTTACCTGCGATTTAATCTGCCATGGCACACCTAGTAATCGTATGTTCCGCGAATACATTTCCTTTTTGGAAAAAAAGTCCGGAAAGAAGGTCATCAAATATTTTCATCGCCCCAAGGACAGAGGTTGGGGAGTCCATGTCGAGAAGGCTCTCTTGGACGACGGCACTGCTCTCTATGACACGATTGAATCTAATACTTGGCGAGATGTGTTCTATAGCAATAACGCTTTAAATTCCAGCTGTTATAACTGCGCCTATACCGACGTCAACAGGGTTTCCGACTTTACTCTTGCTGATTTTCTTGGCGTCGATCGAGTTCGCAAAGGTTTTAATGATCATAAGGGACTTTCTGTTGTTATGGTTAATAGTGAGCTAGCCGAGCGTATTGTCGCATCTGGTGTATTTGAGCCCGGCGTAACAGATATATCTCTTGAAGAGGTGCTGCCCGGTAATCCGATGCTGGAGAGGTCGTCCTCTCCGCAGGGTAACGTTGATGGTTTCTGGAAGGCTTATGAGCATAAGGGGTTCGAGGGCACTGCTCGGTTTGTTGGCGCCTACGGCTTCGTGAAATCTCTCAAGACTCTTGTGAAACAGCTTATTAAAAGGAAATAGTTACTAGGGGCGTTTCTCTTGAATTTAATGGACTTTGTTGAGCATGTGGCGACCTGGATTTATGTCCGGGGTAAGTTGGCGTTTCTTGCAGGGAGATTCCCTGGCCAGATAACCATGACGAAGGCTTTCAGGCGACCGTTTTATTGTCGCGTATCGGATAAAGGCGTTATTAGCGTCGGTGAACGAACGTCTTTCAATTACGGTTGCGTCCTGATTGCTCATGAACGAATTGAGATTGGTAGAGGCTGCCTATTTGGTCCAAACGTCCATGTGTATGACTTCGACCACGGTATGTCGCAGGATGGGATCATGTATCGGGACCAGCCGACTACGACAGCGCCCGTGCATATTGGCGACAACGTCTGGCTTGGCGCGAATGTCGTGGTGCTTAAAGGTGTAGCCATTGGCGATAATGCGGTCATCGCTGCGAATAGCGTTGTTTCTAAAGATGTACCCGCGAATATGCTATTTCACGAAAAACGGGATCTAGTTTACAGAGAGCTTCGATAGGTTGCTGGATTGGCTTTCAATTCACGATGTACGCTGATCCGATAAAGCAGTATTGATAATGGCTTAATTGGATTAAAGCGTGCTTGCATTAGGGGTATCGGCTTGGGTCGATACCCCTTTTTAACCGGTTTGAAACCGCATCACTGGTAACGTCAAGTTTTTTGGAAATTGACAACCACATGACGGAGCACGGTCCGCGCTCTGTCATGTGGTCTCTGGCGGCTAAGCAGCGAATCACAGACGAATGGGATACGTGCCGAATTTGCGAACATCGTAACGGTCGACGAGGAACTGCTGTGCAAGGAAATGAAGACTCCTCCGAGGAAGACATCGAGGAGGCGCCCAGCGCGCTGCTCGATGAGGAAGCTAATGGGGGACGGTGCTGTCGGTTGCGCTGGTCGCGCTGACGGGGGCGGCGTTGTTGTCTCTTTTGACATCTACTGCGGAATCACTTGAGTCGGTGGTGTTTGAGCTTGTGGTCCCTTCGGCCTTGTCAGTATCGCTTATTGCTGTCTTAGTTTGTGCCTGTTGCGCGGCTGTTGCTTGAGGCCGCATGGCTTCTGCGATGACCGCCATGGGTATTGGTGCGCTTGCCATGGACATGCGCGCGATTGCACATGGTGGGCGATGGGGGGGCGTAGCGGAGCCTCTCTGGGAGCAGGCGATAGGGTCCAAAAGAAGCACCGGCTAGCATGCCGCGCATATTTTGTTGGGGTTTTCGGAAACACCAGTAAACATCAGCGAGCTTTCTGTGTTAGCGATGGAATTATTTAGCCAAATATAGTCGCGAGATTGACCAATCCCGGCCGACCCATTTTAGCCAGCACGCCCGCATCTATGACTTTCCTATCGCATTCCTACATCCCCTCGGACTGGATCCCCCTCACCTTCACCGCCTGGGGGACGGCATCCACCGAGCAGGTGTCGAGCCCCTGCCGCGGTTCAGCTGCTGCTCGACGTCATCTCGACCTTCGACTCGGCAGATAGATAGTCTTTGTTTCCAGCGGTCTTCCGGTCTATTTGATTCATCGCATACGCAACAATCCCATTCTGAATTCCCGAGATGCTCGGCGGGAAAGACTGATTATCGGCATCAATGGAAAATCTTTCTTCCCTGGTATCCAGTTGCTGCTGAATGCGGTCGGCATACTTCTCCGCCCATTCATCGGCCTTGTCATTTCGCACAAAGTAATTGTTGGATAGGTCTGTCGAGCGGTAGGCGTAGCAGTCCTTCTGATAGTTTGCCGCGTGGTCGGAGTGGGCGATTGCCATGAGCTCGTCAGTCAGGCCAAAGTACAGATGGCGCTGGTCCAGGTCCCCGTACCAGTTGTCGCTGGTGTCGTCCCAGGTTAGGTCCATCTGGCACCATTTGCCGTCGATCTTTACGGCGTTCCAGGTGTGGCCGTTGCCGGTGATGCGCCGTTGGCGATGCCCGCGGCGTCAAGGAGCTTGGAGTAGATGCGCTGGTAGCTCTCGCAGGTGCCTGGTGGCGCGTGAGGCCGCTTACGGCCGAGCACCAGTTGAGGCTGTGGTCGTACTCCAGCTGGTCGAGCGTCCAGTCGTGGAGCCACAGCGCCATGTCGTATTCCGAGCCGTTTGTCTCTTGCCTGCACAGGCCCACGGCGCTGTTGACGATCTGCGTGACGCTCGGGCGGGCGGCATCGTTTACGGTTACCTCCGCCGTGGTGCGCAGGTAGTAGATCCCCTTGTCGTTTTGGGGGTCGTTTCTGTCGTTGTCCATAAAGTAGAAGTAGATGCGGTACGTGCCGATGCCGTGAAGTTGAAGGTAAAGTCGTGGCCTGTGGTGCCCAGGCTGTAGTAGCTGGCCCATGCTGGGCGCGACGGGTCGCAGACGCTTTCCTGCTGCCGCCGTCCCAATAGGTGGGCACGTCCATGCGCGCTTGGCCTGGGACGAGCCGTTGGCTTGGGTTACGTGGAAGGTCGTCACGGTGCCCGCGGGGGCGCGTTCCACGAGACGGTGAAGGTGACGCCGTTTTGGGTTGCCGTGGCGGAGTGGGCGTAGCCGGTTTGCGACGTTGCGGAGATCGCCTCGGGCGTGCCGTTGGTTTGGGTTCGGAGGGATGGGGCGAGGGTGCCGGTTGCGGCGGTGGTGCCGTCAGCGCTTTCCGTGTTGACTGTGCTGGCGCCGGTGGACGTTACGGTGCTGTCCTCTGCGGTATCTGCTGCCGCATTTGCTTTGGTGCCGTCTTCGGCCTTGCCTGTGTCGCTGCTTATGGCGTCGACTTGCGCCTGCTGCTCGACGGTTTCCTGAGGCTGGATGGCATCCGCTATGGCTGCCATAGGCAACGTCGCGCTGACCATGGACGTGCACGCGATCGCGCAGAGCAGGTAGTAAAGGGGTCGTTTCATAGCGGAGCCTCTCGGTGAGCAGCCAATAGGGTCCGAAGGCGGCTCCAGGCCAGCACTCCGCACATATTTTGTTGGGTTTATTTTACGGGAACCCCAGTCAACATCAGCGAACTTTCTGGGGAATGTTGGGGAGGGGGAGGAGTTGGTCCTCTGCCTCGCTGTGCGCTGATGTCTTCGCCCTCGGCGATGCGCCCGTCGGCGAGGAGTGCGAAGCGGCCATGCTGAACAATGCCACTCCACCTGTCTGTGCATCCAAACTTCTAGATTATGCATATCGGGATTTTCACGGTGTTGTCGGCGATTTTGTCTCGCGGACCGTGTGCATGCATTAGATGAGGAGGCGCTTGTATCCGTAGAGACGCATCGGCATTTTCGATGCGACCGCCGTCAAGACAATTGGGTGTGCATCAAGGCGCTGTTAACTGCATGAGCCGATTTCTTATAACCTGTTTAAGCAAAGCAAGAATGGGGAATAAAGCTTGGTGCCCATCGCGAACTGGCGATGGGGTACGCTACTGCCGTCAATATCGCAAACGACGAAATTCCGACGTTCGCAACATTGACACCAGCGTTGCCTGCTGCTAGCTGGATAAGAGCCTCGATGGTCATAAGTACCAATTCCTCGCTTTCGTCTAGTATCGCATAGGCAAGCATTGTTTTAGGTGGCCGCGAAAGCGTTGGTTGCACTTGCTGCGCCTTTGATTAGCCTGTCCGGGGAGGGTTAGCCGCCGCTTGTTGATCCGGACAGGTTGATTTATTTGGGGGTATTTTGGTCGAGTTCGATATCACTCGTATTCCTCGATATAGTTCCAAAAGTTCATATGCCCATTTCGATCATAGGGTCTCTTTTGCCGAAGTTCAGGCCAAGATTTTAGATTCAGAGTACGTTTCCAATCACGCGTTCTACCCTTTAATTTCCAACGAGATCATTACTGTTCGGTATCGTGGAGGCAAGCGAAGCTGCAAGGTTCGTAATATCGCTTATGCCTCGCATTTCGATCACCGCGTCTTCCAGTACTACTCTTATCTGTGGTCGGACTTATATTACAAGAAGCTATTGCCGAAGAGTTTGATGAGGTTGCCGTAGCGTACCGCTCTTCGCTTTCATCAGACGGCGCCGTAACTGCTGGTAGCAATATTTCCTCAGCTAAAAAGGCATTCGACTATATGCGTGTGCAAGATTCGGCTTTTGTGCTTACGGGTGATTTCGAGAGCTTCTCCGACAACTTAAACCATGTCCATCTAATGGCGTCGTTGCGTTCGTTGTTTCCCAGTGGACGCTTGCCGGACGATCACTATCAAGTCATTAAAAATATCCTCCGCTATTCGTGCTGGCCTATTGGTGATTTGGCTGCTCGACATGAATTGCCATGGCCAGTAATCGATCCTGCTCGGGAGAAAACGATTAGTGATGCGGCTATCGATCTTCGGTTCAAGTCTATTCGCGAACTTAACAAGCTGGATGTTATCTTGCCAAAGTCTGAGTTTCTTGCAAACAAAAGTAAAGTCATCACCAGCCGTGGCGGCGAACGGGTATTGATCTCGGCATTCCTCAGGGTCTTGCTGCAAGTGGAGTGCTCGCTAACATCTATATGGCCGATATCGATATGAAAGTCAGGCTTGCCGTTGAACGGGTTGGTGGCTTGTATCTTCGTTATTGCGATGACTTTATTGTTGCCGTTCCAAAATCTGGCTTTGATGCACTTGTAGAGGCAATCAATCTAATGACCGATGTTGATTCCGTTAAACTGCAGCCTGAGAAAACCAAAGCGTTCCGTTGATAGCAGCGGGGTTGCTCAGCTTGATTTTGAAAGCGTTCGTACGGGTAAGTTCCTTTCGTACTCCGGTGCACATCCGGCACAGAAAGTTAGCTTCTTGGGGTTTGACTTTGACGGGCGCGTTGTAAGACTTCGACAGTCTACGGTTGGAAGGTACCATAAGCGTCTCCGTGAGGCAGCCAGTGCGATTGCGCGTTCTAATCAGGGGGAGGGAAGGCACGCATCAAAAAAGCGCGTCTCCGCTCTGTATCAACATTATTCGCCGCTTGGTATTAAGGGGAGAGGGTTGTGCCCATCGGCTGGCTCCGACTCTTCTGCATTTTTCCGCTACGGGAACTTTCTTTCCTACGTAGCGAGAGCCCAAAAGGCGTTTCCCAATGATCCGATTGCCCCCGATGAGTCTAAGATTTACAGGAAGATTAAACGCTTGAGTGCTCGGTAGACGATAGTTTTAACGCCAGATCATTCATAGCCATAAATACTTAATCGATATCGGCCAATTCCGATCACTAGGTAATAATTGATGTGCCCTCACGTCGTCGTGGCACGATGTCTCTGAAACTCGTGCCGAACATAAGAATGATATGACAAGAGACGCTTCGTATATCCAGTCACCGATGCTGACGCCACCATTTTTTATACGAGCATTAATTATCATTTAGAGAGATTTTTTGGCATGCTTGTCGTATTTCCTCATCGCCTTTTTGTAAGCCTTTGGATGATTGAGATAATAAGTTGCTTTAGCTTTTAATTCCTCTTGATCGGGTTCGTAGGGCAAGGTACCGTCAAGATTCTTTCGCAAATTGATCGAGGCGGCCTCGGCCCCGCCTTGCTCTAGCCCTCCGCCTTCTTGCTCAGCTCGTCCATCTCCTCCAGCTTCGACATGTCCAGGTACCTCCTCTTG
>ENA-OQBJ01000405-OQBJ01000405.1-human-gut-metagenome-genome-assembly--contig:-NODE-405-length-23027-cov-8.560262_pt1 | contig 23027 bp, 21 predicted proteins | sample MGYA00242743_ERZ504545 | MGnify/ENA primary metagenome ERZ504545 (study PRJEB26092, sample SAMD00036252) | human gut metagenome | host: Homo sapiens | study: EMG produced TPA metagenomics assembly of...
GCAACCGTGAGCGTGCCGAGCGCCGTGCCGAGGGCAACAGCCTGTCGCGCTATCTGCTGGCCCGCTTGCGCGGCGAGGCTGGCGAGGGCGTGGTCGCCGCGCCTGACGAGGATGGCGCTTCTGCGGCGGATGCCACCGAGGGCGAGGTCGCTGCCGACCCCGAGACTTCCGCAAAGGACGACGACAAGTGATGAAGCACGTGCTCCGCGTGATCAACGTGCTGGCGACCGTGGTGATCTTGGTCGCCTTTGTGGTGTTGCTGCGCACGGTGTTCACGCCTGCCGGCGAGATTCCCACCATCATGGGCTACGGCTTTATGCGTACGCTGACCGGCTCGATGGAGCCGGCGATTCCCGTGCACTCGTTTATCGTCGTTGATACCGGCGACGGCCAGGCCTATCAGGTGGGCGACATCATCACCTTCCATTCGTCCGATGACGCGCTGGAGGGTTCGCTCAACACGCACCGCATCGTATCCGTGGAGGCCGCCGCCGACGGCGCCCCGATCTACCGCACCAAGGGCGATGCCAATCCGGTCGAGGATGCCGCGCCCGTGCCCGCCGCCGACGTGGTGGGCCGCGTGGTCTTTGTCTCGGCGGGACTGGGCGTGGTGGTCTCGCTGCTCACCAATCCGCTGCTGTTCTTTCCGTTTATCGTGGTGCCGCTGATCGTGCTGCTGGTGCTCGAAATTCGCCATATGGTCAAGACCACGCAAGAGGTGGCGCGCGCTGAAGACGAGGCTGCCCTGCGCGCGGCTGTGGAGCAGATTCGCGAAAAGCGCCGCCGCGAGCAGGAGAGCCAGGACAGCGCCAAGGAGCAGGTCGACGGTGAGGATGCCCAGGGAAGCGCGGAGGCCGGCCCCGGCGCCCCAGACGATTCCAACCGCTCGGCATAGCTTATCCGCGCCTTTCGTCCTTGCAATTTGGATGCTCGTAGAGGTTCCGAATCGCCCGCATTTCCATATCAATATTCGTGCTACAGTTTGAGCGCTTTGTTGCCAATTGATTTCTGGGGAGTGGAATGGAACAGGAGCGCACAGCGCAGCGTGCACGTAAAAAGCTTCGGTGCCGATGACGGCGGCGGCCGATTTTGTCGTGCCCGAGGGAACTGACGAGCTGAGCCGCAGCACCCGCCGCGCATGGCGCGACCGCCTCAACGATGCCCAGACGCGCAAGATGGCCCTGGGCACGCTCGCCGCGTTTGCCGGCGGTACGTTTTGGGGTTTTTCTGGCACCAGTGCCAGCTACCTCTTTGACGTGTGCCATATCGAGACATTTTGGCTGATGAGCGTGCGCCAAGTTATCGCTGGCCTGCTCTTTATGTTCGTCGTGCTCAGAAAAGATCGCGACCGCCTGGTCAGGCTGTGGACCACCCCTGCCGATCGCAAGCAGCTCATCCTATTTACGATCTTTGGCCTGCTGTTCAACCAGCTTTGCTATCTGTCAGCCGTGCGTCTGACCAACGCGGGCACCGCGACCGTCTTTCAGTGTCTGCAGCTGGTGGTCGTCATGGGGTATGCCTGCGTCACCGCGCATCGACTGCCGCGCACGCGCGAGGCGCTTGGCATTTTGCTCGCCTTGGGCGGAACGTTTTTAATTGCCACGGGCGGCGATCCTAGTACGCTCAGTATCTCGCCAATGGGCCTGCTCGCGGGCCTTTTGTGCGCAGTGGGCGGTGCCTGCATAGCAATCATCCCTGCCGGAATCCTCAACAAATACGGCAGCTCGGTCGTCACGGGCTCGGCCATGCTTTCGGCGGGAATCGTGATGAGTATCTTTACCCAGCCGTGGGCGCACATGCCGGCGCTCGGCCCCTCGGGTGTCGGCGCGCTCGCGATATTTATTGTGGTGGGGTCGTTCTTCGCCTATATGTTCTACATGCAGGGCGTTAAGGAGATTGGCTCGGTGCGCGCGAGCTTCTTGGAACCATGGAGCCGGTTTCGGCCACCATCACCAGCGCCTTATGCTGGGCACGGTGTTTTTGCCCACCGACCTGGCGGGTTTTGCCATGATCATCGCGATGGTGTTCCTGACGGTATAGCTCGCGCCGCTGCCAAGACAGAAAAGGTGTTATGCCACATTTTCGCCAATTGATGTCCGTGTCTGGAGTTTAGCTGTCGATGCCCAAAATGCCATAAACTAGTAACGTTATGGACTTTTTCATTGCGACTCAATTGCGAGGATTTCTTTATGGCTGGTAATCACTTTAAGGGCAGCGATAGCGGCCGTCCTGCAGTTCCGCCGCGTCCGAACGGGGCTGGTAGGGCCGGCACGCCGGGCGGCGCTGGACAGGGCGGTTCCGGTAAGCGCGTGTCCCCGGGCGAGACGGCGATGTTTACCGCTCTGTACGAGCAGTCTCAAAAGGCAAAAAAGACCGGCCGTGCAAGAGGGAATGTCTTTGCGGGCGGTGCGACCTCCACGTCGCAGCCGAGCGGGGCTCCTTCGGTACCTGCGAACAACGCAAGCGCTGCCAACGCCGTGAATGCCGCCGGCAACGTTAATGCCGGCAAGGCCGCCAACAATACTCCCTCTTCCGGTGGCGCGGGGCTTACGGGTAACCTTGGCACGATTTACACCGGCGCTTCCGAGACTGGCACGTTCGCCCGCCTGGATGATGGCGGTGCCCAGTTTGCGGGCTCGGGTTCCAAGGAAGATTATTACGATTTTGGCTTGAACTACGGTAGCGACGCTTCGTCGAGTTCGACCTCTGACGGTCTGGTCCGTCATCGCCATCGCAAGGGCGAGCGCAAAAAGCGTCACACTGGCGCCATTATTGCCGCTGTAGTCGCGGTGCTTCTCGTTGCGCTTGGCGCAAGTGGCTTTATGCTGCTTAACTCGGCAAAGACCGTAAAGAGCGAAGCGAAGGAGGCTGTCGAGATCGTCGGTGGCCTTAAGGACAAGGTCACGTCGGGCGATTTTTCGACGCTGCCTGACGACGCGAAGAAGATCGATGAGCTCTGCGACAGCATGAAGGCGGAGACCTCGAGCCCGCTGTGGACGGCGGCTTCGTTTATCCCGGTGTATGGCAGCGACATCAATGCGGCCCGCACCATGATTGATGCCCTGTCCGATGTCTCGAGCAACGCGCTGGTTCCCATGGCCGACAACCTTTCGCAGGCCACGCCCGGCAAGCTGTTCCAGGACGGCATGATTAACGTGTCCGCGCTGCAGGCCGTTGCCGATTCGCTTTCCAGCAGCTCGAAGGTGTTCAAGAGCGCCAACGAGAAGATCCAGGGCATTGGCGATACTCATATTTCCCAGGTGACCGAGCTGGTCGATAAGGCCAAGGACGGCTTTGCCACCCTCAACGGCGCGGTTGACGCGGCGGAGAAGGTCGCCCCCGTCCTTCCCCAGATGCTCGGCGCCAACGGCCAGACGCGCAACTACCTTGTGTACGCTATGAACAACGTCGAGATTCGTGCCTGCGGCGGCTTTGGCGGTTCGCAGGGCCTGATTTCGGTCACCGACGGCCAGATGTCGATTGGCGAGTTTGTTCCCCGCATTGGACTCAGCGAGGATGAGGCAGTCGAGAGCGTCGACGAAGAGGATGAGGCGCTGTTCGGCAACCACAGTAACCTGTACAACTCGGGCAATACCTATTCGCCTGATTGGCCCCGCAACTCGCAGCGTGTCGCAGCCCTGTGGAAATCTCAATATGGCCAGGACGTTGACGGCGTCGTGGGTATCGACCCGGTGTTCCTGCAGTATCTGCTGGGCCTGGTCGGTAACGTGTCGCTGCCCGACGGAACGGTTGTCGACGGCACCAACGCCGCAAAGGTCCTCATGCACGATGTGTACTGGAACTATCCGGTCGAGGAGTCGGACGGCATCTTTGCATCCGTCGCCAGCGCTGCCTTCGACAAGATCCTTGGCGGTATCGGCGATGTCGATGTTACGAAGCTTGTCAGCGTCGTTGAACGCGGTGCCGAAGAGGGCCGCCTGATCGCGTGGATGAAAAACGATGACGAGCAGAACGCTATCAAGGAGATGAACATCGACGCCTCGCTGCCCGATCCGGATGACCCGAGTGAAGATCCCGTTGCTGGTGTCTACTTTAACAACCTGAGCTTCTCCAAGCTCGACTGGTACCTGAATGCCGATACGCAGATTGGCCAGGGCATCAAGAACGGTGACGGCACATGCTCGTATCGCATCACCGTTACCCTGACGAACATCATGACGCAGGAGGAGGCCGGCAAGCTGCCCGACTACGTCGCGGCGAGCGCGCCTGATGCCGCGCGCGACGACGAGCGTCTGAATGTCTCGTTGTTTGCCCCGACGGGCGGCAACATTACTGACCTGACCGTCGAGGGCACCCAGTTTGGTCTTGGTGCCGCTACGTGGCATGGAATCCCCTTCTATTCGGGCACCGTTGACCTGCATGCTGGCGAGACGACGACGATCACATATACGCTGACCACGTCGGCCGAGGCGGGGGACAAGTCGCTTACGCTGCGTCAGACTCCTACATGCCAGGCGGCTCGCGACAGCGCGTCGGCGTAGGGTTTTTCTGGTAGCGCAGATAATCGAGTACCATTTGGGGCGGACAGACAATCTGTTCGCCCCTATTTTGTAAGGAGAGCGCATGAAGTACTTTGGCACCGACGGCTTTCGCGGTGAGGCCAATGTTGGGCTGACGGTAGAGCACGCTTATAAGATTGGTCGTTTTGTGGGCTGGTATTACGGCGCCAACCGCGAGCGCAAGGCACGCGTCATCGTGGGCAAGGACACGCGTCGCTCGAGCTATATGTTCGAGGCGGCGCTAGTGAGCGGCCTGGTCGCGAGCGGTGCGGACGCCTATATGCTGCACGTGATCCCCACGCCGGGCGTAGCGCATCAGACCGTGGAAGGCTGCTTCGATTGCGGCATCATGATCAGCGCGAGCCACAACCCGTTTTGCGATAACGGCATTAAGCTCGTCAACAGCGACGGCTTTAAGATGGACGAGGACGTGCTGGAGCTCATCGAGGACTACATCGATGGCAAGAGCGAGGTGCCGCTGGCAACGGGCAACCACATCGGCGCCACGGTGGACTACATGCAGGGCCGCAACCGCTACATTGCTTCGCTCATTGCAAGTGCGAACTTTTCGCTGCAGGGCGTCAAGATCGGCATCGACTGCGCCAACGGCTCGGCGTCCTCGGTGGCCAAGCCGGTGTTCGACGCGCTGGGCGCCGACGTGCGCGTGATCAATGCCGCGCCCGATGGTTTTAACATCAACGTCGACTGCGGCTCCACGCATATGGAGCGTCTGCAGCGCCACGTGGTGGAGCAGGGCCTGGACGTGGGCTTTGCCTATGACGGCGATGCCGACCGCTGCCTGGCCGTGGACGAGCGCGGGCGCGTGGTCGATGGCGACCAGATCCTGTACGTGTGCGGCGTGTACCTGAACAAGCACGGTCGCCTTTCGGGCGGTACCGTGGTTCCGACGATTGCCAGCAACTTTGGCCTGATCAAGTCGTTGGAGCTTGCCGGCCTAAGTGCCGTGACCAGCGGTGTGGGCGACCGTCACGTGTATGCCAAGATGCGCGAGGGCGGTTACAGCCTAGGCGGCGAGCAGACGGGCCATACGATCTTTGGCGATATCGAGCGCACGGGCGACGGCATTATGACCTCGCTGCGCGTGATGGAAGTGATTCGTGCCGAGCGCGAGACGCTCTCGCAGCTCACGGCTCCGTGCAAGCTGCTGCCGCAGGCGCAGGTGGCCGTGCGCGTGGCGGACAAGGACGCCGCGCTCGAGAACATGGGCGTGCAGAACGCCATCGCCGAGGCCGAGGCTGCGCTGGCAGGCGAGGGCCGCGTGCTCGTACGCAAGAGCGGAACCGAGTCGGTGATTCGCGTTTTGGCCGAGGCGCCCGACCAAGCATCCGCCGATGCCGCCATGAAGCGCATCGCCAACGCACTGGAAGCTTTATAGTTACGCGGTTTTACCAAACCGCGTAACTGCTCGACGCTGCAAACGGCCCCAAGTGCCGGGTCTCTGGCTTAGATGAAAAAGGGGCGCCGCGGAACCAACCCGCGGCGCCCCCTTTGCGTTGGCGTGTCGCCTAAGCTTTACAGCTGATACAGCGTGGTGAACTTGTCCTGCAGGTAGCTGCAGTAGTAGCGGGCATCGAACGCCATGCCGCATGCGCCCTTGATGAGCTCCGGCGCGTCCTTGGCGCGGCCCCACTGCCAAATGTGCTCGCCCAGCCACGCGCGGACGGGTGCCAAGTCGCCGCTCGCACAGGCGCCGTTGAGGTCGACACCGTCGCGGCACATGGCCGGCACAAACATGGCGTCGTAGGCGCTACCCAGTGCATACGTGGGGAAGTAGCCAAACGAGCCGCCGCTCCAGTGCGTATCCTGCAGACAGCCGCGCGTGTCGTCGGGAACGGGAATGCCCAGATACTCGTCCATAAAACGATTCCAAAGCGCGGGGATGTCCTTGGCCGTGGCCTCGCCGGCAAACAGCATGCGCTCGATCTGGTAGCGCACCATAATATGCAGTGGGTAGGTGAGCTCGTCCGCCTCGGTGCGGATCAGCGACGGCTGCGCGATGTTCACGGCGCGGTAGAGCGTATCCTCGTCCACGCTACCGTAGACCTCGGGCGCGTGGCGGCGCAGCACTTCGAGCAGCGGTCCCATAAAGGCGCGGCTGCGGCCCACGGTGTTCTCAAAGAAGCGGCTCTGGCTCTCGTGGATGCCCATGGAGGTGCCGCCCTCCAGGCAGGTGCGCGCGTAGGCGGGGTTCACGCCCAGCTCGTACATGGTGTGACCGGCCTCGTGGATGATGCTGTAGACGTTGGAGATGCAGTCGTCCTCGTAGATGTGCGTCGCGATGCGCGCGTCACCCACGGAAAAGCCCTCGCTAAACGGGTGCTCGGTAAAGGCAAGCGTGGTGTCGTCTAGGTCCAGGCCGACAAGCTTCATAAGGTCGAAGCTCATGGCACGCTGGGCGGCCTCAGGCACGCGGGCGTGCAAAAAGTCGGCAGCCGGCTGCTGGCCGCGCTCGCCGATGGCGTGCACGAGCGGCACGACCGTCGCCTTGACCTCATCGCAAAACGCGTCGAAGCTCTTGGCGGAAAGGCCGCGCTCGTACTGGTCGAGCCAAACATCGTATGGGTCGCGCTTGGGGTCCATGAGCTTGGCCTGATGCTTAAGTTGGGCGACGATTCTATCCACATAGGGCTCAAAGCTCGCCCAGTCATTGGCCGTCTTGGCCTTGTGCCACACGGCGTCGGCCTCGCAGGTGAGCCTGGTCCAGGCCTCGGCTTCCTCGGTGGGGATGACGCTTGCCTCGCGCTGGTCGCGGCCGAGTACGCGAATCTCGTCGAGCAGCTGCGGGTCGTCGATCTTGCCACCGGCGACGGTCTCGCGTGCCAGCGAGCGTACGAGCTCAACGGACTTCTCACTGGTCAGCAGCTTGTGATGCTCGCCGGCAAGCGTGCCCATAGCATCGGCGCGCGCCGCAGCGCCGTTGGCGGGAGCAATGGTCGCGCCGTCAAACTCGGCAATCTTGAGCAGGTACTCGCGGGTCCACAGCTTGCCCTCGAGCTTGCGGAATTTTTTGACGGCCTTATCGACTTCATGCCTTTGGATGTCTTGCCCGCTGCAGGCTCGGCCTTCTTATCGAGTTTCTTTCCCATACCATATCCTTGATCTCGTGAGCCGAGCGCTTCGGGTGGGCGCGCGGCCAGTTTGCACAGCTACCTGCCTTGTACCCAGCACGAACAAAACGGAACGCGGCGATACGCCCACACAATGTGGTATCCTATAGCCCAATGCGTTGACGGAGAGGGTTTTGCCCGCCGCGTCGCCGGCAAGAGAGGGAAGGTCATGGGCTGCAAGCTTCCTGCGGTGGCAAGGGCCAAGCGTTCACTCCCGAGCAGCGACCTCAACGGGCGCGCGGCTAGCGGCGGCGAAGCCCCAGTAGGGAAGCCGTGAGCCTCGCGATAAGGGGCGCAGAGTGGGCACGGCGGGCCAGACATCCGCCGGGTCAAACAAGGTGGTACCGCGGAATTCAACCGTCCTTGGGCAATGCACATGCCCGAGGACGGTTTTTTGTTACCGAACCGGGCCGCGTTTTCGCAACGCCGGGCGGCGGCAGTCGTCCCGGCGAGCGGGGAGCGCGAGAGACGAAAGGGAAGACATGAGTCTGATTGATGATCTGGTCAAACTCGAGGAAGAGGCCAAGGAGTCGTCGCAGGCGCCGACGACGCCGCCAAGCTCGAGGCTGCGCGCGTCGAGCTGCTCGGCCGCAAGGGCCGCATCACCGGCCTGATGCGCATGATGGGCAAGCTTGCCCCCGAGGATCGCCCCGTCATGGGCAAGCGCGCCAACGAGATGCGCCAGCTGATCGAGGGCATGCTCGATGAGCGCACCACCGAGATGAAGGCCGCCGCCTCAAGCACGCACTCGAGCACGAGGCCGTCGACATCACGCTGCCGGGCATCCGTCCGCAGATTGGTCACCAGCACCTGATCAAGCAGATCATCGAGGAGGCCGAGGACATCTTCTGCGGCATCGGCTACACCGTCGAGTCCGGCCCCATGGTCGACACCTCCTACTACAACTTCACCGCGCTCAACGCCCCCATGGATCACCCGAGCCGCTCGGCCCGCGATACCTTCTACGTGGTCGACAACAACCCCGGCAGCGTCGCGCACCCCGAGGCCCACGCCCATGGCGAGTCCGACGTGCTGCTGCGCACCCAGACCTCGGGCGTGCAGATCCACACCATGGAGTCGCAAAAGCCGCCCATCTACATGATCTGCCCGGGCACCGTTTACCGTCCCGATACAGCCGACGCTTGCCACCTGCCGCAGTTCAACCAGATCGAGGGCCTGGTCGTCGACGAGGGCATCACCTTTGGCGATCTTAAGGGCACGCTCGACTACTTTGTTAAGTGCATGTTTGGCGAGGATCGCAAGACGCGTTACCGCCCGCACTTCTTCCCCTTCACCGAGCCCAGCTGCGAGGTGGACGTGAGCTGCCACGTGTGCGGCGGCAAGGGCTGCAACTTCTGCAAGCACAGCGGCTGGATCGAGATCTTGGGCTGCGGCATGGTCGACCCCAACGTCCTGATCAACTGCGGCATCGATCCCGAGAAGTACACCGGCTTCGCCTTTGGCATTGGCGCCGAGCGCGTCGCGGCCCTGCGCTACGACCTGCCGGACCTCAGAACGCTCATGACAGGCGATATGCGCTTCTTGAATCAGTTCTAGGCTGCGGCTTGCCCAAGCACGGCACCTCGGCGCTCATTCGTCGCTTGCGTACCAAAGTACGCGGCGCTCCTCTTTCGGACCGATCTGCCGCACTTGGACAACCCTCGCTTTGTAAGGAATGTTCACAAAGTTGAAGTTTCCACCTGCATTTCTTCGCAGGCTTTCAGTATGAAAGGAGAGCTAGATGCGTGTTTCTTACGACTGGCTCAAGACCATGATCGATATTCCGGAGGATCCCAAGACCCTTTCGGACGAATATATCCGTACCGGCACCGAGGTCGAGGCGATCGACACCGTGGGTGAGTCCTTCGACCACGTGGTGACCGCCAAGGTGCTCACCAAGACCCCTCACCCCGATAGCGACCACATGTATGTGTGCTCGGTCGACGTGGGCGACAAGAACCTCGACGCCGACGGCAACCCCGCTCCGCTGCAGATCGTCTGCGGCGCGCAGAACTTCGAGGCCGGCGATCACATCGTCACGGCCATGATCGGCGCTGTCCTGCCCGGCGACGTCAAGATCAAGAAGAGCAAGCTTCGCGGCGTCGTGTCCATGGGCATGAACTGCTCCGCGCGCGAGCTCGGCCTGGGCGGCGACCACTCCGGCATCATGATTCTGCCCGAGGACACGCCCTGCGGCATGCCGTTTGCCGAGTACATGGCTCGAGTGATACTGTGCTCGACTGCGAGATCACGCCCAACCGCCCCGACTGCCTGTCCATGATCGGCATGGCCCGCGAGACCGGCGCCATCTTCGACCGCGATTTCCACGTTGAGCTGCCCGCCATCAAGCCGAGGCCGGCCGCGCGACCGACGACGAGCTTTCGGTCGAGATTGCCGACGAGGGCCTGTGCGACCGCTATGTCGCCCGCATCGTGCGCAACGTGAAGGTCGGCCCGTCGCCCGACTGGATGGTCAAGCGTCTCAACGCCCTGGGCGTGCGCCCGCACAACAACATCGTCGACATCACCAACTACGTGATGATGCTCACCGGCCAGCCACTGCACGCCTTTGACCTCGACACCTTTGCCGAGCGCGATGGCCACCGTCGCGTGGTGGTTCGCGCCGCCCAGCAGGATGAGAAGTTCACGACGCTCGATGGCGAGGAGCGCGTGCTCGACGCGGCATGGGCTGATCACGACGGCGAGCGCTCCGTGGCGTTGGCCGGCGTTATGGGCGGCATGGATTCCGAGATCGAGACGATACCGTCGACGTGATGGTCGAGAGCGCCTGCTTCAACGCCGGTCGCACCTCGCACACCAGCCGCGATCTGTCGCTGATCTCCGACGCTCCATTCGCTTTGAGCGCCAGGTTGACGAGACTGGCTGCGTGGATGTCGCCAACGTTACCTGCGCGCTCATCGAGGAGATCGCCGGCGGCGAGGTTGCTCCCGGCTATGTCGATGTTTTCCCCGCGCCCAAGACCATCGACAGCATCAAGCTGCGCCTGGCCCGCGTGCATGCCATCTGCGGTGCCGACATCGAGCCCGACTTTATCGAGCGTTCGCTTACCCGTCTGGGCTGCACCGTCGAGCGCGACGGCGAGGACTTTATGGTTACCCCGCCGAGCTTCCGTCCCGACCTGCCGCGCGAGATTGACCTGATCGAGGAGGTCCTGCGCCTATGGGGCATGGGCCGTGTGACGGCGACCATCCCGGCTGCCAAGAACCACATCGGCGGCCTGACCCGCGAGCAGAAGCTCACCCGCAAGGTCGGCGAGATCCTGCGCGCCTGCGGCCTCAACGAGACCACGACCTTTGGCTTTGCCGCCCCGGGCGACCTGGAGAAGATTGGCATGTCCACCGAAGGCCGCGGCTGCCCCGTGGTGCTCATGAACCCGCTGGTGGCCGAGCAGACCGAGATGCGTCGTTCGCTGCTGCCGGGCCTGCTGCAGTCCGTGGCCTACAACGAGGCCCACGGCACGCCCAACGTGCACCTGTACGAGGTCGGCAGCCTGTTCCACGGTCGCGAGAACGCCAGCCTGCCCAAGGAGACCAAGTCCGTGGCGGGTGTGCTCTCGGGCCAGTGGAGCGAGCAGTCCTGGAACATGAAGTACCGTAAGCTGCGCTTCTTCTTTGGCAAGGGCATTGTCGAGGAGCTGCTCGCCCAGCTGCGCATCGAGAAGGTTCGCTTCCGTCCTGTCGAGGGCGAGGGCTACGCTTTCTTGCAGCCGGGTCGTGCGGCCGAGGTTCTGTCCGGCGGAACCGTGCTGGGCTGGGTCGGCGAGATTCACCCCGAGGCGCGCGAGGCGATGGGCATCGATGAGGTCGTCGTTGCCTTTGAGCTCGACTTGGACAAGCTGATCAAGGCGCCCGCAACCAGGAGAACTACCGTGAGTTCTCGCAGTACCCGGCCGTTGAGCACGACCTTGCCATTGTGGTTGACAACTCCGTGACCTGTGAGGATCTTGAGCGCCGCATTACGAGCGCCGGCGGTAAGTTGCTCGAGGGCGTGCGCCTGTTCGACGTCTACCGCGATCCCATCCGCATCGGAGCGGGCAAAAAGTCCATGGCCTTTGCGCTTACGTATCGCTCCGACGACCACACGCTTACCAGCGAAGAGGTCGAGAAAGCGCACCAGAAGATTGTCACCAAGGTGTGCAAGGCGTAAACGGCGAGGTCCGCTCGTAATCTTTGCTGTTCGGAACCCGCCCCCTGCGGGGTTTTCACGGCAACGTCCTCGCCGCTTCGCGGCTGCGGGATGTTGCCTTAGAAAACCCCTCTCGGGGGCGGTTCCTGCGCTAACCTTGTTGCGAGCGGACCGCACCTTCTTCCGGGTGACCGGATAGTTGGGAGTGCAAGGGCCCTTTATTGGGCGGTGCGTGGGCCTGGGTTAATAACGTACGTATTGCAAGGGCGTGCTGCGTTGTGGGCGGGGCGCCTTTTTGTTAGTATGCAGAGTCGGTGTTACGGATTGTTAGAAACGTAACACTCAACGTTCTGATTGAGAGGCTCATGCATATTCCCGATAATTATCTGTCCCCGCAGACCGATGCCGTTATGGCGGTGGCGATGGTGCCCGTATGGGTTCACTGCATCAAGAAAGTGCGCGCCACGCTCGATCGCGAGCATATGGCCTTTCTGGGTATTTGCGCTGCGTTCTCCTTTTTGCTCATGATGTTCAACGTGCCGCTGCCCGGCGGCACCACTGGTCACGCCGTCGGCGGCGCACTCATCGCGCTGCTGCTGGGCCCCGAGGCCGCGGCTATCGCTGTCTCGGTCGCGCTGGCGCTGCAGGCGCTGCTGTTTGGCGACGGCGGCGTTCTGTCGTTTGGCGCCAACTGCTTTAACATGGCCTTTGTGCTGCCGTTTGTCGCTGCTATCGTGTTCCGTGCGCTTAACAGCCGTCTGCACGACAAGAGCTGGGGCACCTCGGTTTCTGCCATCGTGAGCGGTTGGGTCGGCCTGTGCCTGGCGGCCCTGTGCGCGGCAATCGAGTTTGGTATTCAGCCGATGCTCTTCACCAACGCTTCGGGCGCCCCTCTGTACTGCCCCTTCCCGCTGTCCGTGGCTATTCCGGCCATGTTGATCCCGCATATGCTGGTTGCCGGCGTGATCGAGGGCGTGGCGACGGCCGCCATCTACGGCTTCATTAAGAAGACGGCGCCGAGCATTATCGTCGGCCCCGAAGCCGCCGATGGCCAGCTTGCCGCCGATGGTACCGCCAAGAAGACTTCCCTGATTCCCACGCTCATTCTGGTCGCCGTGCTTGTCGTGGCTACGCCGCTCGGCTTGCTCGCCACCGGTGACGCCTGGGGTGAGTGGGACGCCGAGGGCGCCGCGACCGCCGTTCAGGAGGCTGGCGACGACAGCCTGCAGCTTCGGTCGGCCTCGATACCCCGACCTTTGCCGACGCTCTGCCCACGGGTGATTACCTGCAGGCCTATTCCGAGGAGCAGGGTTTTGGCTTTGCCGGCCAGGCTGCCATGTATATCCTCTCGGGGGTCATTGGCGTGGCGGTGCTTACCATCGTCTTTCGTCTGATATCGCTGACGGTTAAGGAAAGCGGAGCGCATGGCGACGGTCGAGCTGCCTAGTTGGCTTGCGGCCGAGCAGCGTTACGAGCCACGGGCGCTCGTCATCGCGTAATGCAAAAGAACGTCCTGCACCTGGCGAGCCTGCTTGAGCGGGTTCGCCTGGGTGGCGGCGCACACAAGGGCGGGTCGATGGTCGACCGCGCCCTTTCTTCCGTTTCGGCACCGGTGCGCCTGGTGGGGATGTTCATCTGCGTTCTGTGCGTGTGTCTGACGCAAAGCCCGCTGTACCTGATGCTGATGGCGGCGATCGCGTTGGTGCTGGTCGCGATGCGCCCCGCACGCGGGTTGCGCGCGACCTTTATACCGGCACTTGGCGCCGCGGGGCTTGCGGTGGTTCTGGCACTGCCTGCCCTGCTGCTGGGCGCGTCTGCCACGGGCGCCATGCTCAAGATCGCGCTCAAGACCTTCATTAATGTGTCGCTGGTGCTGGGCGTTTCGTGGACGCTCACCTGGAGCCGCATGTCGGCGGCGCTCAAGATGCTGCATCTACCCGACGAAGTTATCTTTACGTTTGATATGGCGCTCAAACACATCGAGGTGCTGGGACGCACGGCGCACGATCTGTGCGAATCGGTCATGCTGCGCAGCGTGGGTCGTGCGCCTGCGGGTTTTTCGCGCACCGACTCGCTGGCGGGTATCATGGGCATGACGTTTATCAAGGCGATGGAATGTAGCCACGCGATGGACGAGGCTATGCTTTGCCGCGGCTTTGCCGGTGCGTATCCGCGCCCGCGCGCGCCGGGTTTGGCTGGCGCGATGCGGTCTATGCGGCCGGCGTGGCACTGCTGGCAGTGTTGTGCGCCGTGCTGTAGGCGCTGCTGGTTCTTGCTGGGGATGCAAATAGGGAAGGGCGACGTTTTGACGATCGATATGAATAGTGCGGCGGGCACGAACGGTGCGGGCGGCGAGGCCGCGCCGCTCATCGAGCTGCGCAACGTGGTGTTCTCATATACGGGGCATACGGTGGTCGACGGCGTTTCGCTGCAGGTCGATCGTGGTGAACTCGTTGCCCTGCTTGGTCCTAACGGTTGTGGCAAGACGACGATCATGCGCCTTATTAACGGCCTTGAGCTCACGGACGCGGGTGCGTACCTGTTCGATGGGCGCGTGGTCGATGCGGCATATCTCAAGGATTCCGCAGCCGCTCAGCGTTTTCATCAGCGCGTGGGCTTTGTGTTCCAGAATGCCGACGCCCAGCTGTTCTGTGCCACGGTGGGCGAGGAAGTTGCTTTTGGTCCCGCGCAGATGGGGCTGCCGACAGACGAGCTCGAGCGCCGCGTCCGCGATGCCATGGAGCTGTTCCAGGTTGCCGATCTGGTCGATGCCTCGCCCTATCAGCTTTCGGGCGGGCAAAAGAAGCGCGTTGCGCTGGCGGCAGTCGTATCGATGAACCCCGATATCCTAGTGCTCGATGAGCCCACCAACGGGCTCGATGAGGATTCGTGCGACATCGTAGTCAACTTTTTGCTGGCCTACGTTGCTACCGGTAAGACGGTTTTGATGAGTACGCACCATCAAGATTTGGTGCGCCGCTTGGGGGCCCGTGCCATCTATATCGATCGATATCACCATGTGGTCGAGGCGCCTTCGCCGTCGTATGGAACCGAGAGCGGTGCTGCGGAATAGTTGCTGCGTAGAGGATGCGTAGCCGCCCGCGCGGCTTTGCCGTGATGGTATAGTTATCCAGGTTTTTTATGGGGGTGGCTATGCCAAGCTGGAACATTCATATCGCTCAAACGGAGCGCTTGCTGACACGTGCTAGCGTGCTTGCCGATAGCGTGCGCGACCGCAATGCCTTTTTGTTTGGCTGCGTGGTTCCGGACATCTTTGTGGGCTACATGGTTCCCGGCATTGCCGATCCCATCCCGTACCGCATCACGCACTTTGCTAAGCCCGAGCCTATCCCCAAACCACGCGAGCACGAGTTCTGGGATACCTATGTGACGCCGCTGCTTAAAAGTTCACCCACCGGTGCGCCAGCCGCGGCGACCTCGATTATCGAGGAGCGCGAGCGACTGAACCGCGTGCACTATCCCCAGCGCTACAAGGATGCCGAGCCGGTTGCCGGTCCCGGCGCCTGTGAGTTCTCGCTTGCGTCCGAAGATGTGGCGCAGTCGCTGCTCGATTTGACACTGGGTGTCTGGTCGCATCTGGTGGCCGATGCCGTATGGAATACACGCGTGAATCAGTATCTGGAGGCGCACGGCGGCAAGCCGTGTGAGGAGTTCCGCATTAAAAAGCAAGGCGACTTTGACTGGTTTGGCAAGACACTCGGCATTGTTTCGATTCCGCGCGCGACCGATCGCCTGTATACTGCGGCGACGCGTTTTGGGCAGTATCCCATCCATAAGGAGTATGTGCTCAAGACCATCGGCGTTATGCACGAGATTGTGCGCGAAAACCCCGGTGAGCCCGATCATCCGCCATACCGCTTGCTAACTGAGGAGTTTTTCGATGCAACGTTTACCGAGTCATCGAGCTGACCGAGGTGGGCTTTGCGGCTCGCGTTGCCGCTTCTGACGTCCCCGCAGTCCCTCTGATCACTAGCTGCTAGCTGGCCGGCTTGACGGCGAACAGCTCATCCAATCGACCAATAGCTCCCGCCGCAGGGCATCTTCGGTGGTGCGTTCCTGATCGGTCTTTGGGATGTAGGGGAGCCCTGCCTTTTTATGGATGAGTTCGGCGATGTTGTTAAAGCTCTTCGTGTCTTTGATTTGCTCATAGGTTATCTGGATAACGTCATAGCCCATGCTTGTGAGGGCGGTGGTGCGCTCGGCATCGGAGAGACTTGCGGCTTCGCATCGTGGGCGGAGCGGCCTTGGCATTCCAAGATGACGCCCATGCTGTCGTTGTTGCTCTCGATGAGGATATCGGCGTAGCAGCAGGTTTTGTCATACAGTGAGCGCGCGGCGTCGCTGAGTGGAATGCGCACGTTGTTTGCGATGTTGATGCCCATGCCGCCCTCGTTGCGGGGGAGCGAGACAAGCATAGAGGCCTGTACTTCGAAGGGCGAGGCGGTCTGCCCCGTCATGTGCTCGGCCGCCCAGCGCAGTTGTTTAACGCCGCGCAGGCCTGCAGCCTGCTTGGCGAGCGCGGCGATATCCGCCGCGCTGAGGAGCGGCGGGCGCTTCCACAAATTGGTGTCATTGCCCTTGGTGTCGACAACACGCTCCCAGCAGCAGTTGGGTGGAATGAGCTTAAGCGAAATAGCTTCATCAAGTTGTTGTTGCGTTCGCTCGCAGGGCTTAAACACTGCAAAGGAGCCGCACATCTCGTAGCAAGCCATGAGTAGCTGGTTGCGTGAGACCTGCGTAGCAAGGCTGAGCAGCGTAAACTCGGGCGACGTGACATCAAATCCATGTTCAGTTTGCCTAAACGACCCGGGAGGCGGCTCTTGGGTCAGGAGGTGCGATTTAAACAGGCTTCGCGACCCGGATTGTGCTCGAGTGAATACAAACCTGTGAAGCGGTGCGTGAAGTAGGTCTTTTACAACTGCATGACTTCCGAGGCCGCAACATCTGCGATCCATATTGCCAAGGCTAATGGCGGGGTAAAGCCTAATACCTGCGGCGGGATACAGTGATAGTAAAAAGCGGATTGACCGCATAGCGTCAGGTCCATGATATCCTCCTGGTCGAAATGTGCTTTTGGACCGTGCGATGCCAGCGTCAATTCGGAAGTATGCGGCAAAATCTGAACCCTGTGAGCAGACCTGGCTTTTGAGGCCAGTTTATCAGGCATTTTGTTGCGAAAAAACGGGGTGTGCTCGGAGGTCTCAGAATTTGCCGCATACTTCCGAAAACGCGGTCGATCTGGCTCTTGCTAAAACGATTTAGCAGCGTCGGGTAAGGTGTGGTTTCGCCATCGGGCGAACACTTTTAGCGCTTGGGACTTTATTTTTGGGCCTCGAAAGGTGGATTTCGCGCTTTTGCTAAAGAAATGGGTGCGTGTTTTGCCGTGTGCCGGCATTGACACAGAAAAAGGGCCCGGAAGGCGAAGCCTTCCGGGCCCTTTGCAATGCAAACATGCTTGCAAGTACGACTTAACGCACCTGAGCGACGTAAGCGACGTTGGTCGAGGAGACCTTGTCCTCGAGCTGGACGCTCATGCGGGGATCGCCGGCGGTAGCGACGGTCAAATCGCCAGCCTCGACGTAGCCGAGCTCCTTAGCGGTCTCGATCGCCTTGACGATCGTGCCGTTGACGGTGCCCTGGGTAATCTCGGCCTGATGCGGGATAACGCCCCAGTACATGATCATCTGCTGGACGGCCCACTCGTGGCGGGAGAACGCGCAGATCGGCATGTTGGGACGGAAGTGCGAGATCAGGCGAGCGGTACGACCGGTGGTCGTCGGCACGGTGATGCACTTGGCGCCAACGGTGGTAGCCATGTTCACAGCGGACATACCCACAACGTTGTTGACGACGCGGGTGCCGTGAGCATCGGCCGGAACCTCGAGCGGAGCGTGGGCCGGGAGGTACTTCTCGGTCTCGAGAGCAATGCTGGCCTGCATCTTGACGGCCTCGACCGGGTACTTACCGGCAGCGGACTCGCCAGAGAGCATAACGGCGTCGGTGCCGTCGTAGATGGCGTTAGCAACGTCGGCAACCTCGGCGCGCGTCGGGCGCGGGTTCTGCTGCATGGAGTCGAGCATCTGCGTAGCAGTGATGACGGGCTTGTAGGCCGCGTTGCACTTGGCGATGATCTCCTTCTGGATGTGGGGAACGAGCTCGGGCTTGATCTCGATGCCCAGGTCGCCACGGGCGACCATGATGCCGTCGGAAGCCTCGAGGATCTCGTCGAAGTTCTCGACGCCCAGGGCGCACTCGATCTTCGGGAAGATCGTCACGTGCTCGCCGCCGTTCTCGCGGCAAAGCTTGCGGATGCCACGGACGGACTCGCCGTCACGGATGAAGGAAGCGGCGATGTAGTCGATGTTCTCGGTCAGGCCAAAGAGGATGTCCTGACGATCGCGCTCGGTGATGGCGGGCAGCGAGATGTTGACGTTGGGCATGTTGACGCCCTTGCGCTCGCCGATCAGGCCGTCGTTCTTAACGACGCAGGTCATGTCCTGGCCACTGACGGACTCGACCTCGAGGGCAACCAGGCCGTCATCGATCAGGATGAGGGAGCCCTTCTCGACCTCGGAAGGCAGAGCCAGGTAGTCGAGGGAGATGTGCTCAGCGGTGCCGTGGAAATCCTCGGACGTGGGCTGAGCGGTGACGACGATCTTATCGCCGGTCTTGACGGCAACCTTCTTGCCGTCGACCAGAAGGCCGGTGCGGACCTCGGGGCCCTTGGTGTCGAGCAGGATGCCGACAGGCAGACCGAGCTCCTTGGAAATACGGCGGACGCGCTCGATGCGACCGTGGTGCTCGTCGTAGGAGCCGTGCGAGAAGTTAAAACGGGCGACGTTCATGCCCGCCTTGATCATCTCGCGGATGGTCTCGTCGCTATCGCAGGCGGGACCCATGGTGCATACAATCTTAGTGCGCTTGTACATTCAGACCTCCATCTGACATCGTCTTGCGCTGATAGATAAACCATAAGAAATAAAACCGAGATGATTATAACGAAATGCCGACCGAATACCCCAAAAAATCGACCGTATGCCGAAATGGAAGTTCATTTTTTGCGGGAAAAACGGTATATGAAAAATCTTTACCAACCACTCCAACCGCTGCTATCTGGGCGATATGTCAGTTTGGCGATGTGCCGAAGAAAAAACGTTTTACCAATGTTGAGCATCACACGGTCTGCACCGTTGCGTGCGGACCATATTTCCAAACCGATTGTTTTGGCTAGACGCGTCGCTTTGGGGTACCATAGCTCCACTATCAACTGCCGCTCAGCACGGCAGCCTTGATGAGCCCTTGCCCTTCTCCTGGGAATTATGATCGGGCATCAATCTGCTGAGTGGCCCGAATCCCAGGAGGGGACTCTATATGCAAAAGGAATACCTGTCCGCCGCGGCGGAGGTGCTCAGCGACCAAGGTGTCGATGAGAACCTCGGCCTGAGCAACGACGAGGCGTCGTCGCGCCTCGCCAAGACAGGCCCTAACAAGCTCGAGGAAGCTGAGAAGACGCCGCTGTGGAAGCGTTTCTTTGAACAGATGGCTGACCCTATGGTCATCATGCTGATCGTTGCCGCCGTCATCAGTGCGCTCACGGGCATGGTCAAGGGCGAGCCCGACTTTGCCGATGTTGCCATCATCATGTTCGTCGTTATCGTCAACTCGGTGCTGGGCGTGGTCCAGGAAGCCAAGAGCGAGGAGGCCCTCGAGGCCCTGCAGGAGATGAGTGCGGCGCAGTCCAAGGTGCTACGCGACGGCAAGCTCGTGCACCTGCCGAGCGCCGAGCTCGTGCCCGGCGACGTGATCATGCTCGAGGCGGGCGACTCCGTTCCGGCCGACTGCCGCGTGCTCGAGAGCGCCACGATGAAGATCGAAGAGGCCGCGCTCACCGGCGAGTCCGTGCCCGTCGAGAAGCATGCCAACGTGATCGAGCTCGCCGCCGGCACCGACGACGTGCCGCTCGGCGACCGTAAGAACATGTGCTATATGGCTCCACCGTCGTGTACGGCCGTGGTCGCGCCGTCGTGGTCGGCACCGGCATGAACACCGAGATGGGCAAGATCGCCGGCGCCCTGGCCGAGGCCAAGGAAGAGCTCACGCCGCTGCAGGTGAAGCTCGCCGAGCTCAGCCGCATCCTCACCATCATGGTGATCGTCGTCTGCGTCGTCATCTTTGGCGTTGACATCCTCCGCCACGGCGTGGGCAACGTCCTTACCGATCCGACTGCCCTGCTCGACACCTTTATGGTTGCCGTCTCGCTCGCCGTCGCCGCCATCCCCGAGGGCCTTGTTGCCGTCGTGACCATCGTCCTTTCGCTTGGCGTGACCAAGATGGCCAAGCGCCAGGCGATTATCCGCAAGCTCTCTGCTGTCGAGACCCTTGGCTGCACACAGACCATCTGCTCCGACAAGACCGGCACCCTTACCCAGAATAAGATGACCGTCGTCAAGCACGAGCTCGCTGCGCCCAAGGAGAAGTTCCTGGCAGGTATGGCGCTGTGCTCCGATGCTCAGTGGGACGAGGAGCTGGGCGAGGCCGTGGGCGAGCCGACTGAGTGCGCGCTCGTCAACGATGCCGGCAAAGCTGGTCTCACTGGCCTGACTGCCGAGCATCCGCGCGTGGGCGAGGCCCCGTTTGACTCGGGCCGTAAGATGATGTCCGTGGTCGTCGAGACCCTGGACGGCGAGTATGAGCAGTACACCAAGGCGCGCCGACGTGGTGATCGGCCTGTGCACCCACATCTACGAGGGCGATAAGGTCGTCCCGCTGACCGAGGAGCGTCGTTCCGAGCTCGTGGCCGCCAACAAGGCCATGGCCGACGAGGCCCTGCGCGTGCTGGCGCTGGCAAGCCGCACTTACACCGAGGTCCCGAGCGACTGCAGTCCCGCTGCGCTCGAGCATGACCTGGTCTTCTGCGCCTGTCCGGCATGATCGACCTGTCCGCCCCGAGGTCGCCGACGCCATCCGCGAGGCCCACGATGCCGGTATTCGCACTGTCATGATTACGGGCGACCACATTGACACCGCCGTGGCCATCGCCAAGCAGCTGGGCATCGTCGCCGATCGCAGCCAGGCCATTACCGGTGCCGACCTCGACCGCATGAGCGACGAGGAGCTCGACGCGCACATCGAGGACTACGGCGTGTACGCCCGCGTCCAGCCCGAGCATAAGACCCGCATCGTCGAGGCTTGGAAGTCGCGCGACCAGATTGTGGCCATGACGGGCGACGGCGTCAACGACGCCCCGTCCATTAAGCGCGCCGACATCGGCGTTGGCATGGGCATCACCGGCACTGATGTCACCAAGAACGTCGCCGACATGGTGCTCGCCGACGACAACTTCGCCACCATCATCGGCGCCTGCGAAGAGGGCCGTCGCATCTACGACAACATCCGCAAGGTCATCCAGTTCCTGCTCTCGGCCAACCTTGCCGAGGTGTTCTCGGTGTTTATCGCCACGCTCATCGGCTTTACCATCTTCCAGCCGGTGCAGCTGCTGTGGGTGAACCTGGTTACCGACTGCTTCCCCGCGCTCGCGCTGGGCATGGAGGATGCCGAGGGCGACATCATGAAGCGCAAGCCGCGCAACGCCAAGGACGGTGTCTTTGCCGGACATATGGGCCTGGACTGCGTGGTCCAGGGCCTGATTATTACCGTGCTGGTGCTCGCGAGCTTCTTTGTGGGCGTGTACTTTGACATGGGCTACATCCACATCGCCGATATGATCGCCGGCAATGCCGACGAGGAAGGCGTAATGATGGCCTTCATCACGCTCAACATGGTCGAGATCTTCCACTGCTTTAACATGCGCAGCCGTCGCACGTCGCTGTTTAAGATGAAGAAGCAGAACAAGTGGCTGTGGCTTCGGCCGCGCTGGCGCTGGTACTGACGGTGATCGTGACCGTGCAGCCGACGCTTGCCGAGATGTTCTTTGGCCCCGTGACGCTTGAGCTCAAGGGCGTTCTTGCCGCGCTGGGCCTTGCCTTCCTGATCATCCCGCTGATGGAGATCTACAAGGCGATCATGCGCGCGGTCGAGAAGGAGTAGGTCGAAAGGCCATCCTTCCCACCGGCCCGACCGCCTGCGGGGTTCTTCTTCGCTGGTCCTCGCGTTCGCGCTGCGGGATCGCTCAGAAGAAACCCCTCCCGGCGGGCGGGCCCTGCGGTGACGTTGCTGACTTTTCTCCCGTGTGGATGATAAAGGCTGAGGGAAAGTGTGTGAGTCGGTCGAGCATTTGCTCGACCGACTCTTTTTGTGGGAAAATACCTGCTCAGTTGTGATTTATGGTGCTGGGAGGCGCTTGTGGGCAAGGCTAGGCTAAGGCGAAGAAAAAGACGACGGGGGCGCGGGCTAAGCGCGATCGTCGTCGGAAGCTCGCGACCGAGGCTCCCGCGTCTGCCGAGGAGCTGCTGGCGAGCGTGCCGGGACTCGACGCGCTGCAGGACGTTCCGGCGTTCGATGACCTGCCGGTCGATGAAGCTCAGCAGGCTGCCTTTGATGATTTCTGCGCACATGCCGAGGAGCCCGAGCAGATGCAGCTTGGCGCCGTGGTGCGCTTGGATCGTGGGTTTCCGCTGGTGGCGACTGCCGACGATACCTTCCGCGCCGAGCATGCCGTGGGATTTGCCAAGTCGCGCGGTGGGGACGAGGTCCTGCTGCCTGCCGTGGGCGATCGTGTGGCGGTGCGCCGCGCTCCCGGGCACGATATGGGCGTGATTGAATGCGTACTGCCGCGCCGTACGAGCTTTGAGCGTTGGCGCGGCCGTGCCCGCGGAGAGCGCCAGGTGCTCTGCTCCAACGTGGATAGCGTGCTAATCGTGCAGGCGCTCGGTGCCGGCGAGGTGCTGCTCGACCGTGTGGCGCGCTCGCTGGTGTTGGCGCTCGACTGCGATGCCGAGCCGGTGGTGGTGCTCACCAAGGCTGACCGCTGCGATGCCGGGGAGCTCGAGCGCGATCTGGACCGCGTGCGCCGTCTGGTGGGTCCGGACGTGCGCGTGATCGTGACGTCTTCTGCCGAGGGCCGCGGTCTGGACGAGGTCCGTGCCTGCGTGCCTGCCGGGAGCTGCGCCATGATTCTGGGCGAGTCGGGTGCCGGCAAGTCGACGCTGCTCAATGCACTGCTGGGCCACGTACGTTGGCGACCGGCGGTGTGCGCGAACGCGACGACCAGGGCCGTCACACTACCGTCGCGCGCGTGATGGTGGCGCTGCCGG
>ENA-OQBJ01000406-OQBJ01000406.1-human-gut-metagenome-genome-assembly--contig:-NODE-406-length-23017-cov-8.829533_pt1 | contig 23017 bp, 24 predicted proteins | sample MGYA00242743_ERZ504545 | MGnify/ENA primary metagenome ERZ504545 (study PRJEB26092, sample SAMD00036252) | human gut metagenome | host: Homo sapiens | study: EMG produced TPA metagenomics assembly of...
GTGCCGCCGGGGTGGTATCGCCACCGAGCGTACCTGCCGGACGCGGTGCCGGAATCTCGCCCGTGCCGTGGCTAAAGACAAACTTGCCATCGGCCACGTCGCACAGGACGGTATCGCCCTCGCCCCACTCGCCGGCCAGAAGTTCCTCGGACAGCGGGTCCTCGATGAGCTTTTGAATAGCACGGCGCAGCGGACGCGCACCGTTGGTGAGGTCGGTGCCCTCGGCCACGATCTTGTCATAGGCCGCATCGGTGAGCTTGATGTTCATGCCGTTGGCAATCAGACGCTGGCGCAGGTCGTCCACCAGCAGGTGCGCGATCTTGGTGAGATTCTCGCCCGAGAGCTTCTGGAACACAACAATGTCGTCGATACGGTTGAGCAGCTCGGGGCGGAACAGGCGCTTGAGCTCGCCCATCGCGCGACCACGGATCTCACTCGACGTGAGACCCTGCTCGCCGGTGGTGCCAAAGCCCACGCTCGCATCCTGCGCAATCTCGCGGGCGCCCACGTTGGACGTCATGATGATCACGGTGTTGCGGAAGTCGACCGTCTTGCCCTGGCTATCGGTCAGGCGGCCCTCCTCCAGCACCTGCAGCAAGATGTTGAAGATGTCGGGGTGCGCCTTCTCGATCTCGTCGAACAGCACGACCGAATACGGGTGACGACGAACGGCCTTGGTAAGCTGACCGCCCTCGTCGTGACCCACGTAACCCGGAGGGCTACCGATAAGCTTGGAGACCTCGAACTCGCTGCCGAACTCCGACATGTCGAAGCTGATGAGCGCGTCCTTGCTGCCAAAGAGGTACTCGGCGAGCGTCTTGGCGAGCTCGGTCTTGCCTGTGCCGGTGGGACCCAGGAAGATAAAGCTGCCGCCGGGGCGACGCGGGTCCTTGAGCGGCGAACGGCTGCGGCGCACGGCCTTGGCGACGGCCTCGACGGCCTCGTCCTGGCCGATAATGCGGGTCTTGAGCACGCTTTCGGTCTGCAGCAGGCGACGGCTCTCGCTCTCGGTGAGCGAGGAAACCGGCACGCCAGAGGTCACGGACACGATATCGGCAATCTGACTCACGTCGATGGTGAGCGGGCTGGCGTCGAGCTCGGCGGTCCAGGCGGCCTTGGCTTCGGCGAGTTCAATCTCGGCGGCCTTCTGCTGCTCGGTGATCTCGGCGGCCTTGTTCATGTCGTCGCTCTCGGTAGCCTCCTGTGCGGCAGCCTTGAGTTCCTCGATGCGATGCTCGGCCTCGCGCACCGGCTCGGGTGCGCGATTCGCGGCGATGCGAGCGCGGGCACCGGCCTCGTCAATGAGGTCGATGGCCTTATCGGGCAGGAAGCGATCCTGAATGTAGCGGTTGGAGAGGTTCGCAGCGGCCTCGATGGCACCCTGCGTGTAACGCACGTGGTGGTGCTCCTCGTAGCGCGGCTTGAGCGCAGTCAGGATCTTGACCGTGTCCTCGACGCTCGGCTCCTCGACATCGATGGTCTGGAAGCGACGCTCGAAGGCTGGGTCCTTGGTGAGGTACTTGCGGAATTCCTCGGCCGTGGTGGCGCCGATAATCTGGAAGGCACCACGCGCGAGCACGGGCTTGAGCATGGAGCTTGCATCGATGGATCCCTCGGCAGAACCGGCACCGATGATGGTGTGCATCTCGTCGATAAACAAGATGACGTCGTCGGCTTCGGTCGCCTCCTGGATCACGTTCTTGAGGCGCTCCTCAAACTCACCGCGATACTTGGCGCCCGCGACAAGACCCGGCAGGTCAAGCGTCCAGATGTTCTGGTTCATAAGGTTCTCGGGCACATTGCCGGCAGCGATCTGCTGTGCCAGGCCCTCGACGATGGCCGTCTTGCCCACGCCGGGGTCGCCCAGGATAAGCGGGTTGTTCTTGGTGCGGCGCGAAAGAATTTCCATCATACGCTGGACTTCCTTTTCGCGACCAATTACAGGGTCGAGTTCGCCGTCGCGCGCCTTCTGCGTGAGGTTGGTCGCGAACTGCTTAAGCGTATCGGTGCCGCTCCCCTTTTGCTGAGAGGCATCCGAGCCGCTAAAGAACGGCAGGCCCGCACCGGGACGCCCGGCACCGGCGCGGCGAGCGGACGCTTCTTGTCCTGATCCTTGGCAGTGAGCTTTCCGATGGCCTTTTTAATGGAAGCAGACGACACGCCCAGGCGCATGAGGATGTCCATGGCCATGCCGTTGCCCTCTTCGACGATGCCGATCAGCAAGTGCTCGGTCGACACGTAGGTCTGGTTGTTCTCGCGTGCCACACGGAAGGAGCGCTCCATCACGCTGATGACGAGCGGCGTAAAGGCGAGCTTGGCAGCCTCGGTCTCCTCGCTGGGCTCGGGAACCGTGGTCTGGACCTCTTTGAGGGTATCCATGATGTCATCGTAGGAGATGTCGAGCGAACGCAGCGCCTCAGCGGCAATGCCTCGTCCTCCTTGGCAAGCGCGAGCAGCAGGTGCTCGGTGCCCACCTTATTTGAGTGCAGATCGAGCGCCTCCTGCTTGGCCATGGACATGACCTTGCGCGCGCGATCGGTAAAACGGTCTAACATGCTAGTTCCTCTTAGACGAGCTAGTTTTTCAAACGCAAAGCGCCACCCCGCGGCAGCGCTTTGGTCTCTTTACCCATATGGAGTATATGTTAACCGTTGGGACCTTTCCCGCCCGTAGCCGCACGACAACGTCTACAAAAAAGGAATTGCTCGGGTCCGTTTGGCGGTTTGGTTTTGAGCTGCTGTCTAGCAGGCGGGCTCGACACCCATGTCCTCGGCAACGTCATTGACAGCATCGGCAGCGGGAGCACCCGGCATGCGCACGAGCTCCATATGCTGCTCTTCGAAGACGGTTCCCATGGGAAAGGCGCGGCGGAAGACAAAGCGAGCAACCGGACCGGCCACCAGCAGGTTCCAGGGCAGGGCCATGATAAAGTTGCGCGGAATGTTAACGAGCCACATCATCGGCAGTGCCTGCAGGTTTGCGAGCGGGCCGCCGGGCATGTGGAACAGGCCCTCGCACGCACCGTAGAGCGACATGATGATGACCATAGGGACGACCATGCAGAAGCTGACGGCGAGCGCCATGCAAGCGGCGAGCTCTTGCCCGGCGTGACCAGGAATTTAAAGGCGAAACCTTGGCAAGGGGGCTGGCAACAAACCAGTCGCAGCACATGGCAAAAACGTAGGCAACGGGGAAGCCGAGCCACGCGGCGGCAACAACCTCGCCGTTGATGGCCCCATGCTGCAGGGCAACGTTGTAGATGCTCATCCAGAGCACCATGCAAAAGCACATGATAAAGGTGAACAGCAGGCTCTCTCGTTTGTTGATAGGCATAAAGGGCAGATTCCTCTCTGTGTTGTGCCGCGGCACCACGCAACAAAAACGGGCGGGCAAGATGGAGCTGTTGGGACTTCATCTCGCCCGCCCGTGGTACGTGCGTCTGCGACTACTTATGTGGTGAAACCAGCCTAGCACGAAAACCCCGCGCTTCGTAAGCGTTGAGTTTATGAAGATGCAGGGCACCAATAATCCCCCGACCCCATAAGTTGCGGTGGAATACGGACTGTTTTGACCCTTTAAGCAGCAATTCAGTCCCTATTTCACCGCAACTCATTTGGTGCAAAGTAACCTGTCCCCCTTGCACCAATTAGCTGGTGTGGCGCCAGCGAGGGTCGGTGAGCGTACGCGCCACACCCAGGCCAACGGGCAAAAACGCCACGATGAGCACTGCACGCACAAACCAGCCGAGCATATTGACCGTGTCGAAGGTGCACATGTAATACATCGAGCGATACAGATACAAGCCCGGCACCATAATGACAATCGATGGCACCGTGAGGGCGATACGTGGTAGGTGAGCTTGATTTCGGCTAAGCTCGCGAGCAGCCCGATACCAGCGCGCCAATAAACGCTGCCGCCTCGGGAGGCATACCTACGCTCAGGCCCAGGAAGGGAAACAGCGTCGGCGCATCGACAAGGGTCAGACGCAAGGTATTGGACACGGCGCCGATCAGCAGCTGCCGTGGCCATCTTTACCGGGCTGTTGAACATCACTGAGAAGCCGAATACGCCAACGAAGCTCATTAGCACGCGCAAGAGCGTAAGGGCAAGCGGCGAAAGGCCGAGCGACGCAAAGTCGTCCGGCGCCAGGCCAACACACTCGGCAACCATCCAACCTACGAGCGTCGCCATCACAATAATCGACACAGCATACGAAAGACGCTCAATGCCGCTTCGCATGTCGAGCTTAGCGATGTCGAGACCTGCCGTAATGAGAGGAAAGCCGGGGATCACAAAGAGCATGGCGCCGATATAGCCTTCTTGGTGCGACATTGCCCCCGGTATGACCTGGCCAAGACCGAGCAATGCCAGCAGATACGAGACGCAAGCGAGTGCAACGCCGATCGTCAGCGCGCTAAACTGGCCAAGGCCCTGCTTAAGAATATGGGAGCGAGCAAAGTTACCGACACCAGCGCCCACAAATGCACAGACCATCTCGATAGGACCGCCGCCGAGCAAAAAGACGAAGGCGCCGCAAGCACAGGCCGCCGCAAGGCCCTGTTGCCAGGAAGTGTAATCAGGTTTTGAACTCTCAACGGTCTTGAGCATCTCGTGATACTCATGCACCGTAAAACGACGGCCATATGTCTCGATTTCCTTAAGGAAGCTCTCCATCATCCAAATGCGATGGGTATTGACGCCCGTTGTGGGCAAGCTGACGACTTCGTTAAAGCAGTGACCATCTTCAATACAAGTACACTCAAACGACAGGAGACTTAAGTCAACGTGGATTGTGACACCGAGCACGGCGGCGACGCGATTCATGGTATCGCGTACACGCCAGGCACCCGTTCCGCTCGCGAGCATAAGCATGCCGGTGCGGCAAATGATGGATGATTTGTCGATAAGTGGCGCATCGACGGCAAGCTCATCGCCTGCCGTCACGATCTGGCGCCAGTCAGTTTTCATATGGAGCGCGCCGGCACGGACACCGTGGTGCAAAGAAATTCTCGAAAGCAGCGAGTCGGGGCGCGAAGGCTGTGGGGGTTCCGTCGATTCATTCTCAACCTCATCAGCCCCTTCACCCACTAGGTCAAATGAGTCAAGCGATGCCGGCTCGCGACGGTCGATCAGCTCCTCGTCCTCATCATCAAAGTAATTAAACTGATCGAGCATGTCCTCTTCGATCGCGCGCTCGCTCGCATCGTCCATCCCGATGCTCCCTTCCTATCGACTAACCCCCATCCTAGGCAGCGACGGCTAAAGGAAACATAAAAGAGACGACTGTCACGCGAGCCATGTGCTCAATAGCCGTTGGGTAGTCGTTTAAGAGCGTCCCAATGACTATTGACGGCCAAGGCAACGCCGGTGCTTGGCAACGACAGCGAAAGCCCGCCAGAGCGAGCAAGGTGCCTTGAAACGAGGCGGCATTGATCTTCTGATCATGCCGCCGAAGTTGAAAGGCAGATTGCCGCTCTGGCGGGCTTGCAGCGTCAACTGGTTACGCGGGTTGGTAAACCCGCGTAACCCCCTAGTACATCTTTGCGCCGGCGGGGATGGAAGCGTCGAGCTGGATCAGGTTGAGACGCTCCTCGCCCTCCTCCTCGTGGATGGCGCTGATGAGCATACCGCAGCTGGGGATGCCCATCATCTTGCGCGGAGGCAGGTTGGTGATGGCGAGCAGAGTCTTGCCGACCAGGTCCTCGGGCTCATAATAACCGTGAATGCCGGAGAGGATGGTGCGGTCGGTGCCAGTGCCGTCGTCGAGCGTAAAGTTCAGCAGCTTCTTGGACTTCTTGACGGCCTCGCACGCCTTGACCTTCACAGCGCGGAAATCGCTCTTGGAGAAGGTATCAAAGTCGACGAACTCCTCAAACAGCGGCTCGACGGCGATCTTGGAGTAATCAACCGTGGGCTTAAGCGGCTTGACGAACGGGCTCGCGGTGTTGCCGGCCTCGGCAGCCTTAGCGGCAGCGGCACCGGACTGGAAACCCTTCTCGGGCTTCATGTGCGGGAACAGCAGCACGTCGCGGATGGAAGCCTGGTTGGTGAGCAGCATGACCACGCGGTCGATACCGATGCCGATGCCGCCCGCGGGAGGCATACCGTACTCGAGGGCGCGCACGTAGTCCTCGTCGTACTCCATGGCCTCGTCGTCGCCGCCAGCTTCTCAGCCATCTGGGCGGCAAAGCGCTCGGCCTGGTCGACCGGGTCGTTGAGCTCGGAGAACGCGTTGGCGTACTCGTGACCGGCGATAACCAGCTCAAAGCGGTGCGTCAGGCGCGGGTCGTCCTCAAAGCGCTTGGCAAGCGGGCTGACCTCGATGGGGTAATCGCAAACGAACGTGGGGTTGACAATGGTGTCCTCGCCCAGCTCATCGTAGATCTCGGCGATAATCTTGCCGGCGGTCCACTCGGGCTTAATCTCCAGGCCCTTCTCGCGCGCGGCGGCAGCAAGCTCCTCGACCGGCGTGTCGATGGTGACCTGCTTGCCGAGCACGTCGGAAACGATGTCGGTCATGGGACGGCTGGCCCACTCACCAGAAAGGTCGATGGTCTGGCCTGGTACTCGATGACCTCGGGGTTGCCGATGGCCTTGTTAGCCGCCTTAATGACACCCTGGGCGAGCGCTTCATGCCCTCGAGGTCGGAGAAGGCACGATAGGCCTCCATCGTGGTGAACTCGGGGTTGTGGGTAAGGTCCATGCCCTCGTTACGGAAGATACGGCCGATCTCGAACACGCGCTCAAAACCGCCGACGATGCAGCGCTTGAGGTGCAGCTCGGTAGCAATGCGCAGGTAGCACTCCTGATCGAGCGCGTTGAAGTGCGTGATGAACGGCTTGGCAGTAGCGCCGCCCTGGATGGTCTGCAGGATGGGGGTCTCGGCCTCCATGTAGCCGTCGGACTCCATAAAGCGACGGAAGGTGGAGAGAATCTGCGAACGCTTACGGAACGTCTCGCGAACGTCGTCGTTGGCGATCAGGTCGACATAGCGCTGGCGATAGCGGGTCTCCTTGTCGGAAAGACCGTGGAACTTCTCGGGCAGCGGGCGAACGGCCTTGGCAAGCAGGGTCGCGCTCTTAGGGGCAACGGAAAGCTGGCCGCGCTGGGTGCGCACAACCACGCCGGTCACGCCCAGGATGTCGCCCAGGTCGAGGGACTTGAGCGTATTCCAGGCAGCCTCGTCCATGTCGTTGATGCGGCAGAACAGCTGAATCTCGGCAGTCGCATCGCGCACGACGATGAACATGATCTTGCCCTGACCGCGCTTGGCGACCACACGGCCGGCGATCTTCACGACGTCCTCGGTGTCCTCGCCATCGGCAAGCTCGGCGTACTTAGCTCGATATCGGCAACGTAGTCCTCAAGCTCAGAGTGCTCGGGATAGGGGTTCTGGCCCGCCTCGAACAGGGCGGCGCGCTTGGCCAGGCGGGTGGCGCGCTCGTCGTTGAGCGTCGATGCCTGATCTGCGGCGTTCTGGTTCTCTGCCATAAGTTAACTCCTCAAACTAAAACGCTCCCCAGGATTCGGTCCCAGGGAGCGAAAACATACCTTTACGCGGGACCGTGGTCTAGCGTGCAATCTTGGCGATGGTGTAGACGCGAGTCTTGCCGGAAGGCGTAACGACCTCGACGGAGTCGCCCTCGCCGTGACCGATGATGGCGTGACCGACCGGAGACTCGTTGGAAATCTTGTGCTCGAGCGAGTTGGTCTCGGTGGTACCGACGAGCGTGACTTCCATGACCTCGCCGTTGGATCAATCAGCGAAACGGTGGAACCGATGGAGACGGTCAGGTCGCCCGTGGTGGCAGCAACCTGAGCGTTGGCGAGGATGGCCTGGATCTCGGCAATACGAGCGGCGTTCTGGGCCTGCTTGTCCTTAGCGGCGTCGTACTCGGAGTTCTCCGAAAGGTCGCCGAACGCGCGGGCTTCCTTGATGTCCTCGACGATCTCCTTGGCGTAATCGCCCTCACGCCAAGCGAGCTCCTCGACGAGCTTCTGGCGGCCCTCAGCGGTCAGTACGATCTGGCTTGCGTCCATACGGATATCTCCCCAACTCTGATCAAACAATCAACTGTCAACAAAACGAAAAAGACCGGCTAGCCTGCGGGCAAGCCGGTCAGGTGCTCACCCCAAAGGGATGGGACTACTCTGCGTCCGCGTCGCTGTCCTCTGCCTGCTTCTTCTTGGCAGCAGCGAGCTTGGCCTCGAGCTCAGCGATCTCCTTGTCCTCCTCGGACTGCTCGACCACGACCTCCTCGGCCTGCTTGGTCTCGGCCTTATCGTCGCCCTCCATACCCTCGCGGATATTCTTGACGGTAGAGCCGAGGGACTTGCCGAGCTTCGGCAGGTTCTTGGGCCCGAAGATAATCAGGACAACGACGAGAATAATGATGAGCTCAGGAGCCCTCAGTCCAAACATGTAGACCTCCACAATACAGCGAGACAAGCTCGAATGAGTATACCGCGGGTATCGCGGTATCACAACAATAGCTAAAAAAAGGGACCGCAAGAAGCGATCCCTCCTCATGCTCTGGTCGGGTTGACTGGATTTGAACCAGCGACCCCTGCGTCCCGAACGCAGTGCTCTACCAAACTGAGCCACAACCCGATAGCTCGACTATAGTAACAAAGATTTCCGTCGTGTGCTAGAGAAATTTTTACTTCTTTGGCACTTCGATGCGAACCGTGTTGGGAATGAGCTCCGTCGCGCAGGACCACCAGCCGTTTTGCAGGGCAGCGTCGGCAAGCCTTTCGGCCGTGGCGGCGGTGTCGCAAATGGCAAATGAGCAGGCACCCGATCCGCACACATCTACAGCAACGGTGCCGTCCTGTTTACGCAGCCAATCGAGAACCATTTGAATCTGCGGCTCCATCTGTGCGGAAATGACACCTAGGTTGTTATGGATGAGCGCATATGCCGTCTCGGCATCACCAGCATGCAAGGCAGAAGCTATCGCGCCGGGCTTGTCTGCAGGCACCGGAGCCTCGTCAAAACGTCGATAGGCTTCAATTGTTGAAACGCTTGCCTCGCGCGGCTTGACCAACACGACGGGCGTTGCGGGCAGCGCGGGATACTCAGTTGCCAGCACGTCTCCCCCACCTACGTAGAACGCAAGGCTCGCGTGCAAAAAGAACGGGACGTCAGCACCAATACCCCGCGCAATGTCGTCGAGCGCGGGGTCGGTGCGATCAATTCCCCAGAGCTCCGCCAAGGCGACAATGACCGCGGCCGCATCCGTCGAGGGGCCGCCCAAGCCGGCGCACAATGGAATGCGCTTCTCAATCGTCACGCAGATGTTTGCCTCGCGACCATAATGCTCGGCCATAGCAACCGCAGCCCGATACGCCGTATTCTTTTGCATGGGAAAATCTGATGCCGGAACCGTCTGGACGGTCAGCGCCTGCGCCGGCGCGACCGTCACGGAATCGGAAAGACCGACGGCTGCCATCAGGGAATCGACTGTGGTAGCCGCGGTCATCGCGCTCGGTATGAACCCCCAGGTAGAGGTTAATCTTTGCCGGCGCGGAAAGAGTCAGGGACCGATCGGTCACCGTTAGTGCTCCTCGAGCTGATTGCCGAGCGGGGTAAAAATGTGCTCACCGCTCTCGGGGTCGAACAGCTCGACCTGCCCGGTGAGGACATCGATATACTGGTAGGACTGACGCGACTTGCGGCCGCGACGTTCGTCAACCTCGACGATAAAGACGGCGGGGTGGACGCTCTTGATGGTGCCCATGCGCTCGACGACGCGGGTGCGGCCCATGTTGGCCTTCACCTTGACGCGATCGCCCACCATATCGGTCAGCTTCTCGTGGATGTCGTCGACGTGATTGACTTCCATCTCTTCCATGAACAGGGCCTCCAGAAGGTGCAATTCAAAAAGGGGATAATACCCCTAAGATAGACAAAACTCTAATACTATAGCACCCTGTTGCGACCACGCGCAAGTAGCTAATTTGGCTACTTACAGATTGTCGGTATCGAGGACGATGGTGAATGGGCCGTCGTTGACGAGGTCGACTTTCATATCGGCGCCAAAGATGCCATGCGCCACGTGTTCGACATCTTGGCGAACGAGCGTCAGGAAGTACTCGTAGAGCTCGTTGGCAACATCGGGGGCGCCGGCATCCGTAAACGATGGACGGCGGCCGTGGCGGCAATCGGCGAACAGCGTGAACTGCGACACCACGAGAACCTCGCCGTCGACATCGGCAAGTGCCAGGTTGGTCTTGCCGTTCTCGTCCTCGTTAATGCGCAAGCCGCGGAGCTTGCCCCACAGCTTATCAGCCTCGGCGCGCGTGTCGCCGTGGCCCACGCCCAACAGCACCAGATAGCCGCGCCCAATTTTGCCCACGCACTCGCCGTCGACTGTCACACCGGCATTGAGTACGCGCTGCACCACCGCACGCACGGCTTACTCCTCGCCCGTCAGTTTGGCGGATAGGTGCTCGAGCGCATGGAATCGATGGCTGATGGCGTTCTTCTCGTCCGCCGTGAGCTCGGCCATAGTCTTGCCCGGCGTATCGACCGGCAGGAACAGCGGGTCGTAGCCAAAGCCGTGATCGCCGCGACCCTCGTGCGCGATAACGCCCTCGCAGGCGCCCTCGCCATAGGTGACCAAACCGTCCGTGTCGATAAGCGCAACGACGCTCATAAAGCGCGCGGTGCGGTCCTCGTCCGCCACGCCTTCCAGGTTAACGAGGAGCTTGGCGTTGTTGGCGGCATCGTCTCCGTGCACGCCCGCATAGCGCGCGCTATACACGCCGGGCTCACCGTCCAGCGCGTCGACGACCAGGCCCGAATCGTCGGCAATGGCCATGAGCCCGTCTCTTCGACGCAGCCTGCGCCTTGATGATGGCGTTCTCCAAAAACGTCGTGCCGTTTTCCTCGGGGTCCTCAAAATCGCCCAGCTGGCCGAGCGCCACAAAGCGCACCTCGGGCATGACCTTGCCCAAAATGGCCTCGATCTCGGTGAGCTTATGGGCGTTGCCCGTTGCCACGACAATGGTCGCTGCCGGGTCGAGGGTGTCGATGTCAATCTTCTCAAGTGCCATAGCTGGCCTCCTTTGTCTCTATAGCAATGCCGAGTTGAGGACGACGAGGACCTCGGCCTCTCTCCCCTCTCAATCAACGGCAGTCTTATACTTCGGCGTTTTCGCAGATAAAACCTACCAAAATAACCCTGTCCCCTTTTGGCAGGTTAGGCAAGGGCCTGGCGCTGAAGCTCGATGAGCTCGGCAACGCCCTTGTCGCCCAGGTCGAGTAGGGCGTTGAGACGCTTACGGTCGAAGGCGCCTGCTCGCCGGTACCCTGAAGTTCGATCATCTCGCCGGAATCGGTGGCGACGAGATTCATGTCGACCTCGGCGTGGCTGTCCTCGGAATAATCCAAGTCGAGCAGGGTGTTGCCGTCGACGACGCCCATGGAAATGGCGGCAACTTGGCCCGTGAGCGGGATGCGCTCGATCTTGCCCGCCTCGACCCACATGGCGAGGGCGTCGTGCAGCGCCACCCAGGCGCCGGTAATGCTCGCCGTACGCGTACCGCCATCGGCCTGAATCACATCGCAGTCGACGGTGACGGTGTACTCGCCGAGCGCTTTCATGTTGACGACGGTACGCAGGCTGCGGCCAATGAGGCGCTCGATCTCCATGGAGCGACCCTTGCGGTTGGCATGCTCGCGCTTGCAGCGCTTGCCGGTCGACGTCGGCAGCATGGCGTATTCCGCGGTCACCCAGCCGGCCTTAGCTCCCTTTCGCCAGCCCGGCACGCCCTCCTCGATAGTGGCGGCGCACAGCACGCGCGTGTCGCCAAACTCAGCCAAACACGAGCCGTGGGCGTGCTTCATGACGCCACGGGTGAGCTTAACGGGGCGCAACTCGTTGGCGGCGCGGCCGTTGGCGCGGTTGACCTGCATGTACTCCATAGAAATATCCTTTCGGCAAAAGGTGTGGCGAAGGCTCTGACGGCGGCCTTACATCTATTTCAGCTCATCGATATCGATATGTTCGATGCTCTTGAGCGGCTGACCAAAGATAAAGCTGCCCGCCACCGCAAACTCGGCAATGTTATCGGCCGTCGTGGCAAAACGATGCTGCGGCTCGGCGGCGACGCCCGCCAGCTGCTCGCGGCGCGTGAGGATATCGGTCAGCTCGCGCGTGGTCTCCTCGGCGGAACTCACGACGCGTACCCCAGGCCCCAGCGCATGGCGGATAGGTCCCACCAACAGCGGAAAATGCGTACAGCCGAGCACCACGTATCGATACCGTGGTCGCGCAGTGGCTCAACCGTGGCACCCACCAGCGCACGCACGGCAGGCGTATCGAAGATGTCCTCGTTCTCAAGCCACTGCTCTTGCAGATGCGCACCCGAGGCGAGCTCGTGTTCGACAACCTCGACAAAGCTCGAGGCGGGGCAGCCGTATACGTCGACGCCGGCATCTAGGTCCTGAATGGCGCGCGTGTAAGCGCCCGAGCGAATGGTGAGGTTGGTGGCGAGCACGCCCACGCGACGCGTGCGGGTGCTGTTGATTGCCGCACGGGCACCCGGCGCGATCACGCCGATCACGGGAACGTCGAGCACCTGCTGGGCCAGACGCAAGGCCGCAGCTGTCGCCGTGTTGCAGGCGATGACCATAATCTTGACGTCGTGCTTCGACAGCCAACGGCCCGCCTGCAACGCAAACGAGCGCACCTCATCCTCGGTGCGCGTGCCGTAGGGGCAGCGTTTGGTGTCGCCGAAGTAGTAGACGGACTCATGCGGCAGCGCCGTCGCGATGGCGCGCGCAACCGTCAGACCGCCCAAACCAGAATCGAACACGCCAATCGGGCGCGTGTCGCCTGCCGGATTCTCGATATCGGACATTACCTCACCAGTCTCTCTCGAAAAGACATGTCCAAGTGCGGCGACGCCGCGCTACGAACGCGCCGCGACCAGCAGCTCTGCCGTCGCCGCCCAACCGTCGACAATTTTGCCGCGCGTAACGAAAGCGTTCTCGCAAGCAGCCAGGAACTCGGGCGCGCCGGCGCTCGTCAGGCCATTCTCGACCAGGCAGAACGTGCCCACGTGATCGGCCATGTAGAAGTCGGACTCGGAGTCGCCGAGCGCGAGCGTCTCCTCGCGCTCGATCCCCAGGTGCTCGCAGAAGCGCGCAATGGCGACGCCTTTGTTGAGACCCGCGGGGTTGATGTTGAACGCGCGACCGTCCTCGACGCGATCGAGCTCGAGCGTCGTCGGCTTGGACAGATGCGTCAGGTGACCGTTACAGGCCCACACCAGGCCACAGCCGGCCTCGTCGAGAATGGCCTGCGCCTCGTCATCGGGGATGTCGCCGCGCATGCCGACGGTAACCTCGCGGTACTTGTAGCCGGTCGACATGTCGTTGTGATACTCGATCTTGTGCGGCCAGCGGGCGAGGATCTTCTCGCACACGCCAGTCTGCTCGATCACCTGGTGCGGCGTGAGACCGCAAGATGGGTCGTAGGGCATATCGCCGGTCAGATACTCCCAATCGTTGGCCTTGAGATCGTACATGACCAGGCCACCCATCTCACCAATGTAGGAGTTGAGGCCGAGCACGCGTGCATCCTCGTGGATCATGGTGCGGTTGCGGCCCGAGGTGGGAACCACTTGGATGCCGGCGCGGGCAAGTGCCACGACAGCCTCGACGAGCTTGGTCGAGGGGTTGCCGTCGTTGTCGCGCAGCACGCACGAGCCGGGTGCGAGCATCGTAGCATCCAGGTCGGTAAAGACGTACTTAACCTTGGCCAAGCGCTCGCGCATCTCGCCCGAAAGCTCGGCGATGGTCGGCAGGGTGTTGTGGGACATGGTTACTCCGTTTACGTAGAAGGGTTTGGGCTTGGACGGCATGTTTTGATTGAGGGAACACGTTTATGGCGACAGCGCACTCAGGCGCCTTCGCCATCATGGTTCATTAGTCAAACTGGGTAACATCGATCAGGCGATTGGCCAACGAAAGGTCGCTCTCGATGGGCACGAACTCGTCGCCCACGTGCATGAGCTCCTCGTCACCCTTTGCCAGCAGCAAGACAATGGTGGGAGCATTGGGGTTGACGTACTCCTCGCGCGCCGCCTTGAACGCCGCATGCACAGCGGCTTCGCGGTCGAGGATGATCTTGTTCGGCGTATCGTCGGGAACATGCTCGGCAAGCTCGCGACAGACCTTCATCGGGTCCTCGTGAGCCGGGTCCTCGTTGGCAAAGATCATCAGGTCGGAATATGGTGCGGCCTCGCGCGGAAGCTGCTCGCGGCGCTCCTGCGCCTTGCCGCCGGCAGCGCCAAACACTGCAATGACTGGACTAGCGGGAAACGCGCGCTTGACCGACGAGAAAAGCGAACGGAACGAAAGCTGGTTGTGCGCATAGTCAACGACGCAGATCACGCGGCCGTCCTTCGACTCCACGACCTCCATACGGCCCGGTACACGCAGTTTGGAGAGGCCCTTCTTGATAGCCTCGATACCGATGCCGATCTCGCGCGCAGCGGCGATAGCGACCAGCGCGTTTTCCACGTTAAAGTCGCCCGCGATGCCCAGCAGGACCTTCTCCCCCGCCTCGGACTCGTCGGCACACAGGCCATGCAGGTTAAACTCGATGTTAAAGCCGACCATGCGCACATCGCTCGCCCACAGGCTTGCCTCGGGATGCTCGACGCCAACGGTCACCAAGCGCTCGGCCGTCGACGCTGCCTCCAACACACGGTCAACCTCTTCGGTGTCCAGATTCACCACGGCGGTCTTTGCCTGGTCAAAGATCCTGAGTTTGCTCTCAAAATAATCCTCAAACGTGGGGTGTTCGATCGGCGAGATGTGGTCACGGCCGATGTTGAGGAAGCACGCCACGTCAAACGGCAGATTCTCGACGCGTTGGTACTTGAGCGCCTGGCTCGAGACCTCCATGACCATGGACTGGCGACCGGACTCACGGCAGTTGGCGATATGGCGCCAGACCTCGGGGGCCTCGGGCGTAGTATTGGTGCTCTCGTAGCACTCGATGCCATCGTCGGTACTCACCGAGCCGATCATGCCGCAGGACTCGCCCGCCGCTTTGATAATCGACTGGAGCATAAAAGCGGCCGTGGTCTTTCCCTTGGTACCGGTGATGCCCACGATCTTGACGTCGTGGTCGGGACGGTCGTAGACTCCGGCGGCAACAGGGCCATGGCCGTGCGAACGCTATCAACAACCAGCATCGCAGCACCGCTCTCCTGCGCCAGCGGCTCCAGAGACTCGACCAGCGACTCTTCGCACACAAATGCGACGGCGCCCGCATCGAGCGCCATGCTCAAAAACGCGGGCTTAAAGGCAGCGCCCTTGCAAAAGAACACGTCACCTGCCGAAACCGCGCGCGAATCAAACGAGCAGCCGGTCACGGCACGCTCGTCAACCTGCTCCGAAGCACGCAGTTCGCCGCACACATCGAGAAGCTTGGCAAGCGTATCGACCGTGGTCACGGTCGCGGAATCCGAATGGTGCATCTTTCACCTTTCTCAGCCATTTGGCAGGGACGGTTTTCATAGTAACTGAAACGTGCTCGCGCAAAAACGCTCCCGGAGGAGCCGTTACGCGCAGGCATTCGTAAGCCGTGACTAGGCAGCCTGAACAGAAGGCTGGCCCTCGTCGATAAAGAAGCGCTTGTACCACACCAAGAACACGAGCGGCGTATAGATCTTGCGCTGGAAATCGCCCTTGCCCGCAAAGTGCAGGTCGAGCAGATGCATGAGCTCGTCGGTGTCGAAGAACTCGCTTGCCCACGGCGCGGTGAAGTACTCCTTGACATAGTCGTACCACTTTTGCTCGCGCAGCCAGTAGACAATCGGCACCGGGAAGCCCACCTTGGGACGGGTGGCCCACTCATCGGGCAGCGACTTGTTGGCGGCGTGGCGAAGCACCTGCTTGTTGCCGTTCTCGTTGATGCGGTAGCGGTCGGGAATGTGCTCGGCGAACTCCATGACCTTGCGATCCAGGAAAGGCACGCGCAGCTCCAGCGAGTGCGCCATGCACATCTTGTCGGCCTTGAGCAGAATGTCGCCCGGAAGCCACATGTTCATGTCCAGGTACTGCTTCTTGACCAGTTCGGGCTGGCCCTTCACGCGTGCATAGATGGGTGCAGCGAGCTCAAAGGCGCCGTCGCCGGTGTTGTACTTGGGCTTGAGTACGCCGTCGACCTCGCGCTCAGGCCATACCAAGGCCTGGCCCAGGAACGACTTCTCGGGGATCTCGGCACCCTTGACCAAGAAGTTATGGCCCTTGAAGTACGGCATATGCAGCGCCAGGTTACCGAGCGCGCGGCGAATGGGCAACGGTACCATCTTTTTGTACTTGCGCACCGGAACCGTGTCCTCGTAGTAGCGTAGCCGCCAAAGAGCTCGTCGGCGCCTTCGCCCGAAAGCACGACGGTGACGTCCTTGCGCGCCATCTCGGCCAAGAACCACAGCGGCACAGACGACAGGTTGGACTGCGGCTCGTCCATGTGATACTGAATGTCCTCGAGTGCGCCAAAGAACTCGTCGGCGGTAATCATCTTGCGAACATTCTCGACGCCGAGCTTGTCGGATAGCTCCTTGGCGTAGTTAGTCTCGTTGAAATTCTTGTAATCGAAGCCCACCGAGAAGGTCTTGTCGGGCATGAGACAAGCGGCAATATAGCTGGAGTCGACGCCGCCGGAGAGGAAGGAGGCGACCTTAACATCAGCGATGCGATGGGCCTCGACGCTCTCGTGCACAACCTCATCCAGCTCGTCAACGTACTCCTCAAACGGCTTCTCGACGGCGGAGTAATCGCAATCCCAATAGCGCTCGACGTTCATCTTGCCGGTCGGGATGTCTACGGTAAAGTAATGCGCCGGCGGCAGCTTGTAGACACCCTCGAAGAAGGTCTCCTCAGTTGCCGAATACTGCAGCGTCATGTACGGACGCAGGGCCTTTTTGTTGACCGCCTTGTGGAAGTGCGGGTAGTCCAGGAAGCTCTTGATTTCGGAGCCAAAGAGCACGCCCGGCGCGCCGTCGCCCGCATCGGCCATGGGATAGTAGTAGAGCGGCTTGATGCCAAAGATGTCGCGGGCGCCAAAAAGCTTGTTCTTCTTCTTGTCCCAGATGACGAAGGCGTACATGCCGCGCAGGCGATCGAGTACGGCCTCGCCCCACTCCTCGTAGCCGTGCAGGAGGCTCTCGGTGTCGGCTCCACAGTGGAACTTATAGCCCTTGGCCTCGAGCTCGGAGCGAAGCTCCTGGAAGTTGTAGATCTCGCCGTTGAAGACGATAACGACGCTGCCGTCCTCATTGGCCATGGGCTGAGCGCCGGCCTCGGTCAGGTCGAGGATCGACAGGCGGCGGAAGCCCAGGGCAACGCGGCCGTCGATAAACTGGCCGCCCATGTCGGGACCACGATGGACGATGCGGTCCATCATCTTGGTGAGCACCTCGGATTGGTTATCCGTCCCACCGACAAAACCGACAAAACCGCACATATACTATCCCCTCTGCTGTTGCTGGGTATCAAATCGAATCAGTAGCTTTTGAGTATACCCGAGGGTGCAAAGAGGGACGGAATGTTCAGGCAATCTCAACTGAATCAGCTCCGCGCCGACACGCGCCGGTTACCTTTAATGGATATGAGGTGAATGGGGCGATTGTTTTGCTATACTCTCTCCGCACGGGCGATTGGCGCAACGGTTAGCGCAGGTGCTTTACACGCACAAGGTTGGGGGTTCGAATCCCTCATCGCCCACCACTGAATTGGAAACGGTCCTCGCAAGGGGACCGTTTTTGTTTGGGCCCAGCGCATGGGATTCGAACCCGACAGGGTGCGAAGCTGAGGAAACGCGAAGCGTTTTCCAGCGCAGCACGCGAGGAGCGGAGCGACGAAGCGGATGCGGGCGGCGCCAGCCGCCCGCGGACATCCCTCATCGCCCACCACTGATTTGATAGGCTCCCAGCAATGGGAGCCTTTCTTTTTGGGCCCAGTGCATGGGATTCGAACTCGCCAGCACGTCTGTCACAAAGGCCGTGGCCAAAAAAATGGCAAAAATGAGTACTGCTACCTTGCTTACAACATATCAAAAGATAGTATTTGCTTAAGTTACGCAACATATGTCCATTATAAGGACTAACAATTGGATCAAAATCGTACATTCATCGCCATTTCGACTAGCTATCTGGCCTTATTAGTCCAAAATTGCTGCTACCAAATCGATAACAGTACTCATATTTGATGTTTTTTGACCAGCAGGTCTCCCCGCCTTAGCAAATCTAAGCAAAACGGCTCCAGACCGCTGAATCATGCCACATAGGGCACGTCCGCAGTCCGGAACCCGGTCAAAGTTAAGTTATTGCGCTGTGTTAGGCCAAAACGTCCGACAGGGTCTCGATCAGGCTGTCCACGTCGGCTTCTTCGCAGACAAGTGGCGGCAGGAAACGCAGCGTATGCGCACCTGTAGCGTTGGTCACGGCACCGGCGGTCAGCGCGCGGGCAACAACATCATGCGCGTCGCCCGCGGCATCATCCAAATCACAGCCGAGCATCAAGCCGCGGCCACGTACCTCGGTCACGTGCGGCAGCTTGGCGAGCTTTGCCTCCATATAGGCGCCTACCTTGGCAGCGTGGTCGGCATAATCGCCGCGCACGAGTGCGGAGAGCGTCGCGGCACACGCCGCGATGGCCAAGCAGCTACCGCCAAAGGTCGAGCCGTGGTCGCCCGGCTTAAACACGTCGCAATCTCCTTCTTTGCCACGACGGCACCCATGGGCACGCCATCAGCAATGCCCTTGGCAAGGCTCATGATGTCGGGCTCCACACCATAGGTTTGGAATGCAAACGGCTTGCCGGAGCGGAAGATGCCGCACTGGACCTCGTCGGCGATAAGCACGGCGCCCACTTCGTGTGCCAGGTCGCGCGCTGCCGCCATAAACTCCTCGGTCATGGGGTGCACACCGCTCTCGCCTGAATCGGCTCGAGCATCACGGCACAAATTTCGCTCCCCAGCTGCTTAAAGATCGCACGCAGTTCATCGATATCGTTGGGCGTGCAGGCCACAAAGCCACCCGGCAGCGGGCGGAAGCTGTCCTGCAGCCAATCCTGCATGGTGGCGGCAATGGTCTCGAGCGTACGGCCGTGGAAGCCGCCGCGCATGCACACGATGGTGTTGCCGCCATTACCGGCACGCTTGGCGTACAGGCGCGCGAGCTTCATCGAGCCCTCGTTGGCCTCGGCGCCAGAGTTGGCAAAGAAGGTCTCCCAAACCTGCTCATCCGTAGCCGGGGCACCAAGAGCAGCTGCCGTGGTCTCATCGCCGGCGACAATGGCATCGGCAAGCACACGCGCACCATCTACGTCGTCGTTAGCGAGCTTGGACAGCAGCGCCGCGACCTGTCCGCGCTGCTCGATGTAGAAGTAATTGGAGACATGCATGAGCTTTTTGGTCTGTGCCTCGAGCGCCGAGAGCACAGCCGGGTCGCCATGACCTAGGCTGCACACGCCGATGCCGGCAAGAAAGTCGAGGTACTCACGGCCATCGTCGCCGGTGAGCTTCATGCCGTGACCCTCGACAAACTCGACCGGAGAGCGGCCAAAGGTATGCATAACGTAATGGGATTCAAGCGATTGCTGAGCTGCAAGTGACATGGGATACCTTTCGTTGGGCGCCAGACGGCGCGGGGCTATGGGTGCAGGAATGGGGCGGCTGCGGGTCAGCTAGACCGTCTGAAGCTTCTCGACCTCGTCAAGATTCTCGGTCAGACGCGCAGCAAACGTCGAAAGCGGATGCGGATGCGTATCGAACTCGTAAGCCGTCTCGGTGGAATGGATCACGGTGCCGACGCCGGCATCGGTCAGCAGCTCCAGCAGCAGCGAATGCGGCGTGGTGCCGTTGATGATGTGAGCGCGAAATACGCCGCCGGCAAGCGCATCGACGGCCGCACGCAGCTTGGGAATCATGCCCTTATCGACCTCGCCGCCGTAGAGCATTTCGTTAACCTCGTCGAGCGTTAGGTTGGAGATGAGTGAGTCTTTATCGCTAAAGTCCTTGTACAGGCCGTCGACGTCGGTCAAAAAGATCGCCTTATGCGCATGCAGCGCCGCCGCAACGGCACCGGCGGCGGTATCGGCGTTGATGTTGAAGAAACCGCCGTCCTCCCCCGCCGCGACGGTAGCGATGACGGGGATGTACTCGCTATCGAGCAGGCGCTCGATATAGTCGGTGTTGACGTGCGTCACTTTGCCCACGCGACCGAGCTCGGGGTCGAGCGGCTCGGCGATGAGCGTGCCGGCATCGCTGCCCGACACGCCCACGGCCAGGTTGCCGTGGTGGTTGATGGCAGCAACCAGCTCCTGGTTAACCTTGCCGCCCAGCACCTCGCGCACGATATCCATCGTCGCCGGCGTGGTCACGCGCTGGCCGTTCTTAAACTCGACGGGAATATCGTAATGGCTCAGCGCCTCGTTAATAGCCTTGCCGCCGCCGTGCACGATGACGGGGCGCATACCGATGATCTTGAGCAAAACGATGTCGCTCATCACGTCGCGGCGCAGCTGCTCGTCGACCATGGCGGCTCCGCCATATTTGATAACAACCGTCTTGCCGGTCAGGTTCTTAATCCACGGCAGCGCTTCGAACAGCAGCTGCGCGGTTGCTTCGTTGGATTCGCTCGAACGACAATCGCGTGCGAATTTCATAATCTGCCTCGTCTTTCATATCGTTATCGCGCCGTGCTCCGCTGTCCGCAATCGCGGCAAGATGCGCAGCGTGCCCGGAATCTAGGAACGGTAGTCGCCGTTGATGGAGATGTACTCATGCGTGAGGTCGCAGGTCCACACGGTCGTTGCCGCGTCGCCTGCGCCCAGGTCGGCCGAGATCACGATCTCGGGCGCCTCGAAACGTCGTAGAGCCTCGTCCTCGTCAAAGGGAACAGTCAGACCGTCGCGACAGACAGGCATGCCCATCATGTCGATGGAAACGTCTTCCTGATTAAACTTCACGCCGCACTTGCCAAGCGCCATAGCAACGCGGCCCCAGTTGCAGTCGTGGCCGGCGATGCAGGTCTTAACGAGCGGCGAGTTGGCAACGGCACGGGCGGCGATATCGGCCTCCTCGTCGTTCACGGCGCCGGTAACGTTGACTGTAACAAGCTTGGATGCGCCCTCACCATCGGCGGCAATATTGCGCGCCAGGCTCTCGCACACCTCGTGCACGGCAAATGCCAACTCGTCAAAAGCATCGGAGCCCTCGACGATAGGCTCGGCATCTGCGGCAGCGGCACCGGAGGCAAGCATGATGCAGGTGTCGTTGGTCGAGGTGTCGGAATCGACCGTTACCTTGTTAAAGGTCTGCTTGACGGTCGAGAGCAGCAGGGCATGAAGTGCCGCCGGCTCGACGGGGGCATCGGTGGTGATAGCTGCGATCATGGTGGCCATGTTGGGCATGATCATACCCGAGCCCTTGCACATTCCGCCTACCGTATAGACATTGCTCGCATGACCCGCAGCCTCACTGACGTAGGACACGGCGTACTCCTTGGAGTGCGTGTCGGTCGTCATGATGGCGCGAGCGGCATCGGCGCCACCGTGGGCGGAGAGCGCCTCGTAGGCAGCAGGAATGGCGGTCTCAAACGTGTCGATCGGCAGAATCTGGCCAATCACACCCGTGGAGGCAATCAGAATCTGCTGAGGCTCGCAGCCGATGACCTGCGATGCGATGCTGCACGTCTCGCGCGCGCATGCAAGGCCGGTCTCACCCGTGGCGGCGTTGGCATTGCCAGAGTTGACCGAAACACCGGCGATGATACCGTACCCCTTGTCGGTACCGCCCAGGTTGGCACGGCTCACCTGCACGGGCGCCGCGCAAAAGCGATTGGTGGTAAACACGCCAGCACCGGGACAGGGTTTATCGGGCACGACGAGCGCGTAATCCAGACGCTCGGGGTTCTTGCGGAACCCAGCGTGGATGCCTGCAGCCTTAAAACCAGCCGCAGCCGTAACGCCACCCTCGACGGCGCGAATCTTGATATCAAACAGCTCGGTATTCATCGTCTTTATGACTCCTTATGTCAAACAAAAAACGGACATCGGTTGGTGCGCCATGCCAGTCGTGATCATGAGACCAGCTTAAGAGTGGCGCCCCATTCGATGCCCGACTACCAAATCGTTAACAATCGAATGTGCTACACCGGGCACGCCACTGTGGGCAAGCCTCGTCGCTCGTCAAAGCCAAAGACGATATTGGCGCACTGGACTGCTTGGCCCGCAGCGCCCTTGCACAAATTGTCGATAGCACCCGTCGCCACCAGCACGCCCGCGCGCTTGTTGAGCGCGAGGCCAATCTGGGCAGCTTGGTGCCGAGACCGAAGCCGTCTTGGGCTGCTGGCCGGCATCGAGCACGCGCACAAAGGTGCGACCGGCGTAGAACTGCTTGTAATGGTCGACAACGTCTCAAGGGTCAAGGTATCGAGAGCCTGCGGCGTGAGCGGCAGCGTCACCGTGGAGAGCAGGCCGCGCTTGAGCGGTGCCAGGTGCGGGGTAAAGACGACGCGATCGGTCAGGCCAAGGATTTGCTCAATCTCGGGCGTGTGGCGATGCTTGCCCACGCCGTAGGCCTCCAAGTTCTCGTCGGCGCTGCAAAAATGGGTGCGGGCGTTGCAGGACTTACCGGCGCCCGTCACGCCGCTAATGGCATCGACAATCACGGGGCCGTTCTCGGCCACCCAGCCCGCGCGCACGGCGGGCGCGGCGGCAAGGCTCGTTGCGGTGGGATAGCAACCGGCGCAGGCGACCAGCACGGATTTGCCGTCGGCATGGTCGGATGCGGCGGTCTCCAAGTCCTGGCAGAACAGCTCGGGCAGACCGAAGGCACGGGTCTTGAGCAGCTCGGGGCTCGTATGCTCGGCGGCATACCAAGCCTCAAAAAACGGACGCGTCGTTCAGACGGTAGTCGGCCGAAAGATCAAAGCAGGAGACGCCCGATGCAAGCAGCGCGGGCACCTGTGCATGGCAGCCGTGTGCGGC
>ENA-OQBJ01000407-OQBJ01000407.1-human-gut-metagenome-genome-assembly--contig:-NODE-407-length-22993-cov-10.139640_pt1 | contig 22993 bp, 20 predicted proteins | sample MGYA00242743_ERZ504545 | MGnify/ENA primary metagenome ERZ504545 (study PRJEB26092, sample SAMD00036252) | human gut metagenome | host: Homo sapiens | study: EMG produced TPA metagenomics assembly of...
CCTTCAGGCGATGCTCGGTGACGACGCGGCGGCGCTGCCGGAAGCGTACGGCATCGAGGACGTGCCCATCGACGAGCTCGACCTGACGCCGGGGCTCATCGCGCGGGCGCGCGCGGAGAGGGGCGATGCCCCGCTGTCCTAGCCTAAGGGGAAACTGAATAGACAGACCGGCCGTCCGGCTGAGTCTGGGAAGAGGTGCCGGGCGGAGGGCGGGGACGGCCGCCGGACCCATCGAAACACATCTCCACTTTTCCTTCAACTGGGAAAATGCCGCCCCCCGGGGCCCGGGAGGGGCCTCGGGGGCGTTCGGCTTACTGCGGGAACGGCCTATCCGTTCAATGTGTTCGGCTGAGATCGGAAATCAACCGGCTCGATACGTGTTTTACCGCATTGCTGTAGCGCTCTGGGCCCGCATGCGAATTGGGTCGCGGCTGCCGGCCAAGTTGCTCTCCGCGATGTCACTGAATTGTGGGAGAATTGGTCAACAATAGCTGGGGGGATGGCGGTGCGTATAGCGTCACCATATAAAAATATTCTTGTGACGGGTGGTTGCGGTTTTTGCGGATCCGCCTTCGTCTGTTTTGTCGTGGACAGCGCTCCCGATGTGCACGTTACCGTTTTGGATAAGCTTGCCTACGCTGCAGACCTCGATAGCATCGCCGGGTTGTCTAAAGATGGGGTTGAGCTTGTCGTGGGGGACGTTTGCGATTCGAATCTTCTCGAGCGATTGGTTCCGGGCCATGATGCCATCGTTCACTATGCTGCCGAGTCTCATAACGACAATTCAATTGCCGACCCCGCGCCGTTTATTGCGACGAACATTGAGGGCACGTATACGCTCCTTCAGGCGGCCCGTGCATTCAATGTTCGCTTTCATCACATCTCGACCGATGAAGTGTTTGGTGATCTGGCGCTTGACGACCCTCGTAAGTTTACCGAGGAATCGCCGTATCGGCCTAGCAGTCCGTACTCCAGCTCTAAGGCCGCATCTGATATGTTGGTAAGGGCCTGGTCACGCACGTATGGCCTTAAAGCGACAATCTCAAATTGCTGCAATAACTACGGCCCACACCAGCATTCTGAGAAGCTCATCCCGCATTCGATTGCATGCATTCAGCGCGGCGAGCGTCCTAAGTTGTACGGCGATGGCTTGAATGTACGCGACTGGATTCACGTGGAGGATCATGCTCGCGCCGTTTGGTCCATTTTGACTAAAGGAGCGGTGGGGGAGACGTATCTTATCGGTGCTAATTGAGAGCATAGCAACCTCGAGTTCTTAGGACCATTCTTAAGGCAATGGGCAGAGTGAGGATTACGTTGACTGGGTGAGGGATCGCCCGGGGCACGATCGGCGTTACGCAATAGATGCGAGCAAGCTTTGGCGCGAGTTTGGCTGGACTCCTATTCATAATGACTTTACAGCAGAGGTTTCACGGCTATGTTGCGAAACGCCTCTTTAATTTGGTTGACCTTTCGGGGCCTAGCCCTTGCTATTCACGAATCCTTTGACGACGAAGAAGGCTTCTTGCCATAAAGTGTAATTAACTTTGCGAGAGGGGACGGCTATGGGCAATTGGAAAGCCTTATTTGTTTCGGTGTTTAGCACGCTACTGTTGGGATGCTGCCTTGTTCCTGCGTTTGCAGAAGATGCTGCAATTACTAATCAAAATGGAAGCTCTGCTATAGCTATGGAGCAGTTGAACGTTCCTGACGATGCTTCTGGCGTTCATTCGGCCTTGGATGACGTATCTGATTCCGAGGCATCGGATACGACCGATGTTGTGACACCAGAAATGCCCGGGTCCGTTTACGACCTCGCCTCTGAGCATGCCGATGATCTTGTGGATGGACTTTATACCTTTGGGTCTTCGGTTGACAGCAAGTTTATGCTGGATGTTCCTGGTGGAACGGCAGGTGCCGGTAAGAAGTTGCAACTGTACGGAGCCAACAATACGAATGCCCAGATCTGGCATGTGTCTCACGATCAGAATGGCTTCGTTGCTATCTCTTCTGTCAAGGGCTGCACGCTGGATGTTTCGGGCGGAAGAGCCAGTAACAGAAATCCTATTCAGCTTTGGTCCGATAACGGGACCCTTGCGCAACGCTGGATTGCAATCAAGGAAACCGACGGCAGCTGTACATTGATTTCGGCGCTCAACCAGTCGTTTGCCATTGATGTTTCGGGCGGAGTTGCCGCTAATGGCTCTGCCGTGCAGTTGTATGAGACAAACGGTACGGCGGCTCAGCGATGGGTGCTAACCCCCGCCAAAACTGAGCGGCAGCAACTCGATGATCGAGCGGCGGCGCACCTTGCCGACCTTCCCGATGGAACATACGCTATGTTGGCCTCGAGCGATTCGTTTGCGCTAATTGCAGGCGGCGGATCACTGTCCTTCGATAGGTTCGGGTATTCCGGTGTTCAAACGTTCGATGTTTCGACAACGGAGAACGGGTATCGCACCATTGCGATTCATGGTGCTGGGGCGGTCTAGATGCGGCGGGCGGCAATGACGCCAACGGCACGAAGCTGCAGACCTATGCCGCCAATGGAACCAAGGCTCAAAAGTGGATCATTGAGAAAGATGGCGAGCACTTTCGTATTGTGTCGGCTCTGAACGGGCAAAAGGTCGCAGACGTCCCCGGTGGCTCTATTGCATCTGGTGCCGGGCTTCAGCTGTATAGTGCAAATGGAACGGCTGCCCAATCCTTCTACTTTGTGGATCCGACGGTCGTGCGTTCTGAGCTCGATAAGCTCGCTTCCGTTAACCGAGAAGTCGTCAAAGACGGGGAATATGCAATTACTGCCGGTCCAGATTTGTCTCGTATGGTTCTCGATGTTGCTGGTGGTTCAACTTCTAGCGGCGCAAACGTGCAGATCTTTCAATCGAATACGACTGCCGCTCAGCGTTGGCGTGTTTCTCATGACGATGATGGCTACCTCACGATAACGAATGTAAAGTCCGGCAAGGTACTTGATGCTTCCGCGGGTTCAACTTCTTTGGGAACGAACGTCCAACAATACGCGGCTTGTGGCGATGCGAACTATGCACAAAAGTGGATTGCGGTACCGAATAACGATGGAAGCGTTCGACTTCTTTCTGCTGTCTGGCAACAGCGCACGCTTGACGTTGCCGGTGGCTCTCTGAACTCTCAGACAAACGTGCAGTTGTATGTTTCGAATGGAACTGCCGCGCAGCGCTTCACTTTTATTGCCGCAAACCCTGCGTCAGTTGACCCATGCGATGACATTTTGAAAGACAAGGGTTGGTGCGTTATTTCGCCCTCCTCAAATGGCTCTGTTGCCTTTGACGTTGCTGGTGGCTCATTAAAGAACGGGGGCAACGTTCAGGCATATTCCTGCAACGGCACGCTGTCCCAGCTATTTAAGGCTGAGTACCGAGACGGTTATTTTGTTCTTCGTAATGCTGGCTCCGGTAAGGTGCTCGATGTCGCAGCGGGCGACGTTGTCCCCGGAACGAATGTCCAACAGTGGGATGAAAGCCCCAACGACAATCAGCTCTTTAGCGTCGTTGTCAATAAAGACGGAAGCTATTCGTTCATAAATAAGGCTACGGGGCTCATGCTCGCGGTGTCCGGTTCAAATTTGGTTGCTGCTATTGTGGGAGATTCCGTCCAGACATCGTTTGTTTTTGCCGAGCAAGAAGACTTGCTGAGCGAAGGCCTTTATGAGATCTATCCGTCTGCAAATTCCTCCTATGTGCTTGATGTCGCGAGCGCATCTGCTGACTCCGGAGCCAACGTTCAGCTCTATTCCAACAATGGTTCCTTCGCCCAAAAATGGCTGCTTAAAAAGGTGGATGGAGCGAAGAATACCTATACGTTTGAATCTGTTTGCTCAACTAATAGACTTGCTGTTTCCGGTACCAATGTTTGCACGATGGCACCGGCAGATGTGAAGGCGCAGCAATGGGTGGCGCGAATCGATAGCAATGGTATTGAGTTTGTCTCTGCGGATGACCAAGATCTCTCGCTTGATGTGAAGGGCGGTAATTTTGCATCGACTTCCAATGTTCAAGTCCACTCCTCCAATGGTTCCGCTGCGCAGAGATTCCGCTTGCGCGCTACTTCCGCAACCATCGACAATGGTATGTATTTCATTCGAATGGCTTCTCACGCGGGTTCGGTCTTAGATGTTTCCGGTGGATCGTCTGCTGACGGTGCGAATGTGCAGATTTGGCAAAATAACGATACGGGTGCTCAAAAATGGAATTTCTCACGCAACGTTGATGGCTCTTATACAATCGTCAACGCCGCCAGTGGCAAAGCTCTTGATGTAAAAGATGCCGCTGCCTCCTCTGGGACAAATATCCAACAATGGTCCAGAAACGGCAGTGCTACCCAGTGTTGGTATATTGAGTACGTATCCGGTGGCTTTAGATTGTCTTCCGCCCTTAACGCGGCATTTGTTATTGATGTCTCTGGAGGAAATGCGGCAAACGGTACGAATGTTGCGCTATATGCGAGCAATGATTCAAAGGCGCAGCGGTTTACGTTCAAGGCAACTACGTATGTTCAGCCCTTGCCTGCGGATCAACAGGCAATGTATAACCGTGCGCAGTGGTACAACAGCAACACGGAGTGGTTGATCTTGACTGACACCGTCGGCTGCCGTACGGGTATTTTTAGGGGCTCTCGAGGCAACTGGAAGTTATGGTCTTTCTGGCAGTGCGCTCCTGGCAAAAATGAGTCGCCGACCGTGCTGGGCGAGTATTCCGTCTATGGAAAGGGACTTTCGTTTGGGCATGGATATACCTGCTGGTATTACACGCAGTTCTACGGTGACTATTTGTTCCACACGCAGCCTTGCTATACGGGGACGTTTAACGTGATGGACCCCACCATGGGACAACGTGCGTCCGCGGGATGCATCAGGCTTACGACCGACCATGCCAAATGGATTTACGACAATATTCCCTATGGAACGAAGGTCGTTAATTACTAAGCTCAAAGTAATTATTAAGCTCAAAGGCGGCTCGCTTACGGCGGCCGCCTTTTTGCGCAAAGATTTGCATGATGCGCATAACCGCGATTAAATGAATCTTGAGTACGGCAGTTTTGCTATGTGCAACTCGCATGATTTGATGGTCGAGTCATGCGAGTTGTTTGTGGCAACAGATGTTGTGTTACTGGAATTGGCGAGGCTGTCTGGGGGATGTCATGCGTCATAAAAAGCGCGTTTGCATGCATTGCAAACAGGGCTCTTGTTGGGCCTACTTCTAATATTGCCCGTCGTTCTTAAATCGGGTTCGACTGCCTTTGCTGAAGTCTCTCCGGCTGGTCCATCGGTGGAAGAGGCTGTGAAAGCTGAAGACGTGAATGATTCTTTTCGGGATTCGTCTTTGGGCGATTCTGCTCATGACGACAGCGCGACCGATGAAGACGCGGGCGTCGAGTCTTAATCTTCTGCCGAGGCAGCTGATCTGTCCAGCTACTCGACCCTCGATACGGGCACCTATTTCTTAACCTCGACTTTGTCGGGGCATCGCGTGCTCGACGTCGCCGGTGGATCGATGGGTGCCGGCGTGGCTATACAGCTGTATGGAAGAAATGAGACGGCTGCTCAAAACATTCGTTTTGTTTCAACTGCGCCCGATGTGCCTCCGTGCGATGATTTTGGCCTTGATGGCTGGTTTACCATTTCGCCGATGGCTGATTCGGCTTGCGTCTTCGACATTGCTGGAGGCTCATCTTCCAACGGGGCTAATGTCCAGACCTATGCCGCTAACGGCACGTTTGCGCAGGACTTTAAGTTTGTCTACGACAACGGGTATTACTGCATTGTCAATGCTCAATCTGGTAAGGTCCTCGATGTTGAAGGCGGCAACCTGTGCCCGGGAACCAATGTTCAGCAATGGAGTGAAAATACCAACAACTCTAATCAATTGTTTTCTATCGTGCGTAACGATGATGGCTCGTATACGGCGACCAACAAGGCAACGGGTCTGGTTTTGACCGCAAATAACGCTAACGTATATGGCGACGTCCCGTCTGATTCATCGTCCCAGCGTTTGGCGATCACCAAGGTGACCTCGCTCTTGCCACAGGGCTTCTTTACCATCTCGAGCGCGTCTTCCGCTTCAGCCGTTCTAGACGTTTCGGGCGGCTCGGTGAGCGATGGCGCCAACGTGCAGTTCTATGTATCCAATAGCTCGTTCGCGCAAAAGTGGAAGGTTGCCAAGGTCCCCGATCGCGACAACACCTATACCGTTGAAAGCTTGCTTTCGGGCAGGGTGCTTACCGAGGATGCCAACGGCAACGTGTGCGTGCGCTCTTTTAACAATAGCGATTCCCAGTTTTGGACGGCGCGGATTTACAACGGCGGTGCCGTTTTTGTAAACGTTGCAAGTGGCAATGTGCTCGGTACGGCATCTGGCTCCAGCAACAAAGGGACTAATATTTGCGTAATGCCTTTCAATGGTGTTTCTGATCGGTCGCTAATGTTGTGGAGCTGCTATCTGGTTGATTCGGGCACCTATACCATTACTGCTTCCTCGGACCGTTCCAAAGTGCTGGATGTTGCAAGCGGCTCGCGTTCCAATGGTGCCAATGTTCGCTTGTGGTCATCGAATAATACCGGAGCGCAAAAATGGGCCATTACAGCGAACCCGGACGGAACCGTTTCGATTCAAAACTGCAAAAGTAAAAAATACCTCGATGTCGCTAACGCTCAGGCTGTTTCGGGTGCCAACGTTCAGCAGTGGCAGGGAAACGGTAGCGCCGCTCAGCGTTGGCGCGTTGCGTATACGGGCGGCGGCTCCTTTACCATTTATTCCGCACTCAGCGATAGTCTCGCCTTGGACATAAGCGGGGGAGTGCTAAGCGATGGTGCAAATATCCAGATCTTCACCTCTAACGGCAGCGAGGCGTAGGGGTTTGCTTTTAGGCAAACCACGTATGTGCCTGAAGCGGTGGATTTGGCCGTTCCTGTCTATAACCAGTATGCTGCTGGCCTGCCCAAAGGCTGTGAGTCCGCCGCCCTCACTAACGTGCTTAACTACTACGGATTTGGCGTCGGGCCGTGTGAGATGGCTGATCGTTGGATTCCGCGGAGCTCTTGGGACTTTGTCTGGTGCTTCTGGGGCAATCCCCATAGCTACAACAATGGCAACGAAATCTGCGCGCCCGGTCTCAACAGGGCTGCGAACAACTTTCTGGCGAGTAGGGGTAGCAAGCTGAGGTCATACGATGTTTCGGGTGAATCTCTCTACGATCTCTGTAAGTATTTGGACGATGGCTATCCCGTCATTATTTGGACGACCGTTCATCAGGGCAACGTGGGCAATATCTATGCACGGCAGGGTGGCTATTTCGCTTGCTCAAATTCGCACACGGTGGTTCTGAAAGGCTATGACCCCCAAATGAATAAGGTTATGCTGTCCGACACGATTGACGGCTACACCACGTATGATTTGGATTGGATTGCTTGGGTCTACAAACAGCGAGGAGCGTAGGCAGTCGTCATTAAGTAATCAACCACCACTTTTTTGTTGATCATATGAACTATCATAGATTCAATGGTAATTTGGATTGGGAGTCCGATATGAGCTGCAGTCGATATGCCCGTGGCCTGGCCGCTTTATCAGTTGCGGTTTTGGCTACGGGTCTTTTGTTTTCGCCGTTGGCGACGTCTCAACTTTTTCCCGAGGATGCACCTTTGGCAAGCGGAGCACTCGACAGCTCGCTGAGCCCGGTAATGGACGTATGATTGATTTATGGCCTAATCAGGGCGTTGGTGTACATGGCGTTTGCGAGCGCGGAAACCCAATTGGAGCCGGTCGTCCCTATGTGTAATTGTGTGTGTAGCGGAATGGATTGATTTTATGTTTAGCAAAACCCGCCTTGCATCGTCTCTTCTGGTTGCTCTCGGGCTGCTTTACAGCCTGGGGGCAGCTCCTGTTTTTGCCGACGATGCTACGCTTCCCGTCGATGCAACTCTCGAGGAGCGTCTTGCCTATGGTGAGGCGCATCCCGATGATGACCTTGGTACCCATACTGCCGGTAGCTCGATGGAAGGTGAGCCGCTTGCCGCGGCACTCGATGCTCGCTCGGCTAATCGCTCCCCGTATTGGGGCGGTTCTAGCGCTTCTAAAACGTTCTATAACGGCTACGACGAGGTGTTTGCATCTCCTGCCTTAAGGTCATTGACGTCTCGGAGTGGCAGGGGACGATCGATTGGAATAGGGTCAAAAACTCAGGCGTGGATGCTGTCATTTTGCGTTTCGCGCATTCAACGAGTCATTTTGACAAACAGTTTGAGCGCAATTTGAGCGAGGTTCGCCGTCTGGGAATTCCGTTTGGCCTGTATATCTTTAGTACTGCCCAGAATTCGAATGACGCTACAAGTGAGGCGTACTTCACCCAGCAAATCGTAAGCAAATACGGTCTATACGATTTGTCGTTACCGATATTTTATGACCTCGAGTCGTTCTACGACAGCAACGGAAATACAATATCGCCCAATAGCGCTTTGGCATACGAGGGCATTGTGAATGCGTACTTTAATACGCTGTCTGGTTTTGGGGTCAACAACGTTTCAATTTATTCCGGACGTTGGTATACAGATACCTATTTAAAAGCCGCCAGCGTGCGTCCCCGTGTATCTTGGATTGCGGAGTACGGTCCTAAGTTCAACACCACGTTTAGCTGCGCCGGTCAGTTTGGGTGGCAGTATACGTCGCAAGTCCGCATCGATGGGATCACTGCCAACACGGTTGACATGAGCGCTTTTTCTTCTGCTGATTTTATCAATGTGCTCAATCTGCCCGATTTTTCTTTTTCTGATGGAACTTATTACATCGACTCGATTGGAAAAGATTCCTCGAGCGTTACCGTTTGCGAAGATGGAAGCCTTTCTTTGTATGGTGCCCAGGGAACGGCTGACCAGCGCTTCATCCTTGAGTCAGCTGGTTCGGGGGCGTATCGAATCAAGAATGAGTCAACTGAGCAGTATCTCACCGTGGCTGATGGAACGCACAGAGTGGCTCTTTGGTTGTCCAGGCGGCTTATGCTCAAGACGATAGTCAGCTTTGGCACGTTCGCGCTTCCGATAATGGGTTCTATATCCAGTCCGCATTGGGCAATTGGGTGCTCGATTTGAGTGGCGGAAGCACGACGGATGGCACTCCGATTCGTATCTGGCTCCGAATAAATCGACCGCGCAGCGTTTTACGTTCGCTTCCGCATCGGCCGTAACAACTGATACAGCTTTTGCCATAAAGAGCGTTCTCGATCCGCAGCTTGTCATGGATATCTACGGCGGTTCATCTGATAACCGAGCGCGGCTACAGATCTATAACGCCAATAATAGTCAGGCTCAGATGTTTACGTTTAAACAGGTTGGCAATGGCTTGTACGAAATCGTAAACGTTAACTCTGACAAGCCCTTTGAGGCTCAAGGCGGATCTGTCTCCAATGGTGGAGCAGTTTCCCAGTATTCATCCAACGGCACTTGCGCGCAGCATTGGTCCATTGTTGATTGCGGTAATGGCGAATACTCGTTCATAAATTCGAAATCCGGTAAAGCCATTGACGTTCCGGGCGGTAATGGCGTGAGTGGGTCTGCGCTTCAGATTTATACGTACAACGGATCTGATGCACAGAAATGGACGCTTGCGCCAGCGCGCACTATTCGCCAGGAGCTCAATGATCTCGCTGCTTCGGGCAAGGGTCTTGTAAATGAGGGCGTTGAATATGCCATCGGCTCTGTCTCTGAGCGTCAGGTATTCGATATTGCCGGCGGATCTATAAATTCCGGTTCCAATCTTCAGCTATATGCATCTAACGCAACTAAGGCTCAGCGTTGGACGTTTTCCTATGACAAGAATGGTTATGTGACCATTACGAATGTGAAGTCGGGAAAAGTCTTAGATGTTTTTGCCGGCAGCAAAAAAGCAGGTGCCAATGTTCAGCAGTACGCGTCCAATGGCTCTTGGGCTCAGAAATGGATCCTTGTCGATTGCGGTGACGGCTCTTTCAAGATTTGCTCTGCGATTAGGACTGGCTTTGTCTTGGACCTTGCCGGAGGCTCCACTGCAAATGGAGCGAATGTCCAGGTTTATGACGATAACGGTACCGCTGCGCAGCGATTCCGTCTGTATACGGCCGGAGAAGTTTCTAAGGCTCAGACAATCGATTCTCAGTCTGCTGTTGTAACGGCTTCTGATGGTCGCGTATTTGATGTACCTGGCGGCAACGTGGATAGCGGAGCTGCCATTCAGCTGTATAGCGCTAATGGTACTATTGCGCAGTCGTTTGGCTTTGAATTTGATGATGAAGCGGGCCTTTATGCTATAAAGTCTGCGAAATCCTATCGCTACCTATATGCTCAGGATGGGGATATTGTTCCTGGGGCCGCGGTTAAGCAAGGGAGTCCGTCGCCCTCGTCGCAGATTTATGATTGGGCTGTCGAAGATGCGGGTAACGGCTTATATCGTATCGTTAACGCTGCAACGGGTTGTGCTTTGGGTGTAAGTGATTCTGGCAAGCTTGTAACGGTTTCCAGGGGCGATGCGCGCGAGCTATCGGTTGCATTTGCACCATCCGACTTTAAATGTTTGCGCTCCGAACAGGATGCTGATGCTGCGGCTCATATGTCTGATTTGCCGGATGGCGAGTATATCGTCAGCTCGAGCAGGAACTATTCCTTTGTACTGGATGTTTCTGGTGGGTCAAAAGATAACAGTGCCAACATCCAGTTGCACACGTCGAATATGAGCAATGCTCAGCGTTGGATCGTTTCCCATGACGATAAGGGCTATGTTACGTTTACGAACGTTGGCTCCAATAAGGTGATTGATGTCGCCGGCGGAAACGCCTCGTCTGGTACGAATGTTGCTCAGTATGGTTCCAACGGCACGTTTGCTCAAAAGTGGATTGTTTCCAAGCAATCCGATGGCTCATATCTCATTGAGAGTGCTCTTAGGCCCGGATTCTATCTTGGATCCAAGGGAGGCGGTGCGTCCAATGGTGTAAATGTTGAGTTGAGCGTCAATGATAACAATTCGCGCTTTGCGTTGTTTAGTACTTCTCCATCAGTTGCTAAATGCGAGGATATTCTTCCTGCTGGGTATTTCACTCTGAGTCCCGCCTGCAATTCCACCGGTAAGGTCCTTGATATTGCCGGTGGTTCAAGCTCCAGTGGGGCAAATGTCCAGCTTTACAGTAGCAACGGTACGCTTGCTCAGCTGTTTAGCTTTGAATATCACGACGGTTACTATGTAATCCGTAATGTAAAGTCTCAAAAAGCGCTTGACGTGGATGGCGGCAAGCTCGTTCCGGGCACTAATGTCCAACAGTGGGAATGTGATTCGGCCAATGCTAATCAGTTGTTTTCTGTAGTCGACAACGGCGATGGGACGCTCTCTTTTATTAATAAGGCGACTGGCCTGTTTTTGGATATTGTTGGAGCTTCTGACAGTGTTCAGGCGAATTTGGACGCATATCTCCCCAATGGAAGCGCTGCTCAAAAGTTTACGCTTCATCAGGTTACAGAGTTTTTGAGTGAAGGTGCTTTTTCCTTTGAGTCGGCCACGGCCTCGAAAGTCTTGGATGTTGCTGGCGGATCCGTGGAGGACGGCGCTCCGGTCCAGCTATATACATCGAACGATACGCTTGCGCAAAAATGGTATGTAAGCAAAGTGGCAGGGTTGGACAACACGTTTGAGATTGAGTGCATCGGCTCTGCGAAGGTTCTCTCCCTTGCTGATGACGGGAAGCTTGTCCAGCAGACATCAAGCGGCGCCGATTCTCAGCGGTGGCACAGTGCGCTGTCTGGCGGCAAGGTTGCGTTGCAAAATGCAGCTACAGGTTTGTATCTCTGTGTTTCGGGCTCTTCCTCGACATTGGGCGTGTTGATTCGTTGGAGCTGCCCGGTGTTCGATTTAACGTAAAGAGCGTCGGGGTTCTTTCTGAGGGGTCATATACCATCCAGCTTATGGCGAACCGGTCGTATGTATTCGATGTGTCTGGTGGATCAACGGCTACCGGAATGTCAGTTGGATTTTATGGTTCGAACGGAACGGCGGCTCAGATTTGGGATGTTCGCAAGAATTCCGATGGAACATATGAGATATCTAGCGCTAAATCCTGCAAGCCTCTCGATATCAAGGGCGGCAATCAGTCGGCTGGTAATGGTGTCCAAATTTGGACCCGTAACGAAGGCAACGCTCAAAAATGGAATTTGGTTTACAACAGGGGAGAGGGCTATACGATTCGGTCGACCAGTGGACTTGTCTTGGCTTCTTCTGCGGCGCGCTTGCCCTTTCTGAAGATAATGGTACCGCCAATCAGCGTTTTGCCTTTGAAAAGGCTACCTATATTCCACCTGCTTTAACTGGAGTTCAATGGAAGGGTTGTGCCCATTATTCGTCGTCTCGCTACGGCGAAGACTGGAGCGTGATTGTGATTCACATCTCTGAGTGCACAGCGCTTTCCCAGATTGATAATACTTTTTGGGGTACACGCGAAGCCTCGGCTCATTATGGCGTGGCACCAGGCAGATTCACCAGTATGTCGGTCTCAATGACACGGCTTGGGCCGTTGGCGACTGGGAGTGGAATAAACGCTCGGTGTCTATCGAGCATGTGGGAACTACGGCAAATCCGCCTTCGTATGCTACCCTTGATACAAGTGCACAGCTCATGGCTGCACTTGCAAGATCTAAGGGTTGGAGACATTTGACGATGGGGGATAACGTTGGGATACATAAGTGGTATTCATCAACAAGTTGCCCCGCCGGAACAGACGTCAATTGGCTTGTTGCGAAGGCAAATCAGTATTTGGGCAACTAGCCTGTTATTTGAACGCCAATGTAATTGGCTACGTCTCCAATTATCATATATCCGCAAGCTTAGGAGAGATTGGTATGTCAGCAAGTGGTATCCATCCTGGCTGTTGCGCGTTCGTTTGTGTAGAGGGGTAAATGAAAAGGCCTGAAACCATCTGGTTTCAGGCCTTTTCCTATTCTTAATTGAACGGTTAATTTTTTCTGCCCTCTTGGAATACTCGGTAGACCTGAAGCTCCCATTCTTTTCGCTCAGTTTTGGCGACGTTGTCAAGGATGAGGCCGGTAGCAAGCGAGAGCCCGCACAGGAACATGAAGCTACCGCAAGCACTGCAGTGGGGAGCCGTGGAACAAGACCGGTTGCGAAGAATTCTCCAATGACTGGAAGGCCGAGAATCAGCCAACGAGAGCGAGTACCAATGCGATAAGGCTGAAAAACTTGAGAGGACGATAGTTCTTAAATAGGCTGGCGATGGCACACACAACTTTTACACCATCTCCAACGGTATCGAGCTTGGACTCCGAACCTTCTGGGCGGTCGCGATAATCGATGGGGACGTCGGCAATCCTCCAGCGTCGATCGACCGCATGAATGGAGAGTTCCGTCTCAATCTGAAAGCCTTCGGAGAGGACTGGGAAAGTCTTTACGAAGGGGCGAGACATGGCCCGGTAGCCGGTCATGACATCGTCGAAGGAATAACCATAGATCCAGCGAATCATTGTGCGGACGAGGTCGTTACCAAAGCCATGAAAGGCGCGTTTGTTCTGCTCTGCGTAGGTACCGTTAGAGAGTCGATCGCCCACGGTCATATCCGCTTCACCAGAGAGGATTGGGGCGGCGAGCGCTGCGGCAGCTTCCGCCGGATAGGTGTCATCCCCATCGACCATGAGGTAGCAATCTGCGTCAATATCGCGGAACATCTGCCTCACGACGTTGCCCTTGCCTTGCCTGGGTTCGTGGCGAACGATTGCGCCCGATTCCTTCGCAAGTTTTGCGGTTTCATCGCTTGAGTTGTTGTCGTAGACGTAGATGGGTGCGCCTGGCAATGCGGAGCGGAAGTCGGCTACTACCTTAGCGATAGTGACGGCTTCGTTATAACAGGGGATGATGACGGCAACGCGTGATGCGTCGATAGAGATAGTCAAGGAGGTACCTTTCAGAGTGGAACAAACCTGCTTAAGAATATACCGTTATTTCGCCTTGCATGCTATCTGCGTAATTACGTCACGCCTCTCGGTCTTGTTCCATGATGATGTGAATCCGAGCTGGATTATAATTCTGGAGACTTCGTCATAATGAATGAAAGGCTGATCGTCGGATGCGACTGTGTCTGACATCAAGAAGTTCTATATGCATGTGGAGGCTTATGTTTTTTAAGGAGCGCATTCGCGAAATCGATGTTGCTGCGTTGGTTGCAGCGTTTCTGATTGCAGTTTGCTTTGTTGTCGGGCTTCAGGTCTATCATTCCGTATATTTAAATGAGTCCTTGATTCAGGGTGTCGGCTCTATCGTCTTTTGCATTATCGTGATGTCCTTGCTCGTCCTTGCTCTATATGTCTTGATCGTTTGCGTCTTTACTTGGGTCGACGCTCACTCAGGAAAATCTCTGGATGAGGACGAGGTTCGCGGTCGCTCTTCGTTTTCTTGTGTACTTAAAGCAAACTTGCTTCGTTACTCTTTAATTGTGCTGGCATGCTGGCTCCCGGTCATGCTCATTCGTTTTCCTGGAAATATAGATCCGGATACGTTTTGGCAGCTCCTCCAGACCCGAGGCCTCGCTTTGACAAGCGATCACCATCCTTGGTTTGACACTGTCTTGTTTGGCCTTTTTTGGTCTATCGGGGATGTTTTTGGCAGTCATGCTTCTCGCTCTTGGCGTATTCTGTGTCGCAGGCTGTGCTCACTGCGATTTCGTTTGCTGTCTGTTTTTGTTATTTTAGATGGCTGGAAGTACACAGTATTTTGCGGAGGGGTATTGTTGCACTCGTGTCTCTTCTCCCGTTTTTCCCAATGTTTGCACAAACAATGGCGAAGGACACGTTATTTGCTGCGGTTTGGGTTCTTTTCCTTCTGTTCTACTTTGAGACCGTTCGCACAAAGGGGGAAGTGCTTAAGAACTTTCGTGTGGTTGCTGGTGGGTTTTTGCTCTTGGGTCTTATTGTGCTTACGAAAAAGACCGGAATATATTTGCTCGCGCTTTCTCTGGTGCCCCTGATTCTTATCTGTCGGGCTAATAAGGCTCGGCTTCTTCTGCTCACGGGTTCCGTGGTGTGCCTGTTTTTTGTTTGGACTAACATCGCACTGCCTGCTTGGGGCGTTGTGAAAGGCAGCTCTGCTGAGATGATGTCGATTCCATCGCAGCAGGTGGGGTATTACCTGTCTAGATATTCGGACGAAGTGACGCAGGATGACTGGCGGGTTCTTGAAGGCGTTTATGCTTCACCCGAAGTACTTGGGACTGTGTATCAGCCTGCGCGTGCTGATGCAACGAAGATGTACTGGAAAGGGTCGTCGACCACTGAGACAAAGATTGAATTTCTAAGTTGGTATTTCAGGACGGCGCTCAAGCATCCGAAGACATTTCTCGATGGTGCTCTGGCAACAATGCTTCCCCTGTTCTATCCAGATGGGGTTACCGAGGGTGATGAGAGCTTCATTTTCTATCGAGATAACCTTGCGTCGGCCGCTACCGGGGATCCGGGGCTAGTGGGGGCTATCCAGTCTTATTCTGGCGGTTCGGCTTCCGCGAGCGATATGGATTCTTTGTTCGCCGGCTCGTTCCGTATTCCGGTAGTTGCTCGAATTTCCGACATTTTTGATAACCTTTACCTCAAGATCGCCGAGCTGGTTCCACTGCTATTTCATAAGGTTACGTATGCCTTGTATATTCCAATAATCGTGCTCTGCTACTGCATGTCTAGAGCAAGAATGACGACTGAGCGATCTCCTCTGGAGGTCCTCCTCTCTTTTGCGCCGGTTATTGCTGTGTACTTGTCTCTGCTCGCAGGTCCAATTGCGTTACCTCGTTACATGGCAACCCCGGTATACGCTACGCCGTTGTTGTTGGCGCTGCCTTGGGTTCTCGGGATGGCGAATTCTGGGAAGAGCGGTCATGATGATGAAGTCGCCGATGCGGAAGCGAAATTAATTTTTAGAATGGTTGATCCTGGTTTGAGCGAGAACGTTGGTGAATGATATGGCGAAACGACTTACCTCTTTTGATATCGCGAAGGCGGTCGCTTTGATTGCAGTTGTCGTTGGGCACTGCAGCTTTGCCGGTGTGCCCCAAGGCGTTGTAAAAGCGTGCTACTCCTTTCACATGCCGCTGTTCTTTATTGTGAGCGGCTACTTTTTTAAACAGCAGGAAGACGAGAGAGCCTGCTTCGGAAGAGTGTGAGTGGGTTGCTAGTTCCATATCTGGGGACAAGCCTCATCCTGATTGTTTTAATGGTATTTAGAACCATATTTGACGGTGGCTAGTTGTCGAAACTGTCCGCTCCTGGACCGTGGCGGCTTTATACGGATCCGGGGCTGTTCTTGACTCTATGCCAGAAGGGGTAATGGCTATTGGGGCTATTTGGTTTCTACTTGCGTTATTCTGGTCGCGGTTGTTGCTAAATGCGGCGTTGAAGACTGACTATCCAGCCTTGGTATGCCTCGCCCTCTTTATCGTTGGCATTGGTTCTGCGGACTCCATCTGGTTGCCCTTGGCTGTTCAGCCCGCAATGTGCGCCGTTCTGTTCTTATATATTGGGTTCAAGATCAAGGAATCGTCTCTTTTGAGGCGGGGTGGCATGTCTCCAATTCTATGGGGCTTTTCCTTCTGTATTTGGTTGTATTGCGCTAGATACCATGGTGTTCTGTACATGGTTTCCAACACGTATGCTGCAGGGGCAATGGATGTTATTGGTGGAGTGTGTGGCTCCATCTGCCTCCTAAAGTTTTCTGAGGTATACATTTCTAAAATTCCCGTCTTGTCCAGCATGTTAAAGTTCGTGGGAAAGAACTCTCTTGCCTTTTTCTGCATGCATCTCGTTGAGTTAGATGTGATTCGGTGGGATCTGATTTGGGAGATCATGTCTCAGATTCCGCATGCATGGGTTCTTATGGTGTTGATGCAGGTTGCGTGCACGGGGCTGTTCGCTGGCGTGGTTTATTGTTTGCCGCCTTTCCTGTCTGGTTTGTTTTATCCGGCCAGACGTGCGAAGTCCGCATAGTTTAGTTTGGAGAACTTGATGACTCCTATAGAGTGCGCGAGAAATAACATTGAGCCTGTTAGCCACGATGGTTCCAGCATTTTGCAGAAGATTCTTCGGTATTTTGCTATTTCACTTATGATTGCAATGGCCTTGGAGATTCTCGTATTCAATTTCCCGTTCTGGGAATCTTTGCTATTTGGGAACGCGAAAGAAGTGGATTGGAGCCTTGGTCCTGGATTGGAGATTCAGGATGACAGGACGATTAAGGTCGTAGATCCCGAAACCGCCTATATTGAATTCGATGCCGATGGATGTCGTGTCGAGAATCTTTACCTTGATATCGCTGTTCCAGGCTGGACATCTTCGTCATGGAGAACGTCGACTGGCCCTTATTTAGCAATAAAGGTTCTTGCTACTGACGAAGCGAACTCATCTTTCTTTGAACTTCCTTCTTACAATTACTGCGGCGGTATGGAAAGCTCGAAATACCTTCGCCTGCATCTTTCTGGGGTTTCACATAAGATGCGGGTGCTTATTCAAGAAGAATCGGGGTTCAGCTTTGATTTTCGAGGCGCGTCTATTAATGCCATGAGGCCGTTTTGCTTCGAGCTCATCCGATTTGGGATTGTTGCATTATTGGCTTGTGCGCTCCTTGCTTTCCGACCCTCATCTAGTCTTTACAGGACTAGATTGTTTCCAATTCGCCCTGTTGTTATCGGATGCATTGTCGCGTTAATGACCGTTGAGATGGCGGGATCTGTTGTTGTCAGCCGATTGTCTGGGGTTGTTGACAATCCAGCTAACGGTCCAACAATTAGCGGGCCGGTTGCATTTGACTTCAATCAATACAATCATCTTGCGGATGCGTTTTTGTCGGGCAAGGTTTCCTTAGACCTTCCCGTGTCCGCCGTTCTCTCTGATATGGAAAACCCGTACGATACTTCAGCTCGAGCTCAGGAATTATCTCGCTGGTGAGTATTACTACCTCGACTATGCTTTTTATAACGGGCATTACTACTCGTATTTCGGTGCGCTTCCGGCATTGGTTGCGTTTGTTCCCTTCAAGTTGTTAACTGGCCGTGATCTTAGAACGGATCAAGTCGTTCTCGCTTTGGGGGTGATCTTCATTTGCGCTTTCAATGCGTTGCTGTATTGCTTGGCAAAGCGCTATCGACAAGATGTCTCCCTTGGTCTGTTCGCACTTTCTTCAGTGTCATTTTTTGTTGCGAGTGGACTGCTGTACCTTGTTTTTCTCCCACAGATTTATTCTGTCCCTATTTTATCTGGCTTAATTGTTGTGTTCTTGGGCTTGTCGTGTTGGATATCTGCAGAGCGTTTGGATGGAGACCACGGGGGCTTCAAGAAGAGCTACCTCATCCTTGGTTCATTTCTGATTGCCCTGTCATTGGGCTGCCGGCCCCAATACGTGCTGGTCTCTTTGCTTGCCTTCCCGATTTTTTGGAATGCGATATTTCGGGAACGTCTGTTTTTCTCAAAAAAGGGCGTTGGCAACACGGTGTCGGTAATTGCGCCATTTATTCTCGTTGCAATTCCCGTCATGCTGTATAACGGCATGAGGTTTGGATCGGTCTTTGATTTTGGTGCCGCATACAACCTGACTGGTAGCGATATGACTTCGCGAGGAATTGACCTATCGCGGTCCCTTCCCGCTTTGTTCCAGTATTTGGTTCAGCCTTTGAGTATTTGCGCACGGTACCCGTATGTTTTCGGTGTAGACATGGCTGTTGATTTCCAGGGCTATTGGTTTTATGAGCCTTATCTTGGAGGATTGCTGCCCATCGCTCCGTTCTTGCTCGTGGGCCTTGCTTGCATTCCGCCCGTGTTCTCCAAGAGTAAGCAGAGTCAGAAGGCTGCCATCATCTTTTCGCTCATTGTCGCATCGGTAATCCTTTTTGCGGATTTCCAGATTGCGAGTATTACAATGCGGTACTTCAGTGACTTCTCATGGTTATTGATTTTGCTTGTGTTTGGAGTGCTGCTTCAGACTCCTGGTTTTGTGGAAGGTAAAGGTGTGATTTTTAGGATTACGGTTGCACTTATCGGACTGACAATCCTCTTGGGGTTTTGGATCTTGTTGTCTCCCGATCGTTATGGCGCTCTGGTGAGCACATGTCCGTCCGTGTTCTATGGTGTGGCTCAGATGCTATGTCTTGTTTGATTTCATTTCGCAAACAAGGAAGTCTAAGTCTCGTTATAAGCTCGGGCGATAGGGAAAGGCGTACCTTGTCCGAGAACTTCGAACCCACCAACATCATCGTCACGGGCGGCTGCGGCTTCATCGGCAGCAACTTCGTGCACTACGTCGTGAACAACCACCCCGACGTGCGCGTCGCCGTCCTGGACAAGCTGACCTACGCCGGCAACCCCGAGAACATCGCCGGGCTGCCGCCGACCGCGTGGAGCTCGTGGTGGGTGACATCTGCGATGCCGCGCTGCTGGACGAGCTCGTCCCCGGCCACGAGGCGATCGTCCACTACGCCGCCGAGAGCCACAACGACAACTCCATCGACGACCCCACGCCGTTCCTGCGCACCAACGTGGAGGGCACCTTCTGCCTGCTGCAGGCCGCGCGCAAGTTCGGCGTGCGCTACCACCACGTCTCCACCGACGAGGTCTACGGCGACCTGGCCTTGGACGACCCCGCGCGCTTCACCGAGGAGACGCCCTACCGCCCCAGCTCCCCCTACAGCTCCACCAAGGCGGCCTCCGACCACCTGGTGCGCGCCTGGCACCGCACCTTCGGCGTGAGGGCGACCATCTCCAACTGCTCCAACAACTACGGCCCCTACCAGCACGTGGAGAAGTTCATCCCGCGCCAGATCACCAACATCCTGGACGGCGTGCGCCCCAAGCTCTACGGCGACGGCCGCAACGTGCGCGACTGGATCCACACCGACGACCACTCGAGCGCCGTGTGGACCATCCTCACCAAGGGCGAGATGGGGGAGACCTACCTCATCGGCGCCGACGGCGAGCGCTCCAACATCGACGTGCTGCGCGCGATACTCACGCGCTTGGGAAAGCCGGCCGACGACTTCGACTGGGTGCGCGACCGCCCCGGCCACGACCGCCGCTACGCCATCGACTCCACCAAGCTCCGCCGCGAGCTGGGCTGGGAGCCCAAGCACACGGACTTCTCCGAGGGGCTCGACCAGACCATCGCCTGGTACACCGAGAACCGCGCCTGGTGGGAGCCCGTCAAGGCCGCTACCGAGGCACGCTACAAGGCCCAGGGCCAGTAAGTTACCACTGATTGAGGGCGCCGTTGCGAACCACTCGCGGTGCCCGAGTACGAGAGACGCCTTCTCGGCCCGTGCGCGCCCTTGCGGACCTGGGGATGACCCCCGGGGAAGCTCACCGCGCACGGGCCGGGGCTTCGATAAGATATCGATGTTATTGTTGCGAAGGTCGCTTATGCGCGGCACTTGAAATGCGAGAAGTGGCGCCGAGTGCTTATATTCCTGCTAACATAAATACGTTGGTTCAGATTAAAGGATGGTCGTTTGAATGGCTGAAGCCCCTGCAGTCTCATTGTTGGTTCCAATTTGTAATGTCGAAAAGTATCTTCGCCAGTGCCTTGAGTCGGCTCGCGAACAATCACTTTCGAACATCGAGATTATATGCATAAACGATGGGTCGACGGATAGCTCCCTCGATATCATCAATGAATATGTCGAAGCCGATCCTCGCTTCCGAGTTCTTGACAAGCCTAATTCTGGCTATGGCGACTCCATGAACAAGGGTCTCTCGATGTGCACCGGTGAGTACGTCGGCATTCTTGAGTCGGACGATTTCTTGGACTCAGGTGCATTGGAAACAATGTATCGAGCAGCCAAGCAATGCGACGCCCAGGTGGTTAAGTGCGACTTTTATCTGTACTGGTCTCTTCCCGAAGAGCGCAATGAGAAGTTCGGCTGGGTCGATGCGCTTCTTGAAGGCCATGTGAACCCCCAAGTGGAGCGAGAGGTGTTTTATCGAAAGCCATCGATATGGTCGGCTATCTATCGAAGGGATTTCTTGGAGAAGAACGATATTTCGTTCCTGCCTTCGCCGGGCGCTTCGTATCAAGATGCTGGCTTTAACTTCAAGGTATGGGCTTCGTGCGATAACGCGGTCTTGCTTAATGAGGCCTTCCTACACTATCGCCAGGATAATGAAAAGTCCTCGGTCAATTCTCCTGGCAAGGTTTTCTGCGTCTGCGACGAATACGAGGAGATGCATCGATACCTCGATTCGCATTGTCAGGCCAGGATATATCTGCGATCCGTCCTAGCAAAAATGCGCTTCGATAGCTATGAGTGGAACTATGACCGGCTGTCTCCTGAGCTTCGAGAGCAATTTGTTCCTCGGATGGTTGAGGATGTGAATTCTGATCTACAGCAAGGCTATAGTGATCTCAACATTTTCGAGCCCTCCAAGCGGCTTAATCTAATTCTTCTGCTTCACGATTCCAAGTTGTATGGAGTGCTTCGGTCTTCGGATGGCTCACGTACTCGAAAAGAGCGCTTTGTTAGGCTAATGCGGGCGGGGGGATTGCTGTCTGCAATTCGATTGGCTTTGTTCCGATTGACCCACTAACTAATTCCGGAGAAGTGAATGACCAAGCTGAGTATCATTGTTCCCGTCTATAACGTTGAACGGTATCTCCCTGTCTGCCTTGATTCTATTCGAAACCAGACATTTAGGGATATCGAAATAATCTGTGTCGATGATGGGTCAACCGATAGATCTTCGAACATTCTGGAGATGTATTCGAAGGTCGAACCTAGAATGCGAATCATCAGTAAAGAGAACGGGGGGCTGTCTTCCGCGCGCAACGCTGGTATTCGCTGTGCCACGGGTGACATTGTTTGCTTTGTTGATTCTGACGACTTCTTGGACAAGACGGCTGCAAAGCGTATAACTGACGCCTTTGATTCCACGCATGCTGATTTGATTACGTTCGGTGGGCGCGTGTATCCTCAATTCCTTTCTAATTGGTGGCTGGATAAAGTACTTTCTCCTCGCGACACTATGTATGCGTCATTCGATCCGTCTCTTTTTGCTCTCGAGGCTGCTGAGCCGTTCGCTTGGAGAACGGCTTGTCGTCGCGAATTTCTAATTGAAGAGCGACTGTGGTTTGATGAGGAACTTCGGTTTGGAGAGGACAAGTTATTTCATTACATGGCTTATCCTCGGTCTCGGAAAACCGTGTTTCTGTCTGACAAACTGTATGACTATCGGGTGAATCGAGCCGATTCCCTTATGGCAACCAGAAATGACGATAAGGTCTTGAGGATATATGACCATCTACGAATCTCGGATCGTATATGCTCGGATTGGAAACAGTCTGGGAATGCTGAGCGCTTTGGATCTCAATTGCTCAGTTTAATTGGTGAGTTTGTGTTCATGGATGTCATGACAGCTCCTGTTCAGGATAGGACAATGCTCGCCAATTTTCTAAAGTCGATCTTGGAGACGTACTTTTCGGACGTTCAATTAAAAGCGCTCCTCCATGATAGAGAGTACGGTGCGATGCTCGTGCGATACTAATCGATCGACGTCGCCTATTTGGACCACGTCGAAAGATGATGTTCTATCTTGGAACTCTTAGGAATAATCCCATTGACTTTTTGCGACGGGGTCGAGAGAGGCTCGCTTCATTGGGCGCTGTTCTTAAGATGCGCCAGATGGCGGGTCGGATTTTTCCTCCGTCGTCTCGGACTGTCGCGCTACGTCATCTTGAATCAGAATTTGTCCAGAAGGAAAGCGTCGCGCTTCTGAACTCTATCGAGCTTCTACGTATTGAGCTAGGGAATGTTGAGTCGGAGAAGTAGCGTATCAGGTACCAGGCCGTATCTCTTGGTGACGCATAATTTCTTTCGCAAATTGACAACCGCATAGCGGAACACGGCCCGCGCCCCGTCATATGATTTCTAGCGGCTAAACAACAAATCAACGACGAAAGGGGCACGGGCCGTGTCTGCGAAC
>ENA-OQBJ01000408-OQBJ01000408.1-human-gut-metagenome-genome-assembly--contig:-NODE-408-length-22970-cov-3.756731_pt1 | contig 22970 bp, 33 predicted proteins | sample MGYA00242743_ERZ504545 | MGnify/ENA primary metagenome ERZ504545 (study PRJEB26092, sample SAMD00036252) | human gut metagenome | host: Homo sapiens | study: EMG produced TPA metagenomics assembly of...
ATCGACGGCTTTATTACGGCGACGGCCTTGGCTGCGCCGTTGCCATAGATCCTGGCGTTGGGATTATGCCCTGCCTTCTCATATTTCAAGAGAACCCGGTATGGCCCAGGCCCTGCGCCTGTGCGGCATCGACGAATATGATGTGCCCATTACGGCCGGCCTTTCGCTGGGAGAAGGGACGGGGCCGTCCTGGGGGTCATCCTGCTCAAGACGATGATGTACGCCGTCTGGCATATGGCTACCTTAGACGGTATCAATCAGGAAGCCCAAAATCGCTATGATAAACGCCAAGGAGATGCACAGCATGGATGACGTAACGAGAGAAAAGGCCCGGGCTGTCTTTGCCCGCTTAGGCCTGACAGAAGAACAAGCCATAGAGCTTTTTTATAAGCGGACCATTGAGGCCGGACGGATGCCCTTTGCGGCAGCGGAGGAAAAAACTCGGAAGATAAAGAAAAAGCGGATGAACGAACGCTTTGCTGAATGGGATGCTTTCTAATTTGTTTACTTAAATATTACCCGTATATATTGACAAAAATGCTATTTCATCGTATCCTATTAGTAGGTAATTTTTAAATATCTAGAAAGGTAGATGTATACAGATGGATAAGAAGCAGTTCATGGAAATGTGCAAGGCATTGTCCAATGAAACGCGGGTAAATATCCTGATCTGGCTTAAAGATCCGGAAAAGCATTTTCCTGGTAAAAAGCTTCATCTGTCTCCAGATACAGCCGACTGCCTGGTGGCATCTGCGTTGGTTCTATTCAGGATAAAGCTGGGATTTCGCAATCGACGATTTCTCATTATTTGGATATGCTGCAGCGTGCCGGCTTATTGTCGACAGAACGCGTTGGCCGATGGACTTACTATCGGCGCAATGAACAAGCATTACAGGAACTATCCCGTTTTATTGGTCAAGAATTATAGACCGCCATTTCTCATAAAAAAAGAGCGTCTGCTCACGGAGTCATTGAGCCTCGGTGAGCAGGCGCTTTTATTTTGTAACCATATTTTCGGCGGCAAAGCCCTGTTTATTGGCATAGTCGCCTTCTAATATCTGGACCTTAATGAATCCTTCATAAGGCGTATCGTCGACAATCTGGATTCGCGTCGGTTTGGCGAAAATCAGGATTTTATCGGAGCGGACGAGGGCCCGTATCGTTTCCATATCGCGGTTGCGGCGGGCTTTTAGAAAGACGGGGATCGTTTCTTTATCGGGGATGACATAGGTCCCGCGCATCATGAGGTAGCGGCCGCTGCTGGACGGAAGGCGATGCTCTTTAGGCTGAGCTTCTTTTTCGGCATCGCTCATCGTCGGGACGCCGTCTTGGGAATATTGGGAGAAGTTGACGTTTGACTGATTGGCTTCTCGCTGGCGATGGATGTAGTAAATGGTGAGGAACAGGCAGAGTATGACGAAGGGCAAGAGGAGTATCTTCGTATAATGATCCCATTTGCTGTAGGTCTTCGTCTCTTGTTCGCCATCTTCTTCTGCCTGTTCTGCTTGATCGATGTCCTCTCTGCGGGGGCGCAGGGCTCCGCTCAGGACCGATGACAAGGGAATGCCATACGTTGAAATGGGGTAGCGTTCCTCAAGCCAGCTCAAGCCGCAGATACAGGCCATGGCTCGGCTGATGGCGCTGTCCATGTCGACGGCGATGTCCATGCGGTGGAGGATCGACGTCAGGGAGTCATTGGCCAGGTTGGGAATGTAGGTCGCAGCCAGAAATTGAAGGTCCCGGATGTAGACGTCATGGATGGGCCATTTCCGTCCCGACGCTTCGTAGCTGGCCTGGATGGCCGTGAATAATTCCTCGGAATGGTAGGCCGATAGGAAGGAATCTTCAATGAGAACCGATATGTCTTCATCCCAGACGACGTCGAAAGGCTTGCTGTCGGCCAGCATGGCTTCGGTTACATGACGGGTTTCAATGGGGCCTCGCGGGGCTTGATGAGATACGAAATGCCATGGACGTTGCCGTCACTAATCCAGGCCAGGGCCAGCCGGCAAATGCTATTTGGATTGTCGTTTGCCAGATCTGCGGCTACGGCGATCGACGAATTGATCTCTCGATGCCGCAGGGATTCCAGCGCCTTTTGGGTATTGCTGTTCATGACGGGCAACCTCCGTGAATGAATCCTTCTCAGTGGCCGCGTTGTTTGTAGTACGGGCGGAAGGTGCGGCGCTGCCGCTTCGGTGTCTGTTTAAGCTTGAAGTAGTTGTGTTTTACCGTACGGTTTTTTCGTCCGTAAAGGTATTGACTTCAAAGAGATTCAACGATTCGATGAAAGGGACGAATTTTTTATACCCAAAGTTACGGACATCGAAGTCGGAGAACTGTTTGCTCAGGAGATTGCCCAAGGTGCCGGAGAAAATCCAGCCGTTGTCGTCGGAGTTTTCTTCGGTAAGTTTAATGAGGGCCTGACGGATCGTCGAGAAATCCTTTCCGGGCGTCTTGCCGGAAGACGGATCCTGTTCCGATGCTGCCGGGAGGTGTTCACTTTCGGTTTCGTTGGGATGTACTTCTGTCGGATGGGTTTCGGCTTCTACTTCAGGTTTTTCCGGTTTGGCAGTATCTGTTTCCGGTTCCGCAGCGGTTTCTTCATGTTCGGCCGGTTCCATATCGTCGGCATCATGTTCTTCGGCTTCTTCCCAAAGGACGTCGAGGTAGAGGAACTTATTGCAGGCCGAGATAAAGGAGCGGGGCGTCTTGCTTTCTCCCATGCCTAATACGTACTTTTGCGATTCGCGGAGGCGCGATGCCAAACGGGTGAAGTCACTGTCTGACGATACGATGCAGAATCCGTCGAGATTGCTCTTGTACAATAAATCCATGGCGTCGATGATGAGGGCCGAGTCCGATGAATTTTTGCGGATCGTATTGCTGTACTGCTGGATAGGCTGGATGGCATTGTCGAGGATCGTATTGCGCCATGAAGCCATCTGTGGCGTCGTCCAGTTGCCGTATATCCGTTTGTAGACGACGTCGCCAAGGTTATTGGCTTCCGAAAGGATGACGTCGATGTATTTACTGGAAATATTTTCGGCGTCGATGAGGACGGCGAGTTTCATTTCTTGATTCATAGTTGTGTACCTCTGTTTTCATTACGTTTCATCAATACATTTTTCGAAGGCGTTAGCGGATTAATTCAAAGCGGAATTTCCGGCCCGGCGTAATGGTGTCGATGAGAAATTCTTCTTCAGGCAGGATCTTCGCAGCTATATTGGTCCGTGCTTCCGGTTCCAGTTCCCGCTTTACGATTTGTACTTCGCCCATGTAGCGGAGAAAATCGGCGTTGTCAATGGTGATATCGCCGCGGCGGAGACTGCGGAATCCGGCACTGTCCGGTTCGATGATGCGGCCGTCTAAAAGGCTTCGGCTGCTGCCGGCCCGGACGACGTCTCGTGACGGATCAGGACGAGACGTAAATGTATGAGACAGGAGATCTTGGACATAAGGCTCGCGGATCAATAAACGGGCTTTCAGGACGACGACACCCGTTTCTTCCTGACCAACGCGGGCTAATTGGTGAAGTTCTTCCATGGACGGTCTGTCGTCGCCGATAAAGACCGACTGCAGCCCTAAGGCGGCCAAGTGACGGGCGGCCAAGCTGACGGATAGCCGGCGGTGTTCTTCCAGGGTCGGCAGCCCTTCCGATAAGGGGCCGCGCCGGCCTTTACTGCTTGCGACGAAGGCGCCGACGGAGAGTCCGTAATCTTGGAGCCGCTTGGTCTGCTCGATAACATACGTCCTGTCGAGTCCCGTATGCGGGCGGGGATAAAAGTTGTGGAGGCCGTCGAGGGCTTCCATGCGAGCGCCTCTTTTTTGGAGGTCTTTGAGGTTATCTTCGGTCAAGGTCGAGGCGTTGAGCTGGACCTGGATGACCTGACTGTATAAGGCGATTTTTTCGGCATCGAAACCGTCGTCAATACGAATCGTCGTAATGCCGAGGTTTGCAAGTTTTACCGGTTCGAAACGGTCCATTCCCAAGAGAGCGGCCGAGGCCGGCGATATGTCGGCGACGACGTCGAAGCCGTGGCTGCGGGCCGTCGATAAGACGGCATCCAGCTCTTTGTGAAAGGCGGAGGCATCCGTTTCAGGGATGTGAAAGGACGTAAACAGACGACGGATGCCTAAGGCGGAGGCCGCGTCGATTCGGTCTGTTTTTTCGGTTATACTGCCGCCGAGACCGGGGTAGATCGAAATGCCTGTATCCATTTAGTCCTCCTCCTTGGGATCATCAAAACCCAATAGATATGTGGCTATGAAGCCGGCGACATAGGCGGCAGCCAGGCCCAGGAGATACATGGGGATGTTGTCCGTTCCGGCAGCCAGTGGCAGGCCGGAAATGCCGATCGTCGCAGCGCCGACCATATAGGCTGCCTGGACAGCCCCGCCGACAGCGCCGCCGATGCAGGCCCCGATAAAGGGGCGTCCTAAGGGCAGGGTAACACCGTAAATGAGGGGTTCACCGATGCCCATGAGTCCGACCGGAAGGGCCGAGGCAATGGTCTTCTTCAAGCCCTTGTTTTTTGTTTTCAGGTAAACGGCTAAGGAAGCGCCGACCTGGCCGCCGCCGGCCATGGCCAAAATCGGCAGCAGGATGGTCACGCCGTACCGGGACAGGAGCTCGGCATGAATCGGGGTCAAGCCTGGTGGATTCCGACCATGACCATGGGCAGAAAGGTCCCACCTAAAATGAAGCCCGTCAAGGCCCCGCCGCTTCCGATGGACTTTGTGGCGGCATAGCCGATGACTTCGGATAAGTAACCGCCTAAGGGCTGACAGATGAAGAGGGCGATAAAGGTCGAGATGACGACGACGGCTAAGGGCGTGACGAAGAGGTCGACCATGTCCGGTACGATGCGGTGGAGTTTCTTTTCAAGCCAGGACGAAAAGAAGACCACCAAGAGGACGGCGATGATGCCGCCCCGGCCGGGAACGAGCGGGTCGCCAAAGAGGGTAATGTTTGCCAGACCGGGATGGCTCAAGACGGCGGCCATGACGCCGCCCAACATAGGAGAGCCTCCGAATTCTTTGGCGGCGTTGATGCCGACGAAGATGTTCAATCCGAAAAAGGCGGCGTTGCCGGCGATGGCTAGCATTTGAAACACGGGCTGGGCGGCCAGCGTCGGATCGACCTTTACGGCGATGTTGAGCAGGCCCGTAATCAGGCCGCAGGCGATAAAGGCAGGATGATGGGGACGAAGATATGAGCGATTTTCTTCAAGGCCTGCTTGGCCGGCGTCGCATTTTTGCGGCGGATTTCTTCGTGCAGGGCCTGTCCGTCAAAGGGACTTTGGGGCGTCTTGCGTCATCGTCTTGAGGCGACGATTCAGCCCTTTTACTGTCGGCCATGACCGTTTCAAAGGCCTGATACAGTTTGGTGGCCTTGCCGGGGCCGACGATGATTTGCCATTCGTCGCCTGAGCGGTTGACGCCCATGACGCCGGGGAGTTTTTCCAGGTCTTCTTTGGTGAAATGCTCGTCCGTTACGGAAAGGCGCAGGCGGGTCATACAGTTGTAGGCTTTTTGGATATTTTCGGCGGGACCGGTGATGGCGTAGATATCCCTGGCTAGTTTATCGTAATCCATGGGATGCCTCCCCGATTACGGCGGTGACGTAGCCTTTGGCTGCCGTTAATTTAGCTTCCGCTTCGGCGGCGGATACGCCGAGGAGTACCATGACGATGGCCGTTTTGGCATGGCCCTTGCTGTCCGCCAAGGCGTCGATAGCTTCCTTGCGGCTGCAGCCGGTGGCGGTCATGACGATGCGCCGGGCTCTTTCTTCGAGCTTCTTATTGGACGACTTCACGTCGACCATGAGATTGCCGTAGACTTTGCCCAAGCGGATCATGGCCCCGGTGGACAACATATTGGCAATCATTTTTTGGGCCGTACCGGCTTCATCCGCGTCGAGCCGGTAACGACTTCCGGACCGACGACGGCGCAGAGATCGATATCGGCGCAGGCTCCGATGGGGGAGTTTGGCGAGCAGTCGATGGCAATGGTGGCGGCGCCGACCTTTTTGGCATAGGTCAGGGCACCGACGACATACGGCGTCCGGCCGGAGGCGCTGAGGCCGACGACGACGTCGCGATCGGTAAGGTCTTTTTCCATCAAATCGGCCTGACCGAGGTCTGGTGAATCTTCGGCGCCTTCTTTCGCCCGGAATATGGCGTCATAGCCTCCGGCGATAAGCCTTGGATCTGTTCCGGGTCCGTGCTGTACGTCGGCGGACATTCGACGGCATCGAGGATGCCTAATCGGCCCGACGTGCCCGAGCCGGTATAGAAAAGGCGGCCGCCCTGACGGAGCCGGTCGGCAATGACGTCGACGGCACGGGCTATGGCCGGGATAATTCCTTTTATGGCTTCGGCAACCTTATGGTCTTCGTCGTTGATGACCTGCAGCATGGCTTCCGTCGACAGGCGGTCGATGGCTTGACTTCGGCTGTTTCGTTGTTCCGTTGCCAGTGATTCTAATTCAATCATAGTAGTCCTTTCTTCCATCCTTTCCATGGTGATGATGAGTGGCCTTGACAGCGCTGTATGGAAAGGCCTATATATATCTAATTATAGAGAGTGTTGACAGTAGTTGCAATAGGGCTTTTTTTCGGAAGGCATGCCTTTATTTTTCTGCCGTTTCATGGTATTATTAATCTGCATGCAGTAGGCCTGTGTGTCATGTGCGCCCATAGCTCAGCTGGATAGAGCAGCAGTTTCCTAAACTGCGTGTCGGATGTTCGAGTCATCTTGGGCGCACCATTTTTTTTATTTGTAATGTTTACGCTTACTATTAATCTATAATAATTACCGGAAAGGTGGGTTTCCTCATGTCTGATATGAAGGACCGAGTTGCTTCTTTCCATGAAGAAGTCATGCACGATGCCGATTTTACTCTGGCTGAGGCGATTGCCGAAGCAAAACGCTGCCTCAACTGCAAAGTACCTCAGTGCCGCAAAGGATGTCCGATTGAAAATGAAATTCCGCAATTCATCCACGCCCTGACCCAAGGGGATTTTGGCGCAGCGGCTGCGCATATTTATAACCGCAGTGATCTGCCGGCTATTTGCGGCCGAATCTGTCCGAGAGAAAAACAGTGCGAAGGGCACTGTATCCTCGGCAAAAAAGGTCAGCCCGTTGAAATCGGAAAACTCGAACGCTTCGCAGCAGACATGGCCTTGGAAGGCGGCTTTATGGAACAGCCGGTCAGCAAGAAAACGGCCGGAAAGGTTGCCGTCATCGGCTGCGGCCCTGCCGGCATGGCAGCGGCCCGGGAACTGTCTAAACGCGATTACGATGTCACCATCTATGAAGCGGCTTCCCATCCGGGTGGCACCATGACCTACGGTATCCCGACCTTCCGCCTTCATAAAGAACTCTTGCAGCGCGAAGCCCAGGCCTTGACCGACATGGGCGTCACCATTGAGTACGGCGTTAAAATCGGTACCGATAAGAGCCTTGATGAATTGAAGGAGGCTTTTGATGCCGTCTTTATCGCCGTCGGTACGATGAATGGCTGGAACCTCGGTGTTGAAAATGAAGACGTAGAAGGCATCGTCGAAGCCGAACCGTTCCTGCGTCAGGTACAGCTCGCTCAGGACGGTGAATTTGATCCGGAAAACCTGCCCGTTCAGGAAGGGGACAAGGTCATCGTCATCGGTGCCGGCAATGTGGCCATCGATGCGGCCCGCACGTCCCTGCGCCTCGGGGCTGACGTGACCATCGTTTACCGCCGGGCCGAACGGAATATGAAATGCCTGCCTTCGGAATATGAAGAAGCCAAAGCCGACGGCGTCCGCTTCCAGTTCTACTCGGCCCCGAAGGCCGTCATCGGAGACGGTCGTGTCGAAGGCCTTCGCTATGAACGGCAGCAGATCCTCGAAGACGCTACCATGGTGCCGACGGGCGAATTCGGCGTCGTACCGGCCAATAAGATCATCGCCGCTATCGGCAATAAACCGGACCTTCCGGTCATCAAGTCCTTCGGCGTTTCTTCCAATGACGACGGGTATATCGCCGTCAAGGATACACCGTACGGCATGACCAGCAAGGAAGGCGTCTTTGCTGCCGGTGATATCGTCCACAAACCGCAGACCGTCGTCCTGGCTATGCGTGAAGGACGAAAGGCAGCCGAAGGCATCGATCAGTATTTAAAAGCCAAGAAAGTGATGGAAGCTATAAAAGCTTAGGGGGCCAATAGATGAGTGAGTTGATTCGTCAGATTCTTAAAACTAATGAAAATTTCGTTAAACAGTCCTTGTCGCAAGGCGGTTTCGACGACGTCAGCAAATATCCGCGCCGCCACCTGGCTGTGTTGACCTGTATGGACACACGCCTTTTGAATTTTTTGGAACCGGCTATGGGCCTCGTCCGCGGGGATGCCAAAATCATCAAAGTCGCCGGCAATACGGCCTTTGAAGACTTTGACAGCGTCATCGGCAGCCTGATGGTTGCCGTGTACGAGCTCCATGTCCATGAAATCATCGTCATGGGTCATGATGACTGCGGCATGCTCCATACGACGGCCGACAGCCTGTGCCGTCACATGGTGGAAGAAGGCATCGATGAAAAAGCCATTGATGCCATCCGCCCCAAATTAGCCCAGTGGGCCGACCCGGTCACCGACGTCGATACGTCGGTCTGCGACACCGTGCGCCGCCTGAGGGCTAATCCTTACTTACCGAAATCCCTTACGATTTATGGAATGGTCATCCATCCCCATACGGGCGAAATTCGCGTCGTCGACGATGGAGAAGACCAGAAATAGGAGGTCTTTATGAGTCTTGTAACGCAACGAATGGAAGAACACGCCGCCGTACTCGAAGCGACGAAAGCTTTAATTCCTGATATTGAAAAAGCCGGGGCTCTGATTAAAGAAGCCCTGGCTTCAGCCACAAAATCCTCTTTTGCGGCAATGGCGGCAGCGCCGCCGATTCGCAGCATTTGGCTGCTGAAATCGTCGGTCGTTTCCAGAAAGAACGGCCGGCCTTCCCGGCTATCGCCCTGACCGTCGACACGTCGATCCTGACGGCTGTCGGCAATGACTATGGCTTTGATACGGTATTCCGCCGTCAGGTCCATGCCCTTGGCGAAAAAGGCGATATTCTGGTCGGTATCTCGACGTCCGGCAACAGCGGCAACGTCCTCGCAGCCATTGAAGAAGCCCGTGCCAAGGGACTTACGGTCATCGGCATGACGCTTATGGCGGCGGCAAGATGAAAGACGCCTGCGACATCTGCCTGGCCATTCCGGCCAAGGTAACGGCCAGGGCTCAGGAAATGCATATCATGATCGGCCACATTCTTTGTGAAATCGCGGAAGAAGATATGTAATTAACGGACGACACTTTGGAATTGCTTATTGTCTCTGATTTTATCGAAATGGCTTTGGGTCCGGGCGGCTTCCTTTACGGATTCCCCGCCCAGATCGATGGCCTGTTTTAAATAAGGCAGGGCTTGATCGGCCTTTCCCAGGTCGCCGTAAATCGTCGCAATGCCGTAATAACTCCAGGTGTTTCCCGGATCGGCTGCGATGACATTTTTAAAATACGTAATGGCCTTATCGTACTGACCGTCGATTTTGTAGGCCAGGGCCATATTATAGAAAGAGGCCATGTCTTTTGGGGCTAGCTGCAGGGCTTGTTCGATAAGGGCAATGCCCTGTTCCACGTCCTGTTTACTCCCCGTCGCATTGCCGCGCATGGCCAGGGTAACGCCCTTATTGCTGAGGGCCTGGTAGTTGTCGGCATCGAGGGCGAGGGCTTTGTCGAAGTCTTCTATGGCTTTGTCATAGTCTCCAGCCTGGTACTTTTTAATCCCTTCGTCGCTGGCGGCCTTAGAATCGGTTTTTATGGCCGGCGCAGAAGGGGCTTTCGTGGCCTGTATGGGTTTTGCCTGCTGCGATGATATCGGCTGGGGGCTGCACCCGCTGGTCCACACGGCGGCTGCGGCTAGGAGCAGGATTGCTGCGTATTTTTTATTCATCGTTATTTCTCCTATTCGTCAGTCTGGAAAACATATGAAACAAATCATTAATAAATGGGATATTCTTCTCGTTGCTGTCCTCCTCGTCTTATCCCTGATTCCGGAAGGCATCTTTTACATGACGGGGAATGATGCCGCTGTTGACCGTACGTATGCGGTCATCCAGGTCGACGGCAAAGTATATAAGGAAGTCCCCTTATCAGGTCATCAGGGAACGGATACGATTCCTATCAAGACGGATGATGGTATAATCTGGTCGTCGTCAAAGACGATACCATTGGCATCGTCGAAGCGGACTGCCCCGATAAAATCTGTATCAGTGAGGGTTTTGTCAGCCGGCCCGGTGCGACCGTCGTCTGCCTGCCTCATAAGGTATTGATCGAAGTCAAGTCTGCCGGAGGCGGCGAACCGGATGTCATTCCGGCCCATTAGAGGTGACTCATGAAAAAACGTTTCGCATCATCATGCTGAGCCTGTTCATTGCTCAGTCCTTAGTCTTATATATCGTCGAAGGCATGCTGCCCGTTCCCTTCATTGCACCGGGAGCTAAATTGGGACTGGCCAATTTGATTACCGTCATTGCCATGTACTCCCTGCCGAGAAAACGAGATGTCTGCCTTATTCTTTTCGTTCGCGTCCTCTTGGCAGCGGCCTTTGGCGGCGGCATCAACGCCTTCTTTTACAGTGTGGCCGGGGCCATCCTCAGTTTGGGCGTCATGCTCCTCCTCAAGGAGGCTGGGAAGTTTTCCATCCTCGGCGTCAGCATGGCCGGTGGGATTTTCCACAACCTGGGCCAGGTCATCGTCGCCTCTTTGGTCGTGGCCAATCTTAAAATCATGCTCTACTTGCCGATTTTAGCGGTAGCCGGGGCGGGGACAGGGCTTCTCATCGGCCTTACGTCGGTGTTTACCCTCCGTCATTTGAAAAAATTGCCGGTCTATAAAAGGATGCAGGAATAATTACATAAGGTACGATGGCCTTAAGGCTGTAAGCGGACGGAGTCTAAGACTTCGTCCGCTAATTTTATCTTATCCTCTTTATCACTGTCACAGGCGACGACGACGATCCAGGTCACGGGCCCGTCAGAAAATCCAAGCAGGCGGGCTCGCATGGATTTTTTTCGCGGGTAAAGGTGGCCGTCTGTATGATGGCCGGCAGGCCCTGGAAGGTCGTTTCTTCCTGGCTGGTAGAGATATCTTCGGCATTGATCTGCGATAAGACGGCCTTCGACGCCGTCTCGATGGTCCCGTTCAAATGGTGACGGACGGCTTCATCCTCTTTAAGCTGGAGGTCAGTAGCCATTGTTTTTATGTCGACACGAGTGGTGTAAACGGCAATGGAAAGGCCGGCATCGAGCTCGCCGTAGAGGCGGCTGCTTCATAGTAAGGCTTGGCCGTCGGGGGCACGGGAATGGGCAGGTCGAGGCGCTGCAGATTGCCTGGGAGTTTCACGGAAATGGCCGAACCGATGCCGTCGACACGTGTTTCTTTTAAGGTGATAGTATAGCAGGCCGTTAAGGTAAGGGCCAAAATGGGCAGCAGTACAATCAGAATCAGAAATCGAATTCGGGTGTGAATCATAGCATACCTCACAGAATATAGCTTTCAGGCTGCATGCCGTACCCTTCGGTACGGTTACTTACGGGCTTCGCGAAAGGCGTCGGCCAGTGAAAAGGTAAGGGGCCCGGTCACTTTCGTAGCGTCGATGATGGGCTGCATGATGTGGCGGAATTCGTCACTCTTTTTGGATAATACATATAGTTTTGAAGTATTGCGGGCATCCCACAAGGCGTCGTGCATTTGGCCGTCGAAGGTTTCGCCAAGGGTGCTGACCGCTTTATCGAGGGATATGACGTTATCCAGGCCCAGGAGATTGCAGTAAATCTGCTGGAAATTCTGCCAGTGTTCGAGCATCCAGCGGACGCGCTCATCTTCTTTGGCATTGGCGATTTTGAGGCGGAGTTCGCTGTCGAGCTGACGCCAGTCGTTTTCGCTCCAGGCATACATTTCGTAATCGTTCGGACAGCCTTCATTACACCAGGTGAGAAAGTGGTCGAAAGCTTCGGTGAAATGGGGCTTTCCCTTTAACATTTCCATGGTAATGCCCGTCAATTCTTGACAAGTCTGATTCATGGCCGTCGTGTATTCCGGCATGACGTATTCTTTGTATGCTGCGATTTCATTGCCTTCTTCGTCTATCTTGACGGCACCGATTTCGATGATTTCTCCCTTACACGTCCGGCGCGCTTCTTTTTGATCGCGCCCGATGGGGTTCATCTCGAAGTCGACGAATACTGCTTTCATATGTCAGGCTCCTTTCTGATTCATGATGATAATTTTTATTATACCATAATAAAAAGGCCTCGTGCATCAGATATTCTGCACGAGGCCCGGTTATGACCCTCTTTTTTGAGGAAATAGGGTCTCTCGGCCTTTGATTAGAATGCCGGGAGAATCGTTCCCTGGAAGTGATCTTCGATGAACTTCTTGATCGGTTCGGACTGGTAGATGGCCAGGACTTTCTTATACGTTTCATTGTTTTCATCGCCCTGGCGAACGACGAGGACGTTGGCATACGGCGAGTCCTTCGATTCGACGAGGAGCGAATCTTTCTGCGGATTCAGACCGGCCGGGATGGCGTAGTTGGTGTTGACGCAGGCAGATCCGTATCGTCAAGCGAACGGGGAATCTGAGCGGCATCGAGTTCGACGAACTGGAGATTTTTCGGGTTGGCCGTAATATCCGTTACCGAAGCGTCTACGGAGTTGCCGTTCTTCAAGGTAATCAGCCGGCCTGCTGGAGTAAGAGCAGGGCACGGGCGCGTTGGTCGGATCGTTGGGGATGGTGACCTTAGCGCCGTCGGCGACGTCTTTGAGGTCTTTATATTTATGGGAATAGATGGCCATGGGCAGGATGATCGTCTTGCCGATGGAGACGAGTTTCAAGCCTTGTTTTTGGACGACATTATCGAGGTAGGCTGATGCTGCATGGAGTTCATGTCGAGGTCTCCGTCGGCCAGGGCCTTATTGGCTGGACGTAGTCGTTGAATTCGACGACTTTGATGTCAAGGCCCTGTTTGGCAGCTTCTTTAGCGACTTCTTCCATGACTTCGGCATGGGGGCCGGCCGTGACGCCGACTTTGATTTCTTTCTTGTCACCGGAGGAGGCGGAATCGGAGGACGAACCGCAGCCGGCGACGGCCAGGCAGGCCGTTGCAATCAGGAGGGCAGCAAAGACTTTTTTTACAGTTATCTTCATGTGAATCATATCCTTTCTGAAGGTGAAATGGAAGTTGTCGGTCAAAAAGAAAAGCCGTCATGCAGATGACGGCTCGGATTGCGATGGGTTCATCTGCCGGTAATCATATACCGCTGGACTTGGCACTATCCGATTGGGGTTGCCGCAGCGTCATCGGGCCATTCCCTCGGCTGCTCTTGATGAAAGACAATGTATTGTTGATGGTGTATATAGTACCATTCGGAGGATACACTGTCAAGGTCTTTTTTGCCTTTCTTGAGAATTTTTTGACCTCATGTTATAATGGAGTCACTCATCGGAGGGCTTTATACCCGTATTGTATCAGGCTGGATAAGATGTCCCAGCAGCCATTGTCCGGAGGACCTGCAAGTCCGTATATTTGCAGGTCGAACAAGGGCAGTCGGTCTGTTGTGGTTTTTTATCCAGCTTTTTTGTGCAGATAATGTCGAGGTGATAAGATATGCAGCATGAACGGGGATTACATTGGCAGATTTATTCGGCGAAGGCCTTTTACTTTCTGGGCGGCTTCGGATTTACGACCTGGCGTCGCTCATACCTTTCTTGAAGCGGAATCTGGATATCCCGGCCGACCATTTAGGATTTCTCTTACTGGGTATCGGCCTTGGCGCCCTGATCATGATGATGATGGCTGGGACTATCGCTGCCCGCCTGGCTGCCGCCGTTCGCTGACCATTGCCGGACTGTGCATCGCCGCTTTTTTGAACCTCTTATGCTATATGCCGGTCTATGGCTTGGCTGTCTTTACGGCCGTCTGTCTCGGCGCTTCTCTAGGTCTCATGGATGTCGTCGTCAACATCAACGGCATCTTTATCGAACGCAAGGTGAAGACGCGGATCATGTCCGGCCTGCAGGCCATGTGGTCGCTGGGAAATTTTATGGGCGCCGCCTTTTTCGCCTTCCTCCTCCAATTCCAACTTCCCTGGCGGGGCGTAGCCTTTGCCAGTTCCGCCGTCATCATCGCCTGCGTCGTATTTTTTGCGCCGCACTTACATAATGAACGCCAGGCGGCTCAAGGGCGGCCGCACTTCATCCGGCCGAAAGGGCAAATCGCCGTCATCGGTATTATCTGCATGATTGCCTTCCTCGTCGAAGGGGCTATCGATGACTGGAGCGGCGTCTTCATGACCCTTGAAAAAGGCATTGATATTTCTCGGTCGGGCCTGGGCTTGACCCTGTTTACGGCAGCTTCCTTTATTACCCGCCTGGCAGGTGATACGCTGACCATGCATTGGGGGCCGCGGCGCCTTTTATCGTTGTCCCTGCCCATTGCATTTGTAGGTTTCATCGGCCTGCTCACGATCAGTGAAGGCTGGCTGCTCTTCCTGTGCTTTATCTTGATCGGTCTCGGTACGGCCAATACGGTCCCCATTTTTTATTCCGTCCTGGGACGCCAGAAGGTAATGCCCGTTGCCGATGCCGTCTCTTCCGTAAGCACCATCGGTTACGCCGGTATCCTCCTTGCTCCGGCTGTATTGGGCTTTATCGGACGGACGTACTCGCTGTACGCTTCTTTCAGTTTGGTCACGATCCTCTTGGTCGTCATGGCCGGGATTTCATTGAAAATCGTAAAAGAATAAAAGGTATTTTGGCTATCTGACATCGTCTTTTGTCCGGACATAAAAATACGCCCCTATGAGCTATTTCTCATAGGAGCGTATTTTTTATGCGTCGATGACTTTTCCCGGATTTAAGATCCTTTCGGGTCGAGGGCCCGCTTGATGGTCTTCATGATGGTCAGTTCGCCCTTTGGCGTGAACTGTTCCATATATTTCAGCTTTTTAGCGCCGATTCCGTGTTCACCGGCCAGGCGGCCGCCGACACTATAGGCATAGGCGTATACTTGCTGATGGAATTCTTCGACGTTTCGTTCCCACTCTTCGTCGCTCATATCCATCTTGCAGAGGACGATGTGCAGGTTGCCGTCGCCGATGTGGGCGTTTATCTTGACTTCGAAGGGGTAATTTTGGCCGATATCCATGATCTTTTCAATCGTTCCGGCAATCTTGTGGACGGGAACGACGACGTCGTCGGTCAGGAATACCTTGCTCTGCAGCTCGACCGAGGTCTGGCAGTTGCGGCGCATATTCCAAACGCGGTTATCGGCTTCCAGGACGTTTACGGCACCCGATTCTTCGCAGATCGTGCAGACCGTATCCATCTTGGTGTCCAGTTCGTCTTCCTGGAAGGTTTCGACGGTGATGATGACGTAAATGCCGTCTTCGTAATGCGGCATGTCCTTGTAATGGCAGTAGTCGGCACAGCCGCGGACGTAAGAGTTATCCATATATTCGACGCTGGTCGGATCGATGCCGGCTTCATCAGTTTCGGCACCATGTGAAGGGCCTTGCGCGGATCGGTGTAGACGGCCAGGACATCGAAACGATACGGCGGCAGGGGAATGAGCTTTACCGTCACCTTGGTGATGATGCCCAGGGTTCCTTCGCTGCCGATGATGAGCTGTTCCAAGTCGTAGCCTGTCGAACTCTTTTTGAGGATGCGGCCGCATTCGACGATGTCGCCCGTCGGGGTGACGACTTCCAGGCAGTAGACCTGGTCGCGGGTGAGCCGTAACGGACGGCGCGAAGGCCGCCGGCATTGGTTGCCAGGTTGCCGCCGATGAGGCTGCTTTCAGCACTCGACGGGTCGCCGGCATACATGAGGCCGACTTTTTTGGCTTCGTTCTGCAGGTCAATCGTGCGCACGCCGGCTTCAACGGTCATGTACATGCCTTCTTCGTTGAGTTCGATGATCTTATTGAGGCGGTCCATGCACAGGACCAGGCCGCCGCAGACGGGAATGGCCCCGTCGGCAAGACTGGTGCCGCCGCTGCGGACGGTAATGGGAAAGTCGTGCTCGTTGGCAAGCTTGACGATGGCCGCAATTTCTTCGGCGTTGGCCGGTAAGACGGCGGCGTCCGGTACGTGGAACATGGCCGGATTCGTTTCGTAGTCCGTCTGGTACTGTAAGAGCAGGTCGCGGTCGGTCTTGACGTATGTCGGGCCCGTGATGGCCTTTAATTTTTCAATGATTTCAGGCGTGATAGGTTGAAAGTTTTTCACAAAAGGGAGCCTCCTTTAAATTGTGTTGTCTTATTCTACCACGCCAACCGCGCTTAGGGAAGGCATTTAGAATTTAAAGTCGATCGTGGCCGAGACGCCGACACCCTGGACACGGCTCAGATTGCTGACGCTTAACGATTCGATAGGAATCAAGGCGTTGGCACGGGCGATGCCGTTAAAAGTACCTTCGAGCTGGGCGACGGCTTTTACCTTATCAACCTGTTCCGTCGGTCCGACGACCTGGACGGCACCGATGTATTTGCCCGTGCCGACACTGAGGATGGGGACGACTTTCGTGGCGTAGTCCGTGCCGACGCCGTTCTTCATGAGCAGTTTATTGAGGAAGTCGTTGATGGAATCGCCGTATTTGGATACCAGGACGGAGATACCGCCTACTTTCAAAATAGAACCGAGGTTGAAGGCCTGTACGGCAGTGCCTCCGGCAAAACCGAGAAGGGATGCGATGGTTACAGCTGCGATAACTTGTTTTTTCATAAAAAGTACCTCCTAATGGTGTTTTTGAACAGAACGGCCGCGGGCCAGGGAGGCCAGGGCGGCGAAAAAGCAGAGGACAGACAACAGGATAAAAGCGATATGCAGGGTGTTTAAGACGCCGTCCTTATAGACTGCGGCCTGACTCGTTTCGCTCGTCATGATGAAGGTGACGGCGGCCATGCTGAAGGCCTGGCCCAAATTGCGGGACAGGGCTAATACACTCGAAGCGATGCCGTGATGCATTTTTTGACAGATCCATGATGCACTGTTGTTAGGGGCCCCGAATAAGGCGGCTCCCATGCCGATGACAGCCAGGCAGAGTGCCGTTTGGCCGATGGAAATATCGGGAAAGACGGCAAAGACCAAGAGGCCCGGTGCCGTCAGGAACAGGCCGAGGGAGGCAATGCCCCGCGGGCCGTACGTATCGGATAAATCACCGGCCCGTGGCGACAATAAGGCCATGACCAGGGGCTGGATCAATAAGACGGCCCCTGAGACGGCCGGCGTGAGGCCGAGGATGACCTGCAGGTAGAGCGACAGCAGAAAGGAAACGGCATAGGTCGCACTGTACTGGATGAGCGCTGCCAGGTTGGACATGGAAAAGGTCAGGCTTCGAAATAAGTAAAGCGGCAGGAGCGGATGGAACGACCGGCTTCGTGAACGACGAAGATGACCGAAAGGACGAGGCCTGCATAAAAGAAAAAGCTGTTGTCTGAAAAGGATGACAGTCCGTATAAGGTGCAGAGAATGGCGCTGATGGATAGGACTGAGCTGATGGCATTGACAAAGGGCGCTCCGTTTTCATACCATTCCGCTTTGACGGGGCGGATGAGAAGGTAGGACAGGAGGACCAGTAGGGCTGCCAAGATGAAGATACAGCGCCAGCCAATAAATTCCGTCACGGCGCCGCCGATGACCGGCCCCAACGAGAGGCCGAGATAGGTCAAGGCTACGGACTGGCCGATGATGTGTCCCTGACGGGATTCATCGGTCGTAGCCAGGAGCAGCGGCATATAGGATACGTAGATGCCGGCCAGGGCAATCCCCTGAAGGGCCCGCAGCCCAATGAGGATGGGAAGTGTCGGGGCCAGGGCCGCCGCTATCGATGTCAGAGCCAGCATGATCAAGGAGACGGTGTACGTTCGCCGCCGACCGTGGACGTCCGATACCTTCCCTAAGGGAAGGAGGAAGGCCGCCGTCGTCATCAGAAACAAGGTCACGACCCAACTCATGCGGTCCGGCGTCGTGCCGAACTGATCGGCCATGACCGGAATGGCGATGTTGATCGACGTAGACAGAAAAGGGCCGACAAAACTTATCAGGCAAATCGAATAAAAAATACGCTTTTCTGTCGTCATCGCTGCACCTCACAAATGTCACTGTCATAGATACATTATACCAGTATATGCGGTCAGGGTGAATTGTTTATTAAAAAAACGCAACTTATAAAAAACTTTGTCCTCTTGAAAAATGAATTTTTCTCGTGATAAGAGATGTAGAACTTGGAGATTTATGGTATAGTAAAAGAAAAATTGTCGAAAAAGGAGGGATTTACATGGATTTAGGACTTCAGGGCAAGGTCGTCGTCGTTACCGGCGGGACGGCCGGCATCGGTTTGGCGACGGCCAAGGCCTTTTTGCAGGAAGGCGCCTCGGTTGCCGTCTGCGGCCGTCGGCAGGAACTGCTCGATGATGCGGTGAAGGCCCTGGGTGGGGATGTCTTTGCCTATCGGGCGGACATGACCGATGAGGGCGAGGTCACGGCTTTTGCCGGGGCCGTTTACGATCATTTCGGTCACATCGATGTCTGGGTCAATAATGTCGGTGCTTCCTTCGCCCGAAAGGGGGCGTGGTATACGGCTGCTGAAATAGATGCCCACTACGCCGTCAATTTCAAATCTGTCGTCATGGGAAGTCAGGCCGCCATTCCCTTTTTAGAAAAGCAGGGCGGCGTCATCATCAACGTATCGTCCTTAGCCGCCCGCTGTGCGACATCGGGACGGGCGACGCTGTACGGGGCCATGAAGCTGCCGTCGTAACTATACCAATACCTGGCCGGGGAAGTGGCGGCCAAGGGCATCCGCGTCTTGGCCATCATGCCGGGTTTCACCCTGACGCCCTTGGTTGCTGCCACTATCGATGACGATGAACTTCAAAAGCAAGTCAAAGAATGCCTCCAGCGCCGGCCCGCAAGCCCCGAAGAAATTGCCGGCCCCATCGTCTTTTTGGCAAGCCAGCAGGCCTCTTATATGAATGCCGCCGTCATCGAAGTATCGGGCGGCCGCAACGTGACCTTGAACCCGGGTTACTCTTACGGCGACTGATCTATTTTTTACGAAATATAAAAAAAACTTTTTTGAAACTATACTTGACAAGGGATATTTTAAAGTGTACTATTGTTGTAGACATTGAGAAATGCAATGACCAAAACAAGTACACATAGGATGAGACAACAGAGAAGACGGGTCACCGGCTGAAAGCCCGTTCGGCCTTGGATTATGGTGGAATGCATTTGGGAGCAGGATGAAGGAATTGAGTATGTCATCCCGTATTACCGACGTTACCGGTTTCGAGTGGCAGCCATAGGCTGCAATTCAGAGTGGAACCGCGGTCCGCCGTCTCTGTTGATGAGATGGGCGGCTTTTTTTGTATGATTTTCTGAAGTATTCAATATTGCAGCGCAGGGGGATTTATGATGACACAAAGTAAAAAAGAATTAGTCTTAGCAGCGATGGATGGAAAACAGGTCGAACGCGTACCTTCTGGGTTTTGGTTTCATTTTTTAGACGATGAAATTCATGCCAACTCCTTTGAACATCCCGAATTGATGGAAAAAGTCTTTGCCGGCCAGACCCGGTATATCGATGAAGCCAAACCGGACTTCGTCAAAATCATGACCGACGGCTTTTTCCCCTATGAAAATGAAACGGCCAAGCATCTGAAGACGGCTGCCGATTTTAAGAACATTAAACCCTTAGCCGATGACGACAAGTGGTTTACCCAGCAGATCGACTATGCCAAACGCCTTACGAAGCGCTATGGCGATGAACTGGCCATGTTCTTCAACGTGTTCTGTGCCGGCACGACGGTCAAATTCATGCAGGCCAATCTCGATGAAAGCGAAGCCTTCCTGGCCAATGCCGTGAAGGAAGACCCCAAGGCCGTGCGCCAGGGGCTGGACGTCATTTCTCATGATTTGGCAAAATTGGCTAAACGCCTGATCACTGAAGGCGGTGTCACCGGCATTTACTTCAGCCTCCAGAATTTACTGGGCATTTCGCCGGAACTCTATAAAGAAGTCTTGGAACCGGGGGAAAAAGAAATCTTAGCCGCTGCCAACAGCGTCAGCGATTACAATATCCTCCACATCTGCGGCTATGCCGGTCATCGAAATGACCTTTCCTTATATAAAGATTACGATGTAAAGACCGTAAACTGGGCCGTTGTCGTCGAAGGCGTTCCCATTCCGGAAGGCCGGAAAATCCTCAACAATCGACCGGCGTTAGGCGGTTTTGGCAACTTGGATTCTGAATTGTTGTATAAGGGCTCGAAAGAAGAAATTCAGGCTGAAACGAAGCGGATTTTGGCCGAAGCCGGCCGTCAGGGCGTCCTCCTTGGCGCTGACTGCACCGTTCCGCGTGATATTGATTGGAAGCATTTTGAGTGGGTTCGTGAAGCTGCCCGATAGGCAGAGAGAGGAAGATGAAAATGAAGTTTACCATGAAGAAGTTAGGGAAAGCCGTCTTGACGGCAGCATTAGTCGGTGTCGTAGCAGCAGTCCTTGCTGGCTGCGGTAAACAGAGCGATTCTGCCGCCGGCGGCGGAGACGGCCAGAAAAAGGTCGTCAACGTAGCCTTTACCAACTACTACGTGCCTTATGATTTCGTCAATGATAAGGGCGAACCCGACGGCTTTGAAGTCGCTGTCATGCAGGAAGTAGCTAAGAAGCTGCCCCAGTATACCTGGAAGTTTACCCCGACCTCGGACGATGACCTGCTCATCGGCGTCGAATCAGGTAAATATACCATCGGTACCAAAGGCATCTGGAAAACGGCTGCCCGGGAAAAGAAATATATCTTCCCGAAAAACTACATCGGTGCCAGTGTCATCGGCTTAGTCATCCGTAAAGCCGACGCAGATAAGATCCATGACATGGATTCCTTTGCCCAGTACAGCGGCAAGCTCGTTCCGATCGCGCCTCAGGATGCCCGTTACATGGTCATCGAAGATTACAATAAGGATCATCCCGATAAACAGATCAAGCTCCAGTCGTCGGAAGCCTTCCAGATTGCTGACGCATACAGCTGGGTCATGGAAGGCCGCTATGACGGCTACCTCGAAGTTGAACTGAGCTATAAGAACAACATCGTTAAAGACGATGCGCCGTACCACAAGTTCAACGACAGCCTGACCTACATCCGCTATAAAGGCATTCCGACCTACCCCTTGTTCAACAAGAAGGAACAGAAATTGGCTGACGAAGTCGACCAGGCCATCGATGAACTTCGCAAGGAAGGCAAGATTGCCGAACTGGAACAGAAATACTTTGGCGAAAGCCTTTCTAACTATATTACGCAGTAAAGGCTAAGGAGGACGTTTGATGGATACACGAGTGTTTAATCCGTCTGTTATCTTCTCGGTTATGCCGGATTTATTGTCGTATCTATCGGTAACGCTGCTGGTAGCCGTTTCAAGCATCGTCTTAGGTTCCCTCTTGGGGATGGGCCTGACCTGGGCAAAACTCGGCCGCAGCCGGGTTTTGCGCTGGCTGGCGCACGGGTACACTTATATTATGAAGTGTACCCGCCTATCGTGCTGCTGTTCATTGTCTTTTATGGACTGCCCAAGCTGATAGAATCGATGACGGATTATGATATCAATGATATGAACCGGGCTCTGTTTGCAATCATTACTTTTACCTTGTTGTTCGGAGCCTATATTTCAGAAGTCTTTCGGGCGGCGTATCAAGCCGTACCCAAAGGACAGTATGAAGCCGGAGTCAGCATCGGCATGACGCCGTTCCAGACTTTTTACCAAGTCATGCTGCCCCAGGCGGCCCTGATTGCCCTGCCTAATTTCGGCAATTCGACGATTAACCTGCTGAAAGAAGGGGCCTTGGCCTATACGATCGGCTCATCGACTTGATCGGTAAGGGAAATTTAATCATCGCTCAAAATTTTGGTGCTTATAGTATTGAAATTTATCTGGCTTGTATGATCATTTACTGGATCATGACCCTGATCATTGAAAAGGGCTTTTCCCTTCTCGAAGGTGTCCTTGACAAGGGCATTCATATGGGTCATGCCCAGCCGGGAGGAGGTGAGCAGTAAATGGAACTCGATTATGGTTTTATGATTGAAACTTTTTATAAGATCTGGGACGGTATCGGCGTTACCTTGGGGCTGACGGCCCTGTCACTGCTCATCGCCCTGCCCATTTCCTTTTATATGGCCGTCGTCCGCCTGCGGGGGAATAAACTGGGGGCGGGGATTACGCGGTTTTACGTATCCTTTGTCCGCGGAACGCCGCTGGTCCTGCAGATTTTACTGATGTACAGCCTGCTGCCGAGTTTCCTCAACTTCGCTTTGAAGTCCATGGGCTCGTCCTTTAATATCTTTGAAAGCGTCAACCCTTTCTGGTATGCCGTCATCGTCTTTTCCCTCAATACCATCGCCTTATTGACCGAAGTGTTCCGCTCAGCCTGATGAGTATCGATAAGGGACAGATGGAAGCGGGCGTATCTATCGGGCTGACGGAATGGCAGACCTATCGTCAGATCATCATTCCCCAGGCACTGGTCGTCGCCTTGCCGGCGGTCAGCAATATTACGGTGAATTTGATCAAGGGTACGTCCCTGGCCTTCCTGATGACCGTTAAGGACGTGCTGGCTATCGGGAAAATCGCCGCATCGTACGGCTATAACTATATTGAAGCCTATTTGGATGTCTTCGTCGTTTACATCATCGTCTGCACGATTGTCCAAATCATTTACCGCATAGCCGAAAAACGAGTCGGCGCCTTCCGTGCCGTGTAAGGAGATAATACCTATGTTAATGTCTATTAAAAAACGTCCGTAAAAAGTTTGGCGGCGTAGAGTCTTAAAGGAACCTCAATAATGGAAATCGAATAAAGGGATCGATCGGCCGTT
>ENA-OQBJ01000410-OQBJ01000410.1-human-gut-metagenome-genome-assembly--contig:-NODE-410-length-22893-cov-1.844154_pt1 | contig 22893 bp, 35 predicted proteins | sample MGYA00242743_ERZ504545 | MGnify/ENA primary metagenome ERZ504545 (study PRJEB26092, sample SAMD00036252) | human gut metagenome | host: Homo sapiens | study: EMG produced TPA metagenomics assembly of...
AATGTCTTTTAATGGCTGTCGTAATACCTTCTTCTGCCATAGCTTTTCGGATTTTCTCAACGAAAAGAAGAGCTTTTTCGCCATCACCGTGAACGCATACGGAATCAGCCTGAATGGAAATATCTTTTCCGGTGATTGTTGTAACTTTCTGCTCTTTTATCATGCGGATCACGCGGGCAATTGCTTCGTTCTCGTCTTTGATGACTGCACCTTCTTTGCGGCGGTTCACAAGTGTTCCGTCTTCTTCATAAGCGCGGTCTGCAAATACTTCGCTGGCTGCTTTAAGCCCCAGATCTTTTGCTGCACGGATCATTCACTGCCAGAGAGTCCCATTACGATGATTTCCGGATCATAGGACTTAATAGCCTCACAGATAGCCTTAGAAAGCTCATAATCTTTTGCAGCCATATTATAGAGGGCTCCATGTGGCTTTACGTGCTGCAGGCGCATATTGTGGGCTTTGCACATACCTCCAAGAGCGCTTATCTGATACAGAGTATAAGCTTTTGCTTCTGCCGGAGAAACGGCCAGATTTCTACGGCCAAATCCCATCAGGTCCGGAAATCCCGGATGCGCACCAATCTGAATCCCGGCTCCTTCGTTTGCTCAATCGCAGTTGTCATCACAACCGGATCAGATGCATGAAAACCACATGCAATATTCGCAGAAGAAATCAGTGGAATAATCTTGTCATCATTTCCAATCGTATAACGGCCAAAACTCTCACCTAAATCACTATTTAAATCAACTTTGTACATAATAACATAACCTGCCCTTCTTTTATAAAATGATGTTGGGGTGGGGACTAAGGACTTTCATCCACTTAAGAGAAAGCGCATGTGGATGAAAGCCCTTTTGACCCTGGCATCAAACATTGATTAATTACATATATAATAACATAAAAATTGCATATGAGATATGTAAAACATGGATTTTCAACACGAAAAAAGAGCAAGAAGCATATGACCAGCCGACTTTATGCAATGAAGATGAGACTTATGAAATCGTGGAAGCCAATGCTGAATACGATTTCAGCGCTTTAAGGCTCATCGGAATGTTTTGCATAACGGAGGCTGGGGTAATGCTTCTGCTCTTAGTGTTATTGTTCGAAAATTATTTCAGCAAGATAATTAATCAATTTTTAACAACCGCTCAATAAATCCGGTATCTGCATTTCCTTCACAGAATTCAGGATTTTTCATGATCCGGTACTGGAAGTCCAGATTTGTCTCAACGCCCAGGATCACCATCTCGTCCAGCGCAGACCGCATTTTCTGGATTGCAGCATCTCTGTCCGGTGCATGAACGATAACTTTCGCGATCATGGAGTCATACTCGGAAGGAATGCGGTAGCCAGTGTAAAGACCGGTATCAACACGCACACCATTTCCAGAAGGAAGGTGCAAATGTTTTACCACACCAGGACTTGGCATAAAGTTTTTCTCCGGAATTTCAGCGTTGATACGGCACTCAATGGCATGTCCGCGTGGTGTGACCTCTTCCTGAGTGAAGCTAAGCGGCTCGCCCATGGCAACACGGATCTGTTCAATAATCAGGTCTGTGCCTGTAACCATTTCTGTGACACCGTGCTCGACTTGAATACGGGTATTCATTTCCATGAAGTAGTAAGTTCCGCTTTGGTCAAGAATGAACTCGATCGTTCCGGCATTTGTGTAACCAACAGCTTTTGCGGCAAGAACGGCATCGTGGTTCATGGAAGCGCGGGTATTGGCTGTGATAGCCGGAGAAGGAGATTCTTCAATCAACTTCTGGTGGTTGCGCTGTACAGAACAGTCACGTTCGCCGAGAGCCACTACATTTCCATGAGTGTCAGCCATGATCTGGATTTCTACATGGCGTGGGTTTTCAATATATTTTTCAATGTACATGGTGTCATCGCCAAATGCGTTGGCAGACTCTCTTTGAGCCATGTTGAAATTGAATTCAAAATCATCTTTAGAGCGGGAGACACGCATGCCTTTTCCACCTCCGCCGGAGGAGGCTTTGATCATAACCGGATAACCGATTTCGTCTGCAAGCTTTTCGCCGGTCTCTACGTCATAGACTGGATCTTTCGTACCTGGAACGACCGGAACTCCGGCCTCCATCATTGTCTTTCTGGCGTGGGATTTTATTTCCCATGCTGTCGATAACATCTGCACTTGGTCCGATAAATGCAATGCCGTGTTCTTCGCACAGACGTACAAAGTCTGAATTCTCAGAGAGGAAACCAAATCCAGGGTGGATCGCATCGGCTCCGATGTTCAGGGCAGCTGTGACAATTTGCTGCATATTCAGGTAATTGTTTCTGGCAGGGCCTTCACCGATACAGATAGCTGGTCGGCGAGCTGTACGTGAAGACTGTCTTTATCTTCTTTGGAATAGACTGCTACGCTGCGGATACCCATATTACGGCAGGCGCGGATAATACGAACAGCAATCTCTCCGCGGTTTGCAATCAATATTTTATGAAACATGGAACTCCTCCTTAGTCGTCAAGCTTCTTTACTTTAAAGAGTGGCTGACCATATTCAACTCTCTGTTCGTTGCTGACAAGAACGGCCTCGATCTCGCAGTCAAAATCACTTTCAATTTCATTCATCAGTTTCATAGCTTCCAGAATACATACAGTCTCGCCGGCTTTTACGCGGTCACCGACTTTTACGAAAGCTTTAGCTTCCGGTGAAGGTGCGGAGTAAAATGTTCCGACGATCGGGGAAGTAATGTATGTTTCTTCTTCCACTTCTCCAGAAGTCTCATCTGCAGTAGCAGCTTCCGGTGCAGTAGTTCCTGCAACCTGCATTCCCATACCTGGTGCAAATGGGACGGCAACGCTTTCGCCTGCGCGTTTACTCATTTTTATTTTAATATCGCCTTCCTGAATGGAAAATTCCTGCAGGGAAGACTCTTCGATAATCTTTACAAGCTTTTCAATTTTATCTAAATTCATGATGTCCTTCCTTTCTTTTTATTGGAATAATTTGCTGATTCGTTTTGCGACCAGACGGCAGTCCAGAACCTCTTTACAAGGCTGGTAGATCTGATGTCTGAATTCGTTCATTTCTTTTGCTTCAAGTGCAAGGAGTTCCTGGGCTTCTTCTACAGTAACTGCCTGGAACTTCACTTTGTGATCTGTCTTTCTCTGCACCAGTTTTGGAATATCTACAGAGATGACTGTAGCAATCTTCGCATATCCGCCGGTAGTCTGTCTGTCCGCCAGCAGAATGATTGGTTTTCCATGGCTAGGTACCTGAACAGAACCGAATGCGATTCCATCAGAGATAATGTCTGTTGTTGACTTTGATGCAATAAATGGTCCTTCCAGACGGCAGCCCATGCGGTCGAACTCACTCGTTACAACATATTCGGAAGATAGAAATGTCTCTTTTCCTGCCGCGGTAAATGCATCGTCCTGTGGTCCCATAATCACGCGCAGTGTAATGTTGTCCTGATCAAACTCGTTGAGATCCAGGCTTCTAGACAGGAAATAAGGCAAGTATCTTCTTTTGGCACGGAAGCTGATATAGTCACCGTCTAAGAGGCGGCGTCCCTTAAATCCTCCAAGCCACATTTGATGTTGGTAGAGCGGCTTCCCATAACGACCGGGATTTCCAGATAACTGGAAAATGCGATGTAGCCGCGGCTTCCGGTACGGCAGCCACGAAATGAGAGGATATCTCCACGGTGCATATAGAGTGCAGTATACATTTTCACAGGCTTTCCATTGACCTGTGGCTGAAAATCACCACCCGTGATGGCGATAATCGTCTCGGAAGTAAATTCCAGTGTTGGTCCAAGAAGAGTGAATTCGAGAACTGCTTCATTTTCCGGATTATCCAGAAGAAGATTGGCAATTTTGAAGGAGCGGCGGTCCATAACACCAGATACGCCGAACCCCTGGCTCTGATAGCCCGGGCGTCCACTGTCCTGTACAGTTGTAAGCATTCCGCCTTTTAAAATGCGAATTCCCATATTACACTCCTTTCTGGTGAATCACACACTCGTAAGTTCCCTGATTCACCTGTTCTTTAATCTCAAGAAAATCTTTTTCTGTGACCGGTACAAAATGAATATAATCACCGGCTTCGAAAAGGATTGGAATCTCGCGGTTCGGATCATAAGTCTTTACCGGAGTCAGTCCCAGAAGCTGCCAGCCTCCAGGGGAGTCAAGCGGATAGATCCCAGTCTGGAACCACCGATGCCGACGCTTCCTGCCGGAATCTTAATACGCGGATTTGCAAGTCTTGGTGTGTGGATCCGTTCGTCCAGTCCCCCAAGATAAGAAAATCAGGAAGGAATCCGAGCATGTAGATCAGATAGTCTTCACTGCTGTGGATATCAATTACTTCCTGAGTAGAAAGATTGGCATGCATTGCGATATTTTCCAGGTCAGGTCCATATTCGCCACCGTAGCAGACCGGAATATCAAAGATCCGTGACGGAGCAGTTTCCTGGCTGACCTCAAGTTTTAACAGCTTTTCCAGACGCTCTTTTAATGCGCCGTAATTTACAACTCTTGGATCGTAGTTGATCAGAAGACTTGTAAATGCAGGAATCATATCTTTGACTCCTTCAACATGCTGGGCCTTCATCAGATGGACGAAGGCCGTAATTTTTGCATTGATCTCCGGGGAGATCTCCTGTCCGAATTCAATCAGGACAGAAGAGTCACCGGCTGTGTGGATTTTCATTTCTTCCATAAAAAACATCTCCTTATCCGAACAGTGCGCTCAGCTTTCCAAGGGAAGTGATTCCAAGGTATGCAGAGATTACAACTACAATAATTCCAAGGATCAGAAGCACGATCGGGTGTTTGTAGTTCTCGCCCATGATAGACTTCTTCTGAGATGCAATCAGACATACTCCCAATGTAATAGGAAGGATCAGTCCGTTGAGGGCACCTGCTAATACGAGCAGAGTTGCAGGCTGTCCGATGAGAGCCATAACAACGGTGCTAAGAGCGATAAATCCAACGATGAACCATTTTTCATTGTTGGCAATTGTCTTGCTGAAAGTTTTCAGGAAAGATACAGATGTGTAGGCGCATCCGATGATAGATGTAACAGCCGCACACAAAAGTACCAGTCCGAAGAAACGGTATCCGATCTGACCTGCACCCTGTAAAAATGCGTCGGCAGCCGGGTTGCTTGCATCAAGAGTTGTAGCCGGGGAAGTTGCAGTCTCAACAACAACGCCTAAGATTGCAAGGAACAGCAAGATACGGACGATCGTTGCAATTCCGATTCCCATAACAGAACTCTTGTTGATCTCTTTTAAATTCTCTTCTTTTGTAATACCGGCATCGATCAGACGATGTGCACCGGCAAATGTGATGTATCCGCCAACAGTTCCGCCAAGAAGTGTCAGAATTGCAGGGAAGATACTGTCCATAGGAGCAGTTGGTACAAATGTTTCCTTTACAGCCATTCCTACTGGTGGTTTTACAATCAGGATGACAACAAAAATAACGACGATCATGATACCACCAAGAATTTTTGTCAGTGTGTCCATTGCATCTAATGCATTTTTGTAAAGGAATACACAGATCGCGATTGCTCCTGCGAGGAAGCAGCCATATGTAGTCGGGATGCCAAGCAAGCTGTTGAATCCGAGGGCACCGCCGCCAACGTTACCAATGTTGAATACAAGTCCGCCGGCTACAACGAGGAATGCGATCACATATCCAAGACCAGGCAGGACTTTGTTAGCAACGTCCTGACCACGCATACCGGATACGCATAAGACTCTCCATACGTTAAGCTGAACGATTGCTGCTAAAATAACTGATACTAAGATTACGAAGCCAAAGCTTCCTTTGAGGTTTCCTGTGAACTGTCCGGTCTGTGTAAGGAATCCAGGACCAATTGCAGAGGTCGCCATAAGAAATGCTGCACCAATGAGAGCACTGGCACTTTTTTTGTTTTGTGTTTTTCTCCATAACTACTCTTCCTTTCGATAAATTCTAATTTTTTGATACCATACGAATTGCTGCGTGCTGTACACTCTCGCAATTCTATCAGATATTCGCATATCGCGCAGCTTACGCCACGCTTCTAGGCTCATATCTGGGCATGTCATGAAATCTAACTTTCATTTTTGTGCAAGCACAAAATGAAAATAGATTTATGACACTGGTATCTATATAGTATACAATTATACAGAAACTCGGGGGAATACGCAAATAAAAAACAGAAAGTTTAGAAAAACTTTCTGTTTTTAACTACATTTTAACAGACTTCGATGCCATTTACCTCAAGATGGTCGTCAATCGCGATGACAAGACAACGTCTTCCATCGATTTCACGGGTCTCTACGAGGTCGGATCTTTCCGGATTAACTTTTACTACAATATCAGGTGTCTCAATCTGGAAAGTTTTGACACTGGCAATGTTGGAAGCAAGGAGAGTATTTTTCTCACCGACAGCTTCCTCAAAATTCTTATCGAAATGTTCCATTTTTTCTTCCGGGACTCCACTTCGCTCTAACAGGTGTTTCACGTCTGGACGGGACAGCTCCAGTGGGTCAGGAGATTCCTTGGCTTCTTCCATAAGTTCATTCAGATTGTCGTGGATATTGCGGACGGTGTCATAGTCACAATCCTCACCGAGTGTATCACTGACAAGAGACTGAAACGTTGTCTTTTGATCCTTTGCAGTAAGCGGTGTAATATTGCCAAGTACATTTGCAATAAAGTCAGGCTGGAGATCTTCTGGTTTCTTGGAGTAGTACAGGACGTGATGAACGTCACTTGCACGATCCTGGAAAGCCGGGAAGAGAAAACCGGTCGCAGGCATCTCCACGAACCAGTCACGGATACGGTCTTCAATATTGTTCTTTTCGGCGTTATATGTAAGTCCGGCTTTCGTCAATTTTACCGGGCAGATACTGCACATGATATGTTCATATACGGTATCGGAAGCGTCAAACATTTCCATATTATCGGAAGATTTCCCCGGCACATCGTATGCAGCATGAATCAATATAATATAGTAGTTTTCCGCGAATTCGTAGTTCTCAATAACCTTGTCGTAGAATTCTTCCAAAAGCAGATCATCAGTAAGTTTCGTATCGCGCAGCCTTAAAAGGAGCTCCTGCGCGCCGCCTTCCAGCTCCTGGTCCAGCGGGAATTCCATAGTCATCAGGTTCTTGCCAACAGTTCCGGATAATGTATGCTTGAAAATGTCAAAATACTTGAAAGCTTCTTCCTCCGGCATGGAAAGAAAAGCTTTTTTCATCTCCATTTTTTTCTCTTTTTCATGATCCACATAACAGCCGCAGATACGGGTAATTGTGCAGTTTTCCGGGGTAAACTGCTTGCGGATCTCCAAAACTTCTTTTTTATTCATAAATCAGATACACTCCCTTACGATATAGTTACCATAAAAGATAGTATAGAGAGTTTTCGGGGGAAAATCAATGGGTTTTGGAAGAGGAGAAAAGTCGGATTTAAGAAAAATGTTCTTGACAAAGCTTTTTTTGTTATGTATACTTTGAAAGTCAAAATAATTGAAACTCAAATAAATTGAAGTTCAAAGAAAAACTTCAGAAAGGAAAGATATGAGTGCAAGATTTTGTGGAACAGGCTCCTGTGTCCCGGATTATGTTATGGATAATGATGGGGTTGCAGAGCTTGTAGAGACAAGTGATTCATGGATCAGAGAACGGACCGGAATTGCGAGACGCCATATTGCAGTGAAAGAGACGACCGTGTCTATGGCGAATGAAGCTGCAAAACGAGCTCTTGATAATGCAGGAGTTTTGCCAGAAGAACTGGATCTGATTCTGATGTCCACGATTTCTTCGGATGTCATTATTCCATGTGGCGCATGCGAAGTGCAAAAGGCCATTGGTGCAGACAAAGCAGTCTGTTTTGATTTGAATGGAGCATGTACCGGGTTTGTACTGGCATACAATACAGCATTGGCATACATAGAAAGTGGGATTTATCAGACAGTTCTGATCGTAGGAAGTGAATCGCTGTCCAGGCTGACGAACTGGAAGGACCGTGGGACGTGTATTCTTTTCGGAGACGGCGCCGGTGCAGCAGTAATAAAAAAGATGAAAGAGCCAGTTATATTCCGGCGGCACATTCTGACGGGACTCGAGGAGAGGCGCTTTTGTGTTACAGTAAGCGAGAGGAGAATGGACTTCCTTTTCAGAAAAATGATGAGATTGGCGGGAAACATTTGAACAGTGAAGACTATCTCATGCAGATGGACGGTCAGGGAGTATTCCGGTTTGCGATTAAGCAGGTACCGGAAGTCATTCAGGAAGTGCTGGAAAAAAAATGAAGTAAAACCAGAAGAAATCGATTGGTACATTTTACATCAGGCGAACCGGAGAATTCTGGAAGCTGTAGCAAAACGCATGGGTGAGCCGGTCGAAAAATTCCCAATGAACATGGAAGAGTATGGAAATACATCTTCCGCAAGTATTCCGATTCTGTTAGATGAAATGAACAGAGATGGAAGATTAAAACGAGGACAGAAAATCGTGCTGGCAGGATTCGGGGCAGGCCTGACCTGGGGCGCAACAATTATTGAATGGTAAAAGGAGAAAAAAATTATGTTAGAGCAGATTAGAGAGATTATCGCAGAGAATTTAGCAATTGATGTGGAGAAGGTTACAGAGAGTGCAGATTTCAAAGAGGATTTAGACGCAGATTCCTTAGACCTCTTCGAGATGGTAACAGCATTAGAAGATGAATATGAGATCGAAATTCCGGAAGAAGACCTTCCAACACTCAAAACAGTCGGCGACGTAGTGAAATACGTGGAAGCACATAAAGAATAAATCGAATATTTTAACAACTTTCTTACTCTTTTAGAAGTGTGAATGCAAGAAAGGAAACAAATTATGCAGACAGAAATAACAAGACTTCTCGGAATAAAATACCCGATCATCCAAGGTGGTATGGCATGGGTAGCTGAGCATCATCTGGCAGCGGCTGTTTCAGAAGCAGGTGGTCTTGGACTTATTGGTGCCGCCAGTGCTCCGGCAGAGTGGGTGCGCGAGCAGATACGCTCAGCACGCAAGCTGACGGACAAACCATTTGGTGTGAATATTATGCTTATTGAGCTTATGCGGCTGATGTTGCGAAAGTAATTGTGGAAGAAGGTGTCCAGTCGTGACGACTGGGGCCGGAAGTCCGGGAAAATATATGGAAATGTGGAAGGAAGCAGGAGTGAAAGTAATTCCTGTTGTTGCTTCTGTGGCTCTTGCAAAACGTATGGAGCGGGCAGGAGCAGATGCAATTGTTGCAGAAGGCTGCGAGTCTGGCGGACATGTCGGAGAGAGCACGACTATGACACTTGTACCACAGGTCGTTGATGCAGTCGATATTCCGGTTATTGCCGCAGGTGGAATCGGAGACGGAAGAGGAATTGCAGCAGCATTTATGCTGGGAGCAAAGGCTGTACAGATGGAACTGCATTTGTTGTCACAGAAGAGGCACAGGTGCACCAGAATTACAAGGATAAGATTTTAAAGGCAAGTGACATTGATACAAGAGTTACAGGACGTACAACAGGACACCCGGTACGGGCACTTCGCAATGAGATGACAAAAAAATACTTGAAGATGGAACAGGAAGGTGCTCCATTTGAAGAACTGGAACTTATGACTCTTGGAGGTCTTAGAAAAGCTGTCGTAGACGGTGATGTGAAGACTGGAAGTGTCATGTCAGGTCAGATCGCGGGACTGGTAAATGAGCAGATGAGCTGTCAGGCATTGATCCAAAAACTGGTCAGAGAAACAGACGCTTTGATAGGCACTCTGAATCTGTATGAAACCGAAGCATAGTAATTGGAGGATAAGAAATATATGAGTAAGATTGCATTTATCTATCCGGGACAAGGGGCGCAGAAATGTGGCATGGGTGCAGATTTTTACGAAAACAGCGCCAGTGTCAGAAAGCTCTTTGATGAAGCAGGCGAACAGCTGGGGCTGGATATGAAAGCATTGTGTTTTGAGGAAAACGATCTCTTAGACCAGACAGAATATACACAGGCGGCCATGGTAACAACATGCCTTGCCATGACAGAAGTTCTGATGGAACGTGGAGTAAAACCAGATATTACAGCGGGACTGAGCCTTGGCGAATACGCAGCCATCTCTGTGGCCGGCGGGCTGGAGCCGATCGATGCGATCCGCCTTGTGAGAAAACGTGGAATTTTGATGCAGCATACAGTTCCGGCAGGAGAAGGCGCTATGTGCGCGATTCTTGGATTAGATGCAGAGAAAATCGAAGCAGTGACAGCAGAGATGGAAGGTGTGTCTGTAGCGAACTATAACTGCCCGGGTCAGATTGTTATTACAGGAAAAACAAAAGCAGTTGAAAAAGCGGCAGAACATTTGAAAGAGGCGGGTGCAAAACGTACCGTAATGTTAAATGTTAGTGGTCCGTTTCATTCTACGCTCTTGCTCCCGGCGGCAAAGGAACTGGAAATGGAGCTTGATAAGACAGAATTTCATGAGCTTATGATCCCTTATATTACAAATGTGACGGCAGAAGCAGTTACGGATGTTCGTAAGAGTCCGGGATTACTTGTGACACAGCTTACATCGTCCGTTCGCTGGCAACAGAGCATGGAGAAAATGATCGCAGACGGAGTTGATACATTTATCGAAATCGGGCCGGGCAAGACTTTGGCAGGATTTATGAAAAAGATTGACCGAAGCGTCAAGGTCTGCAATGTAGCAACATGGGAAGATCTGGAAAAGAACATATAGAAACAAGGCGAAAATGACAGGAGTTATAAATAAAATGGAAAAAAAGGTAGCAGTTGTGACAGGAGCTTCCCGTGGAATTGGTGCGGCAATCGCAAGAGAGCTGGCAGCAGCGGGCATGTATGTTGTGATCAATTACTGTGGCAGCGAGGAAAAAGCACAGGAATTAAAGACAGAAATTGAGCAAAATGGAGAAGAAGCTTCTATATATAAATGTGATGTTTCTGACAACGTGGCATGTAAAGAATTTATTGGAAATGTGATCGCAGAATACGGACATCTGGATGTGCTGGTGAATAATGCAGGTATTACAAGAGATGGTCTGTTGATGCGGATGTCAGAAGAAGATTTTGACGCTGTGTTAGATACGAATTTAAAAGGTGCATTTCATACGATCCAGGCAGTATCCAGACAGATGTTAAAGCAAAGAAGCGGGCGCATCGTGAATATTTCATCTGTAGTTGGTGTGTCTGGAAATGCAGGACAGGCCAATTATGCAGCTTCTAAGGCCGGAATCATCGGACTTACAAAAGCTGTGGCAAAAGAGCTTGGCTCCAGAGGAATTACTGTGAATGCAGTAGCTCCTGGATTTATTGATACAGATATGACGCAGAGCCTGCCGGAAAAGGTTGTAGAGGCTACGCTTGCTCAGATTCCTCTTGGAAAATTTGGGGAGCCTGAGCAGGTGGCAAAAGCAGTTGCATTTCTCGCATCGGAAGATGCTTCTTATATTACCGGACAAGTGCTGCATGTAGACGGCGGCATGGTAATGTAGAAAGTGATGCAGGGGAAGGAGTACAAAAAAGATGGCAAATAATAAAGTCTTAAAAAGAAGAGTGGTCGTGACCGGACTTGGTGCAATTACTCCAATTGGAAATAGTGTAGCTGAATTTTGGGACGGAATCCGCAAAGGTCAGGTTGGAATCGGTGAGATCACAAAGTTCGATACTACAGATTATAAAGTAAAACTGGCAGCAGAAGTCAAAGACTTTGTGCCAGAAGATCATATGGATAAAAAAGCAGCCAGACGTATGGAAGCATTTTCTCAATATGCGGTTGCAGCAGCCAGAGAAGCTTATGAAGATTCTGGACTGGAGATTGAAAATGAAGACCCATTTCGCGCTGGCGTGATGATTGGTTCTGGAATTGGAAGTCTTCAGGTAGCAGAGCAGAGCTATGAAAAAATTCTGACCAAGGGACCGGCAAGAGTGAATCCGCTTATGGTGCCTTTGATGATTTCCAATATGGCAGCGGGAAATGTGTCAATTCAGTTAGGATTTCGTGGAAAATGCAGCAATGTCGTAACTGCCTGCGCCACAGGAACGAACTGTATTGGTGATGCATTCCGCACAATCCAGTATGGTGACGCAGATATGATGCTTGCAGGAGGAACCGAAGGCTGTGTATGCCCACTTGGCATTGCCGGATTTACAGCACTGACAGCACTTTCTGCTTCTACCGATCCACTTCGTGCCTCCATTCCATTTGATAAAGACCGGAATGGATTCGTACTTGGTGAAGGTGCGGGAGTTGTAATGCTGGAAGAGCTGGAGCATGCAAAAGCGCGTGGAGCAAAGATTTACGCAGAAGTGACCGGTTACGGATGTACAGGGGATGCCTATCATATTACTTCTCCGGCAGAAGACGGAAGCGGTGCAGCGAAAGCAATGGAGCTTGCCATGGAAGAGGCCAAGATTACACCGGCACAGGTAGATACATCAATGCCCACGGAACAAGTACCCATCACAATGACCTGTTCGAGACACGCGCCATTAAGAAAGCATTTGGCGAGGCGGCGAAAGACGTGGTGATCAACTCTACGAAATCCATGATCGGTCACTTGCTTGGAGCAGCAGGCGGAGTAGAATTTATTACTTGTATCAAAAGCATGGAAGATGGATTTATCCATCAGACGGTCGGAACAAAAGAGGCCGATGAAGAATGTGACTTAAATTATGCAATTGGAAGTCCGGTAGAGAAAGAAATCAAGGCAGCCATGAGCAATTCACTTGGATTTGGCGGACACAATGCAACAATTTTAATTCAGAAGTATGAAGCGTAAGGGGGAACCTGGAAATGGACGTAGAACAGTTGATGAAACTGATTGATAAAGTCTCTGAGTCAGATCTGATGGATTTAAATATGAAGAAAATGGTATAAAATTGCAGCTGAATAAGAAAGAGAGCTTGGTGATGGGAACGACTGCGGCAGTGCAGGCTGTTACACCGGAAGCTGTGAAAGTTACAGGTGCTTCTTCTAAAGCAGCCACAGATTTAGAAGAAGGCGTACAGAAACAGACTGGGATATCTGAGGCGGCTCCTGTTGGAAATGTAGTCAAAGCTCCGCTTGTGGGAACATTTTACGCGGCTCCGGCAGAGGATGCAGAGCCATTTATTCAGGTTGGCGATTCCGTGAAAAAAGGTCAGTCGGTTGCAATTATCGAGGCCATGAAGCTGATGAATGAAATCGAGAGTGATTTTGATGGAACAGTCACGGAGATTCTTGTAAAGAATGGCCAGGCAGTAGAGTACGGCCAGCCATTATTCAGAATTGCGTAGGAGGTTATCATGAAACATTTGGATATTAAACAGATTCAGGAGATCATACCTCACAGACATCCGTTTCTGTTATTGGATTATGTAGAAGATTACGAGCCGGGTGAGTATGCAGTGGCGTACAAATGTGTTTCCTACCGGGAAGAGTTCTTTGCCGGACATTTTCCACAGGAGCCGGTCATGCCGGGTGTGCTGATCGTGGAAGCGCTGGCACAGGCAGGTGCGGTAGCGATTTTAAGTGAGCCGGAGAATCAGGGAAAAGTCGCATATTTTGGCGGAATTGATAAATGTAAATTCAAAGGAAAAGTCGTGCCGGGGGACAAGCTTCGTCTGGAAACAAGAATTATCCGGAAAAAAGGACCGATTGGTGTCGGAGAGGCTGTCGCTACAGTGGACGGTAAAAAAGTAGTCAGCGCGGTACTGACATTTGCAGTAGTAGGTGATCTGTGTGATTAAGAAGATTTTGATTGCGAACCGTGGTGAGATTGCAGTTCGGATTATCCGTGCGTGCCGGGAAATGGGAATTGAGACGGTTGCAGTATATTCAGAGGCAGACGCAGAAGCCCTTCATACAAAGCTTGCAGATGAAGCGGTCTGTATCGGACCGGCACCGTCATCTCAGAGTTATTTAAGTATGGAGAATATTATCAGTGCAACGGTGGTGAGTGGGGCAGACGCATTCACCCGGGTTTTGGCTTTTTGTCAGAGAACAGTAAATTTGCAGAACTGTGTGAGCAGTGCGGAATTACCTTTATCGGACCGCCGGCAAATGTCATTGCAAAGCTTGGCAATAAACAGGAAGCAAGAAATACGATGGAAGCAGCAGGTGTTCCGGTCATTCCAGGAAGTAAGGAGCCAGTCTGTGATGTGCATACCGGACTTTTGCTTGCACGGGAAATTGGTTACCCGGTTATTATAAAAGCTGCCCTCGGCGGAGGTGGAAAAGGCATGCGTGTGGCATATTCCGAAGAAGAGTTCACGCAAAGCTTTCAGACCGCACAGAAGGAAAGCCAGATGGCATTTGGCGATGATACCATGTATATTGAACATTTTATGGAGGAGCGAGACATATCGAATTTCAGATTCTGGCAGATTCCTATGGAAATGTAGTGCATCTCGGAGAACGTGACTGCTCTATTCAGAGAAATCATCAGAAAATGATCGAGGAGGCTCCGTCAGCGGCGTTGTCTTCAAAGCTTCGAAAGAAGATGGGAGAGGCAGCAGTAAAAGCTGCGAAAGCCGCAGGCTATGTCAATGCAGGAACCATTGAATTTCTTTTAGAGAACAATGATGCCTTTTACTTTATGGAGATGAATACCCGAATTCAGGTGGAGCATCCGGTGACTGAGTGGGTGACTGGAATTGACTTGATCAAAGAACAGATCCGTATTGCAGATGGACAGAAGCTGTCATTTACTCAACAGGATATTGAAATCAATGGGCATGCCATTGAGTGCCGGATCAATGCGGAAAATCCGGAAAAAGGATTCCGGCCGTCACCTGGAACTATTACAGATCTTCATTTGCCGGGAGGAAAAGGAATCCGCGTAGATTCTGCAATTTACAGTGGATGCAGCATTTCTCCATATTATGATTCCATGGTTGCAAAGCTCATTGTCTGGGCGAAGAACCGGGATGAAGCAATCCAGAAAATGCAGAGCGCACTTGGAGAGGTTATTATTGAGGGCATCGACACGAATGTGGATTATCTCTATGAATTATTAAATAACCCGGTATATCAATCCGGAGAGTTTAATGTGAACTTCATAGATACTATAAAGCATTAAGGTATACAACAACCGTGGAGTGAAAGAGTATAAGGAGTGGACATATGAAGTTAGATAATATGTTTAAGAAAACAAGACGTCCTTCCGGAAAAAAAGGGCATATCGGTGGGAAACACCAAAGCCCGGAAGTTCCGGAGGGACTTCTGTGTAAATGTAACAAATGTCAGAAAGCAATTATTACAGAGGACGTTATAACAGGCGGATATATTTGCCCGAAATGTCATGGATATTTTCGCATGCCGGCACCGGAGCGGATTCGGTCAATTACAGATGAGGATACGTTCGAAGAGTGGGACAGAGGAATTGAAAATACGAACCCGATTGGATATAAAGGGTATCCGGAAAAGGTGGAAACATTAAAACAAACAACTGGATTAGATGAAGCAGTGGTGACTGGAAAAGCTGTAATTCATGGAATTGAGACAGCACTTGGAGTCTGTGACGGACGTTTTTTTAATGGCGAGTATGGGAGAAGTCGTAGGTGAGAAAATTACAAGAATGGTAGAACGTGCGACAGAAGAAAAGCTTCCGGTTATCATCTTTACATGCTCTGGCGGAGCAAGAATGCAGGAAGGAATCGTGTCTTTGATGCAGATGGCAAAGACATCCGCTGCACTGAAACGTCACAGTGACGCTGGACTTCTTTATGTTACGGTGCTGACAGATCCAACAACCGGTGGCGTGACGGCAAGTTTTGCTATGCTAGGAGATATCATACTGGCAGAGCCGGGAGCACTGATTGGATTTGCGGGTCCTCGTGTCATTGAGCAGACGATCGGTCAGAAACTTCCGAAAGGATTCCAAAGATCCGAGTTCTTAAAAGAACATGGATTTGTGGACCAGATTGTAGAACGTCAGCAGATGCGGCAGACGCTGGGGAAAATCCTGAAAATGCATCAGACTGGAAATGAAAAAGTCGAAAAAGCAACAAAAGAATTTCAAAGTAGAAAAACTAAGCCCAAAACTCTGGAAGCCTGGGACCGTGTACAGATTTCCAGAAGAAATGACCGCCCGGTTGCAGGTCACTATATAGAAGCTTTGTTCCAGGATTTTATAGAACTGCATGGAGATCGGTATTTTGCCGATGATCCGGCAATTGTCGGAGGAATCGCAACCTTTCACGGAAGAGCAGTGACAGTCATTGCCCAGGCGAAGGGACAGAATACAAAAGAGAATATCGGACACAATTTTGGTATGCCGTCACCGGAAGGCTACCGGAAGGCATTGCGTCTTATGAAGCAGGCAGAAAAATTCCACCGCCCGGTCATTTGCTTCGTAGATACGCCGGGAGCATTTTGCGGAATTTCCGCAGAAGAGCGCGGCCAGGGAGAGGCGATTGCAAGAAATCTGTATGAGATGTCAGCGCTTAGGACCCCGATACTTAGTATTGTTATCGGAGAAGGTGGAAGCGGCGGTGCACTTGCAATGGCGGTTTCAGACCAGGTATGGATGCTGGAGAATTCCATTTATTCCATTCTTTCACCAGAAGGCTTTGCAAGCATTTTATGGAAGGACAGTACGAAAGCTGCGCAGGCTGCAAAAGTTATGCGTCTGACAGCAGCAGATTTAAAAGAAATGGGGATTGTAGAGAAGGTGTTTGCAGAACCAGAACATTTTACAGCAGAAACGATGAGCAATATTGCAGATGAACTGGAGAAAAATATCGAAGGGTATCTGGAAGAATATACAAACAAAGACATCCAAGAATTAGTGGATTCCCGATATGAACGCTTCCGTCGGATGTAAGCAGAATCTGAAATATATAAGTGCAAAGTTGTCTGTAAAATGCAAGTGTCAGAGAATTCAGAAGGAATGCAGGAGCAGGTTGACTTCTTTGACAAAAAACGTCTATAATGAAAAGCAAGTAAAGGATGAAGGAGCAGTGCGAATGAGTGATGTATATGCAACAATTAACTATGTCCTGGTGAATCTGATCAATGAGATCTGGGAGGTAGAAGGTAAGGCAATTATTACGGATGAATTTAAAGATATTACCAACAATGATATGCACGTCATAGAGGCAATCGGACTTGGAGAGGGCAATAATATGTCTACCATTGCAAAGAAGCTGAATATTACAGTAGGATCACTTACGACTTCTGTGAATAGTCTGGTGAAAAAGGGTTATGTTGACCGGTTCCGCAGCAAGGAAGATCGACGGGTCGTATATGTGCGTCTTCTGGAAAAAGGGGAAAATGCATATCATCATCACGAAGATTATCATAAGCAGATGACACAGGCCATTGTGGACAAGTTAGATGAGAGCGAGATCCCGGTACTGTTAAAGACGCTGGACGCACTGACTGGATTCTTTACCGATTATACAAGAGAAAGCAAAGAAAAATTGTCAGACAGTATGGATAAAGAATAGAAAAATGACTGGCGATGAGAGAACGTATAGAAGAGTGAGGCGTACAATATGATCCGAGGCGTGATATTTGACATGGATGGCACTTTGTTTGATACAGAGAGGCTATATACGATTGCGTGGAAGCAAGTCGGAGAAGAAATGGGTTATTCCATTACGACAGAACTTCTGAATCAGTGCCGGGGAAAGACGGCAGCGATCATCAGGGGAATATTTGAAGATACATTTGGCAAAGAATTTCGTTATGAAGAAGCAAGACAGCGAAAAAGATGAGATTTTTTATGGAGATGCTCGCGCGGGACGGAGTTCCCAAAAAGAAGGGGCTTATGGAGCTCCTTTCCTATTTGGAAGAAAAGAAGATTCCGGCAGCAGTTGCAACTTCTACAAGACAGTCGCGTGGAGAAAAAGTTCTTCAAATGTCGGAAATAGCGGAATATTTTGCAGCATTTATCTATGGAGACACGCAAAAAGCAAGTAAACCAAAACCAGATATTTTCTGGAATGCAGCAAAAGCAATCGGACGAGATCCGAAGGAGTGTCTGGTAGTTGAAGACAGCACGCCGGGAGTCATGGCAGGAATCGCAGCCGGTGGAGAAACGATTTATATTCATGATATGGTAGATGTACCGGAAGATGTACTGGAACATGCATCAGCCAGTCTGGAGGATCTGGGACAGATCATTGAGTGGCTGGAAATTGTAAAATAGGGAGATGATTTTGTGAATAAAGAAATCGAAAGTTGCAGGAAATCATTGATGACAGCGAAAACATTGTTTTTTTCGGAGGAGCAGGAGTATCTACAGAGAGCAATATTCCGGACTTTCGAAGTGCGGACGGTCTGTATCAACAGAAATACAAATATTCACCGGAGCAGATTGTCAGTCATACCTTCTTTATGCGCAATACAGAAGGATTTTATGAGTTTTACAAAGAAAAGATGATGTTTTAGATGCGAAGCCGAATGCGGCGCACAAAAAGCTGGCAGAACTTGAGAAGGCAGGAAAACTTAAAGCAATCATTACGCAGAATATTGACGGACTTCATCAGGCAGCAGGAAGCAAGAATGTATATGAAATCCATGGAAGCATTCATCGCAATTACTGTCAAAAATGCGGAAAATTCTACGATGCAGCATATGTAAAGAACAGCAAAGGAGTTCCACATTGTGAGTGTGGAGGAGTGATCAAGCCAGATGTTGTACTTTATGAGGAAAGTCTGGACGAAAATATGATTGATAAGAGCATCCGTGCGATCAGCCAGGCAGACACACTGATCATCGGGGGAACATCTCTGGTCGTTTATCCGGCAGCTGGATTTGTAGATTATTTCAGAGGGAAACATCTTGTCGTAATCAATAAGAGCGAGACTGCAAAATCAGTTCGTGCAGAACTTACGATTGCCGCACCGATCGGGAGGTATTGAGTCAGATTACAGTATGAGTACGAGTACATTAAAAAAAAATATCGCGATTCGTGTTGCAGCATTAGATGATGCAGAAGAATTGTTGGAAATTTATGCACCATATGTCAGGAAAACTGCAATTACATTTGAATATGAAGTTCCCTCCCCAGAGGAATTTCGTGAAAGAATTGCACATACACTTGAAAAATATCCATATCTGGTGGCAGAACATGATGGGAAAATCGTGGGGTATGCATATGTCAGTCCATTTAAGGAGCGCGCAGCTTATACCTGGGCGGTGGAAACCTCCATATATGTAGATCAGAATTGTAAACGTATGGGAATAGGAAAAAAGCTTCATAGTGCATTGGAACATTGTCTGAAAGAAATGGGAATTTTAAATATGGAAGCATGTATTGGATATCCCCAGGAGGATGATGAGTATCTGACAAAGAATAGTGCACAGTTTCATGAACATCTTGGCTATCGCATGGTAGGAGAATTTAAAAAATGTGGATACAAGTTCCAGCGCTGGTACAATATGGTGTGGATGGAGAAAATCATTGGAATTCATGAAGAAATTCAAAAGTTTCCAAAGAAATTTGATGCGGACATGTTGAAGGACTAGTACAGCAGACTTGGTTGGTAAGGTGAAATATATGGAAAATGGAAAAAAGCAGTTAAGACTTTGGCAGGGATTACTGGTAATCGTCCTGGCAGGTCTGGAAGTATTTGTGTTCAGTGGCTTCCTGCCACAATGGTTAGGAATGGGACGGTCTTTGATCGGAGAATTGATTTTACTGGGCATGGCAGTTGGAGCAGTGGCAGTGTTTCACGAAATTTCCGGTCGGTATTTCCGATTCATAAGCCAAAGCTTACCGAGGTCATGGGGACGATTCTGATTTACCTTGGTGCGAGCCAGGCAATCTCTGTTGTGACCATGATTGAAATGTATATTGCCCCGGAGATGGTTACTGAAACATCAATCGGATTAAGCAGTATGTTCACAAGTTCCTCCATGATAGTAGCAATTATAGTTGTTGGAATTGCACCGGCAATCTGTGAAGAAGCAGTGTTTCGTGGTGTATTTTTTAATTCTATTTGGAATCAGACACACGGAAAATGGATTCCAATTTTAGTTACAGCGGCAGTGTTTGGTCTGTTTCATGGAAGTATCATACGATTTTTTCCAACATTTCTCCTTGGAATTGTACTCGGATATCTTGTCTATGAGACGAACAACATGTTTTATAATGTGATGTTTCATGCAATCAATAATATCATTCCGGTACTGGTGCTTTATGGGATGCAGTTTTTGATGCAGCTGATGGCAAGAGCACTTGGAATGAATGGAAGTGGAATGTGGAACTTTGTAATGGATACAGCAACCAGCCAGGTTTCTCAGCTTTCACCGGCATTTATGGGAATTTATATGATAGATGGCGGCGTGGAACTGGCAATTTGTATCTGGGCAATCACGTGTTACATCTTGGCGGGAAAGGTTATCCAAAAGAATTATTTCCAAAAGAAAAACGCAAACAACAGTTCATCTGGCTGGCACTTGCCTGGCCCTGGCTGTAACCGGAGGAATGATGATCGTAGCAGATACGATACAAGGTCTGCATTTTTAAGAAAGATAAAGCGGCATTCTTGAATGGGGGGCTTTTCCCTCCAACATCATATAGTGTCAGTAATTAAAGTATAAGGAGGAAAGAAAGATGGCGGCAAATGTATTAGACAGATTCGAATTTCGATCTGTCAGGGCAAATGAAGCAGAGGAAGTAGCAGAGATTGAGAAGATCTGTTTTCCACCACATGAGGTATGTTCTAAAAAAGATATGTTTGAAAGGGTGGAACATGCACCGGAACTTTTTCTTGTTGCAGTAGACAAAGAGACTGGAACAATCGCAGGCTTTTTAAATGGACTGGCAACAGATGAAGAAGCATTTCGTGATGAGTTTTTCACAGATATTACCGTACATAATCCGGAAGGAAAGAATATTTTCCTTCTGGGGCTGGATGTCCGGCCAGAATACCGCAGGCAGGGTCTTGCAAGAGAAATCATGAACCAGTACGTAAAGCGTGAGCAGGCAAAAGGGCGTACGATGCTGAAACTGACATGCTTGAACAGAAAGTGGAAATGTATAAAAAAATGGGCTACAAAGACGAAGGTATCTCTGCTTCTGTATGGGGCGATGAAGAATGGCATGAGATGAGTTATGCTCTTTAAGGAGACACATATGAAAACATATCAGCTTCAACTGTTAAATTGCAATAACCATAATATTGAAATATCAAGATACCTGCAGATTCTTACACGAATTGAAAAAGAGGATGCAGACAGGATTGTATCGAATGTCCCGGTGGTACTTTATGATAATCTGGACGAGGAATGTGCGGGATATTTTGAAGAAGCATTAGATTATTATCAGGTTGAATATGAAATCCAGCCGATGCCGGAAGAATGCGACATTCAAAAGTTCCCATCAAGACAGGTAATCGTACTGGGACGAGTGATGGAATATTTTGGACAGCGCAGTGACTTTGTGCAGCTTGCAAGGAAATACGATTTTAGCAGAAAAATCCAATTATCCCAGACACCATTGCGGTAAAAGATGGTCTTAACAAAGAGCAGGCGGCAAAACTTTGCCAGGAGTTTACTAACATAGGTATGCGGGCGCAGATTGTACGCAGTAAGAAGAAACCTGTGCCAGTAGAAGAGAAGAAAAAAAGTTTTTGGAATATTGTTTAATTCAGTCGTTGCGCAGCGTCATTGGCGTTATGCAATGCACTTAGCGTGAGAATGTGCCTTGGCACATTCTTTTTTTCTAAGAAAAATCTAGAACACCGAGGCATTCTTGAATTTGCATATTTTTCTTGACTTGGAGTTCACTCCAGATGCTATAGTATGTTATGTGGAAGGCAGGTGTTTTATGTATGACAATTAAAGAAGTCAGTGAGAAATTTAACATTTCTCAAGATACGCTTAGATACTATGAGCGTATTGGCTTAATCCCACCAGTTTCGAGAACAGCAAGTGGGATTCGTAACTACCAGAAATCGGATCTTGACTGGGTAGAGCATGCTGTCTGTATGCGAAGTGCAGGAGTTCCAATTGAAGCATTGATTGAATATGTAAAATTATTCCAGATAGGAGACTCTACATTTGAGGCGAGAAGACAGCTTCTAAAGGAACAGTATGACATTTTAATGGAACAGAAACAGCAGATTGAGGCAACGATGGAACGCTTGAAATATAAAGTGTCCAGGTATGAAGAGGCTGTGAAGACAGGGGTTTTAACCTGGGAAGAAAAGGAGTGTAAGTAAAGATGTATATTGAAAAGATAAATGGACCAGACGATGTGAAGAAGATAGAAGTATCAGAACTTCCAAAGCTTGCAGAGGAAATGCGCCATGCGCTTTTGATTCGTGCAAGTAAACATGGCGGACATTTCGGGCCGAATTTCGGTATGGTGGAGGCAACGATTGCGCTTCATTATGTGTTTGATTCGCCGAAAGATAAAATTGTATTTGATGTGTCACACCAGAGCTATCCACATAAGATGCTGACAGGAAGAAAAGACGCATATCTCTATGAAGAGCATTACGATGATGTGTCCGGTTATACAAATCCGCATGAAAGTGCGCATGATTTTTTCACAGTCGGACATACATCAACATCTGTGAGTCTGGCGTGCGGCCTTGCAAAAGCCCGTGATCTCAATGGGGAAGATGGCAATGTAATCGCGGTGATCGGAGATGGTTCTTTAAGTGGCGGTGAGGCATTAGAAGGACTGGATTACGCAGCAGAGCTTGGCGGCAATCTGATTATTGTAGTCAATGACAATGATATGTCGATTGCTGAGAATCACGGAGGTATCTATCAGAATCTGAAGTTGCTTCGTGAGACGAATGGACAGGCCGAGTGTAATCTGTTCTGTGCCATGGGCTTAGATTATATCTATGTGGATCATGGAAATGATGTGGCTGAGCTGATTCAGGCATTTGCGAGTGTGAAGGACAGTAAAAAGCAATCGTTGTGCATATTAATACA
>ENA-OQBJ01000411-OQBJ01000411.1-human-gut-metagenome-genome-assembly--contig:-NODE-411-length-22886-cov-5.681752_pt1 | contig 22886 bp, 24 predicted proteins | sample MGYA00242743_ERZ504545 | MGnify/ENA primary metagenome ERZ504545 (study PRJEB26092, sample SAMD00036252) | human gut metagenome | host: Homo sapiens | study: EMG produced TPA metagenomics assembly of...
ATAACAGCAGACTGTATGAGGCATTTGAGAAACTGGATACTTATCAGTGGATCATTACAAGCCCTGCAGGTGTGGAAATCTTTTTTGACGAGATGGACAGAAAAGAGATGGATGTGCGCAGCCTGGGACAGGCGAAGATCGCAGTGATCGGTGAAGGAACGAAAAAAAAGCTGAAAGAGCATCACCTGCTGGCTGATTTTGTGCCAGATGTGTATGACGGAGATACTCTTGGAGCAGAGCTTGCAAAAGAACTTCAGGGAAATGAAAAAATCCTGATCCCAAGAGCTGAAGCCGGAAATAAAAAGCTGACAGAACTGCTGGAGCAGACAGGGCACAGGTGGATGATATTGCAACCTACACTACTCGTTATGAGAAGAGCAGGCTGATCGATGAGAAGAAAGAACTGGAGACAGGAAGTGTGGACTGTGTAGTATTTACCAGTGCATCCACTGTAAAGGGCTTTGTGGAAGGCACAAAGGGACTGGACTATACGAAGGTAAAAGCTGCCTGTATCGGAAAACAGACCAAAGCTGCAGCAGATGCTTATGGTATGCAGACCTGCATGGCAAAGAAGGCTACCATCGAAAGTCTCATAGAGCTTGTGGAAGAGATGAAACAGGAAAACTGATAACTATTCTGCAAAAAATGGAACAGTTATGAGAATTGTTGATAAAAGGAGCAAAAAGACATGGATTTAATTCAGAGACCAAGAAGATTAAGAGGCAGTGAAAATTTAAGAAAAATGGTAAGAGAGACAAGAATGGACAAGTCTTCCCTTATCTATCCCTTATTTGTAAAAGAGGGAACAGGAATCGAAGAAGAGATCCCTTCTATGGAAGGACAGTTCCGCTACAGTGTAGACCGTCTTCCTTTTGAACTGGAACGTCTGCAGAATGCAGGAGTAAACAGCATTATGCTGTTCGGTATCCCGGATCATAAGGATGAGGTGGGAAGTGGTGCGTACGACCCCAACGGAATCGTACAGAAGGCCCTGAGAGAAGCAAAGAAACAGTTCCCGGACATGTACTATATCACAGATGTATGTATGTGTGAGTACACTTCACACGGACACTGCGGAGTGCTCTGCGGTCATGATGTAAATAATGATGCAACACTGGAATTACTGGCTAAGACAGCTGTTTCTCATGTAGAGGCAGGCGCAGATATGGTAGCTCCCTCTGATATGATGGACGGACGTGTACGTGCTATCCGTGAGGCTCTTGATGCGAACGGACATTATGGAGCACCGATCATGTCCTATGCAGTAAAATATGCATCTGCTTTCTACGGACCATTCCGTGATGCTGCAGGTTCTGCACCGTCCTTTGGTGACAGAAAGAGTTACCAGATGGATTTCCACAACAGAAGAGAGGGAATGAAGGAAGCGCTTACAGATGTGGAAGAGGGCGCAGATATCATTATGGTAAAACCTGCCATGTCTTATCTGGATATGGTCTCTGAGGTATCAAAGGCTGTAAATGTGCCGGTTGCAGCATACAGTGTAAGCGGTGAATATGCAATGGTGAAAGCAGCTGCAAAGATGGGCTGGATCGATGAAGAACGTATTATGTGTGAGATGGCAGTCAGTGCATACCGTGCAGGTGCCCAGATCTATCTTACTTATTATGCAAAAGAACTTGCAAAATGCATGGATGAAGGGAGAATCGGCTGATGGGTTTATCAGAAGAATTATTTGACAGAGCAGTAAAGGTGATTCCGGGAGGAGTAAACAGTCCTGTACGTGCCTACGGCGCTATCGGTATTGCACCGAGATTTATCGACCGCGCAGACGGATGCCATATTTATGATGTTGATGGAAAAGAATATGTGGATTATATCGATTCCTGGGGACCTATGATCCTGGGCCATAATTTTCCGGAAGTAAAAGAAAGTGTACTGAAGGCGTGTGAAAAGGGCCTCAGCTTCGGATGTGCAACTGCAATCGAAGTGGAGATGGCTGAGTTTATCTGTGACCATATTCCACATGTGGATATGGTGCGTATGGTAAATTCCGGTACAGAGGCTGTTATGAGTGCAGTCCGTGTTGCCAGAGGATTTACAGGAAAGAATAAGATTATTAAATTTGCAGGATGCTATCATGGACACAGTGATGCCATGCTGGTAAGCGCAGGCTCCGGTGTGATGACAAGCGGTGTTCCGGACAGTGCCGGTGTTCCTAAGGGATGCACAGAGGATACCATGACTGCTGTTTATAATGATCTGGACAGTGTACGTGCACTGATGGAGCAGGCTGACGGACAGACTGCTGCTGTGATCGTGGAAGCTGTAGGTGCTAACATGGGTGTGGTTCCTCCGAAAAAGGGATTCCTGGAAGGCCTGAGAAAACTCTGCGATGAGTACGGTGCTCTTCTGATCTTTGACGAGGTTATCACTGGTTTCCGTCTGGCTTTCGGCGGTGCTGCAGAATATTTTGGTGTGACACCTGATCTGGTTACCTATGGTAAGATTATTGGTGCAGGTATGCCGGTTGGTGCATATGGTGGACGCAGAGAAATCATGGAACTGGTTTCTCCTGTTGGAAAGGTTTATCAGGCCGGTACCTTAAGCGGAAATCCTATTGCAATGGCAGCAGGACTGACACAGTTAAAATACCTCTATGAGCACCAGGAAATCTATAAAGATCTGGAGGAAAAAGGAAAACGTCTCTATGGCGGTATGGAGAAAATCCTGGCAGAGAAAAATCTGCCTTACCATATCAATCACGTATCCTCCCTGGGAAGCCTGTTCTTTACAGAGCAGGAGGTTGTGGATTATACATCAGCCAAATCTTCAGATACAAAAGCTTTCTCTGAATATTTCAAGGGAATGCTTGCGCAGGGAATCCATATGGCTCCGTCACAGTTTGAGGCAATGTTTTTATCTGTTGCCCATACAGATGAGATCATAGACCAGACATTGGAGGCTGTCAGAAATTATTTTACCAAATAAACAGCAGAGCGCTTATCCGGTATAGAACTTAGCCAAAATTCATTCCAGATTGCCTGCGGCAATAGAATTTTGGCTTGTATGTGAACAGTAACGACAGTAACCCATGAACTGGAAAAAATACATAAAACTGAGTTCCGTAATCTTGTTCTGATTAGGAAAATGTGCTATAATCACCTTATCGTATGACATCGTCCGGCAATATCGGGACGAAAATATTATTGCTCGCTGACAGCAGACGGGAACAGAGTGAGCGATGATAAATAAACTTCAGGACAGCAGGAGGAAAAAAGCATTATGAGTGAAAAGAAATATGTAGCTTATGTGGGCTCTTATACACATGGCTCTTCCAGACAGGGAATCCATGTTTATGATGTTGATGTTGAGAATGGCACTCTTACAGAACGCAGCAGTGTTGAAGTAAGTAATGCATCCCACATGGCTGTTTCAAAGAATGGTAAGTATCTTTATTCTATCGAGGATGAGGGTGTTGCAGTATTTGAACGTGATAAGAACGGTGATCTTTCACGTATCAACAGTGTAAATATTGATGGAATGAGAGGCTGCTTCCTTTCTACAGATGTTGACGGTAAGTATCTTTATGTTGCCGGATATCATGACGGTAAGGTGACTGTTGTACATACTCATAAGGACGGCAGACTTGGAAGCCTGATGGATGGCGTATTCCATACAGGACTCGGAAGTGTTGCAGAGCGTAACTTCGTCCCCATGTGAACTGTGTTCGTCCGACTCCGGATAATAAATATCTCTGTGCAGTAGATAACGGAATTGATCAGGTGAAGATTTACCGTGTCAACAAATTGCGCAATAAGCTGGAACTGGTAGACATCCTGAGATGTCCGAGAGAGAGCGGCCCGCGTATCATTCGTTTTAGCATGATGGTAAGTTTGCTTATATTCTCTTTGAACTCAGTAATGAGATCAGGGCTTACAAATATGATGGAAGCGGTAAGGTTCCGGCGTTTGAACTGATCCAGACGATTGAGACAAGTGCGAAGAAGGATGTTCATGATACACATAATGCAGCGTCCGGTCTTTCTCTTGCAAATGATGGCAAGCATCTTTTCTGTACAACAGCAGGTGAGGATACAGTTTCCATGTTTGAGCGTGATGAGGAGACTGGTATGCTGACAAGGAAGTTTACACTCCCGATCAGTGGTGAATATCCGAAAGATCTGGTACTTTTACCGGATGATAAGCATCTGGTGCTGGCTAATCATGCAAGTAATACACTGACTACTTTTACAGTGGATTATGAGAAGAATATTATTGTGATGAACGGCAAGCCGATTAAGATTACAGAGCCAAACTGTATCAGAATCTGGCCGGTTCCGGAAGAATAACAGATTCGTTACATAGAATCAGCAATATAGGCAGATAATAAAATACCTTCATTTGAAACTGAGATCAGCTCAGAATTCAAGTGAAGGTATTTTGCGTGGATTAATTGGAATTATTTCCGATAAAAATCCCGAACCTTATCCATCTGGGAACTCATATTGACAAAGAGCGCATCCGCCAGTGTGATTGCTGCCATAGATTCTACCACAACCACTGCTCTTGGGACAATGACCGGATCATGTCGGCCATGAATTTCCAGAGAAAGAGGTTCTTTATCTTTGGTTACGGTCTGCTGCGGCTGGCTGATGGATGGGGTTGGCTTGATATGGGCACGAAGTATGATTTCACTGCCGTCACTGATTCCTCCCATGATTCCGCCTGCGTGGTTGGAGGTTTTGATGATTTCACCGTCTTTGACTGTGAATCCATCATTGTCAGTGGAACCGTTTGAGGAAGTCACTGCAATGCCGTCACCGATTTCAACAGCCTTGACTGCACCGATGGACATCAGGCGTGGGCAAGAAGAGCACTGAGCTTGTCAAAGACTGGCTCGCCAAGTCCGGCAGGTGTTCCGGTAATACGACATTCGATCACGCCGCCTGCACTGTCCTGATTCTTCATACATTCTTCCAGATATTCACCGGCCTTCACTGCTGCCTGTGCGTCCGGCATATAAAATGCATTCTGATGGATTTCTTCTTTATTAAAAGAAGCAATTTCAACAGGTCCGATAGATCTGGTATAAGTGCAGATTGAAATGCCAAGTTCTTCTAATATTTTAGAAGCAATGGCACCTGCTGCAACTCTTCCGATGGTTTCCCGCCCTGAAGAACGTCCACCGCCTCTGTAGTCGCGGAATCCGTATTTTTGGTCAAAAGTATAGTCTGCATGTCCGGGACGATAGGAATATGCGATATTTCCGTAGTCTCTGGAGCGCTGATCTGTATTTCTTACCATCAGAGAAATTGGAGTTCCGGTGGTTTTGCCCTCAAAGACACCTGAGAGGATTTCTACCAGATCTCCCTCTTTACGGGCGGTGGTGTATCTGCTCTGTCCGGGTTTTCTTCTGTCGAGGAATTTCTGAATGTCCTCTTCACAGAGAGGAAGGCCTGCCGGGCATCCGTCTATCACAGCTCCGAGAGCTTTTCCGTGGGATTCCCCCCAGGTGGTTACCTTAAATTTATTTCCAAATGATGACTGGCTCATATGATTTGTATCCTTTCCTGTTATTGTATTAGAGCGTGTCTGGAAAATCATTCCCACAATCTGCACGCCCCACTTTGCGGGATATTTCACCTGAATTCAGTTGCCATAGTTAGAGCGTGTTTGGAAAATCATTCCCACAATCTGTACGCCCCACCTTACGGGACTTTTATAAATAAATACTACTTTATTATAGCGAAGTGTAAAAGTTTTGTAAACCGAAAGCATTGGAATTGACAAAAATTCATGTTCAAATTATAATGATGTTTGAGTCTTTGTGAAAATAAAGAGTAAACGTAACTGTTCAGTAATCTCTTGCAGAAGCTCTGAATAGTTGCAGATTTATTTGAGGGGAAATCGAGAAAAAGAAGGGAAGTGTGGATCGTGGTAAGGATTTTTAAGACAATCGATGGCGCTATCCATGAAATACAGGAACCACAGGAGGGCTGTTGGATTGCACTGACGAATCCTACGGCAACAGAAATTTTTGAAATTTCCGAGCAATTTGGGATAGAGGTGGACGATTTGCGCGCACCTTTGGATGAGGAAGAGCGTTCCCGTATAGAAGTGGAGGACAATTATACCCTTATCCTTGCAGATGTACCTGCGATTGAAGAACGTAACGAGAAGGACTGGTATGTGACCATTCCTCTTGGTATTATCGTGACTCAGAAGATGATCTTTACTGTATGTTTGGAAGACACACAGGTTCTGACAAGATTTATGGAAGGCAGGGTAAGAAACTTTTTTTACCTATATGAAAACCAGATTTATTCTGCAGATTTTGTACCGTAATGCCAGCATGTATCTGAGATATCTGCGTATTATAGATAAGAAGAGCGAGCAGATTGAGGAGAAACTTCATCTGTCTACAAGAAATCAGGAATTGATGGAACTTCTGGAACTGGAGAAATCACTGGTATACTTTACCACATCTCTGCGTTCCAATGAGATGGTTCTGGAGAAACTTCTGAAGGTGGAGAGTATCAAGAAATATCCGGAGGATACAGAGCTTCTGGAGGATGTTATCATTGAGAATAAGCAGGCCATTGAGATGGCTAATATTTACAGTGGTATCCTCAGCAGTATGATGGGAACTTTTGCGTCAGTTATTTCCAATAACCTGAACATTGTCATGAAGGTTCTGGCTGTTATTACCATTGTTATGAGTATTCCGACTATTGTTTTCAGTGCGTATGGTATGAACCTGAGTGCTGCAGGAATGCCGTTTTCCAGGACACCATGGGGATTTCTTATCGTTATCATCCTTTCTGTAGTGGCAAGTATCATTGCAGCGATATTTCTTTCCAAGAAGAAGTTTTTCTGATTTTGTGTCTGAACTGAGAGGCAGTTATTCGGTTCAAAATTACGCAGAGAAAGCAGATTGTGGATATCCGCTGTAACGAAAGAACGAATAGCATTTTGTAAGAAAAGGAGAGCTATGAAATTTATTGACAAACTGGAACGAAAATTTGGAAATCGCGGGATTGAGAATCTTACGATCTATATTATTGTAAGCTATGTACTGGGATATGCACTGATGTATATTAATCCAGGGGCTCTTTCCATGTTGAGTTTGAATGTCTCTGAAATCCTGCATGGTCAGATATGGAGACTTGTTACATGGATTATTTATCCGCCGAGTACGTCATCTGCTTTATGGTTTATGATTGCGATATTGTTCTTTTATTATCCGATCAGTGCATCGCTGGAACGTACATGGGGATCATTCAGATTTACTGTATATATTTTATCTGGAATGATTTTTACAGTAATTTCTGCGTTTATTTTGTATTTTATCACAGGTGGAGTGTTAGATGCTTATCTGAATGGATCACAGTTTTCAACGTATTATATCAGTTTATCTATTTTTCTGGCATATGCGCTGACATATCCGGATATGAAGGTTTTACTGTACTTTGTAATCCCGATCAAGATGAAGTGGATGGCGATTGTATATGCTGCTCTTGTGGTATATGATATTGTCAGATATTTTATGGGAGGAGCATGGTTTATGGCACTGCCAATCATCGCATCCTTACTGAACTTTATTATTTTCTTCCTTGGTACAAGAAATCTTAACAGATACAATCCGAAGGAAATCCATCGCAGAAATCAGTTTAAGAGAGCAATGGGAGAAAGTAAGACCGTTCCCTTCCCGGGTGGCAGCAAGTCAGGGGAAGTGACGAAGCACAAATGTGCAGTCTGTGGCCGTACAGAGAAAGATGATCCGAATATGGAATTCCGTTTCTGTTCCAAATGTAACGGAAACTACGAGTACTGTCAGGATCATTTATATACACAATATACACAAGAAGTAAGAGGAGAAAAGATTATTATGAAAAAAGTACCATTTGTCACCCTGGATAAACTTCAGGAAATCACTGCGCAGTTTCCTACACCTTTCCATCTTTATGATGAAAAAGGTATCCGCGAGAATGCAAAGGCAGTGAAAGAAGCATTTGCATGGAATAAGGGCTTCAAAGAATTCTTTGCTGTGAAGGCAACTCCAAATCCATTTCTGATCCAGATCCTTCAGGAGTATGGCTGTGGCTGTGACTGTTCTTCCATGACAGAGCTGATGATGTCCAAAGCAATCGGATGCAAAGAGGGAGATATCATGTTTTCTTCCAATGATACACCGGAAGAAGAATTCAAATATGCAAATGAAATCGGCGGGATCATCAATCTTGATGATATCACACATATCGAGAGCGTAGAAAGAGCCGTAGGATATATTCCGAAGGTGATCAGCTGTCGTTATAATCCGGGCGGAGTGTTTAAGATCAGCAACGATATTATGGACAACCCCGGAGATGCCAAATATGGTATGACAACAGAGCAGATTTTTGAAGCATTCAAGATCCTGAAGGAAAAAGGTGCCGAGGAATTCGGTATCCATGCATTCCTTGCAAGCAATACTGTGACAAATGAGTATTATCCGATGCTGGCGAAAGAGATGTTTGAAATGGCAGTGAAACTTCAGAAAGAGACAGGCGCTCATGTGAAGTTTATCAACCTTTCCGGTGGTGTTGGAATCGCTTACAAACCAGATCAGACTCCGAATGATATCAGAGAGATCGGTGAGGGTGTCCGCAAAGTATACGAAGAAGTACTTGTTCCGGCCGGAATGGGTGATGTTGCAATCTATACAGAGATGGGACGTTTCATGATGGGACCGTATGGCTGCCTGGTAACTAAGGCAATCCATGAGAAGCATACTCATAAAGAATATATTGGTGTGGATGCGTGTGCTGTAAACCTGATGCGTCCGGCAATGTATGGCGCATACCATCATATCACTGTTATGGGAAAAGAAGACCAGCCATGTGATCATATGTATGATGTGACAGGTTCTCTCTGCGAAAACAATGATAAGTTTGCAATTGACCGCTATCTTCCGAAGGTTGATATGGGAGATCTTCTTGTGATCCATGATACAGGAGCTCATGGTTTTGCCATGGGATATAACTACAATGGTAAACTGAAATCTTCTGAGATCCTTCTCCATGAAGATGGAAGTTTCGAGATGATCCGCCGTGCCGAGACACCGAAGGATTATTTCGCAACATTTGACTGCTTCCCGATTTATGAGAAATTACTGGAAGATATGGAATAATGTTGTGATTATTCTGTGATTTACTGTCCTGTGGTATTGACGGGGCAGATATGACATAAAAACACACAAAAAGAAAGGTACTGATCTGTGCATGATGCTGGAAGGTTAGTGCCTTTCGTTTTGCATGGAGAAACAGTGATTTCAGAAGAATATACTGTAAAAATTTCGTCTGTTCGGAGGTAGACGTATGATTAAATATGAATATGAAACAGGAATGTGTAAACAGCTGCATTACAATGGTCTGTGGAGTGTACAATATGAGGGTGTTCCCGGACATTTTAAAAAAGTAAAGATGGTCTGTCCCTGCATCAGAGACGAATGTGATCAGGAGTGTGAAGTGTTTAAGAACATACCGGAAATAAAAGCAGCAGATCAGGAATGGCATATGAGAGATGAGAGATAGAATAATGGGAGATAAGGAAAAAGAATACAGAGACAAAAGAACAGGCATGCAGACTGTAAGGTCTGTCATATTTGCTATTGTGCTTATAATTACAGGTTTTACCAGTATAATATCTGTGGCAGATAATACTTATGCAGCAGACGAATATCGAGTGCATAAATCTGAGGTGGTTGTAAAGACCGGTGCCACTTATACAGTAAAGATCCTGAATCATGATACAAAAGTGAGTCCAAAGAAGTTTAAATGGACCAGCAGTAACTCAAAATGTGTAAAGGTTGTAAATGGCAGGATATATGGTTTAAAGCCCGGACAGGCAACGATCACAGCACAGATGAGTGGACTGAAAGTAAACTGCGAGGTTTTTGTCTGTAATAAAACGGAAACAGTTCTTTTTAAGAAATACAAAAAACAGGTGAAAGTAACGGCAGGAAAGACAATTATTCTGGAGCCGCAGAAGTATGGAAAAAGGCTGACTTATACTTCTTCTGATAAAACGGTGGCAACTGTATCAAAGAAAGGAAAAGTTACTGCAAAAAAGGCGGGAAATGTCAAAATCACCAGTGTTTCTTATGGTACTGACAGGTATGTATCAGAGATAGAAGTGATCGTCCTGCCGGCAGCGTCAGAAACTCCGGAAATTACGCCTACACTGACGCCGGATGAACCAGCACCATCTGTGACCCCGGAGCCGACGGTAACGGTCACGCCAACTCCGAAAATCACACCAGCACCGGAAGATGAGGAAAAGTTCCGGAAACCCCTGGATGGAGTTACTCATTATATTTTGCACAGAGGTGAACAGACAGAAGCACCTGAGAATTCCGTGCCTGCCTTTGAGATGGCAGGACGCAATGGGGCGGAGTTTGTGGAGACAGATGTGAGAGAGACCGCAGATGGAGTTCTGGTTGTCTCTCATGATGATTCTTTGCTGCGGATGTGCGGGGAGGACAGGCTTATTTCAGAGATGACTTATGAGGAGATAAAGCAGTATCCGATTATAAATGGAAGAAATGCTTCGCAGTATCCGGATAATCTTATTCCTACACTGGAACAGTATATTGCATGCTGCAATAAGTACTCTGTGACGCCGGTGATTGAAATAAAGTCAATCCGTACGGAAGAAGCCATGAATTTGTTCATGCAGCTTCTGACTGAATCACAGAAAGAGCCGGTACTCATCTGTTTTCGCATAGAAACACTTGGTAAACTGCGTGAGATGGGATTTACAGGAAAAATGCAGTGGATCCGTACAGTGCGCATGAATGCTTCTATGATACAGCAGTGTAAGAAATATGATCTGGACATAAGTGCAGAGTATAAAAATATCAGTATGAATGATATCAACAATGCTCATCAGAATGGAATCCGCATATCCGTATGCTTTGCCGGAATGAAGATATGGTAGACATTTTCAGGAAAATGGGTGCGGATTATATCACGTATGAGAAGTGGAATACAGATGAAGTAAAAATACGACAGGATTAGCAGAAAATCAAGGTAGACATTTAGCAGAAAAATAAGTAAAATACAAGATGTAGATATAAATTGTAAGCAGAACAGTAACAGTTCACTATTGCTATAAGAAAGGACTGAACAGTTGTATATATTTTATATACTGCTGAAAAAGAGGAGGAGAGAGTAATGAAAAAAATAGCAGCTATGGTGCTGGCAGGTGTTCTGGCAGCAGTTCCGGTCAGTACGACCGGTGCAGCGGAATTTCAGGATGGAGCAGATACACAGAATTTCATCTTGCAGCCGGAGAGGAAACTTCAACAGACACAGATGAAAGCAAAGGGATAAGTGCAAATGACAGTGTCGTTGAAGGACTTGACAAACCTCTGGTTTTCTATCCCAACACTTACTATAAATTTAATGTGACCGGTGCCGGAACGCAGAATACGAATCCTGTTGAGGGAGATGTCAGATGGACACCATTATACTGGAGTCTTTCTCTCAAACCGCAGGAAAGCGATATTCACAGGAAATGGGAAATCGGTTCTGCAAAGGGTATTTATACAAAGGTGGAACGTGCATACAATATATATATCTTTTTCCAGAGAGAAGAATATACAGGAGGTATATGGGAGAAAAAACGATATTGTACAACCTGTGAGATATCAGTTCAATGCAGCTCCGTTAACTGAACAGGGTGGAAGCTATAAGTACCTGATAGGCGGAATTGGATATAAGATTTTAAATGAAAGAGAAGTAAGCGTTACAGGTCTTGCTGCGGAATATAATGTGATACAGATTCCGGCTACAGTTGTGATCAATGATAAAGTTTATAAAGTAACTACAATTGACAAGAATGCCTTCAGCGGGAACAAAGAAATTACAGATGTTATTTTTGGAAATAATGTAACAACGATTGGAAAATATGCGTTTAGCCAGTGCCCGAATCTGCGGAACATAAGATTTGGCAGCAGAGTAAAAAGAATTGGCAGCAACGCATTTGCACAGTGTACAAAACTGCGAAATTTTATACTTCCTGCCAGTGTCAGACATATAGATGCCAGAGCTTTTTACCAGTGCCCGGCGGTCAAAGTGATCAGGGTCAACAGTACAGCACTGAACTATGTTGGAAAAAAAGCTTTTGCGGTCAACAAAACCGTAACTATCAGACTTCCTGAGAAGCTGTTTGCCAGATATCAGAAACTGATCAAGGCAAGCAATGTGTATTCTAAAACGAGGTTTGTGAAATATTAAAAAAACTCAAAAATGCCCTTGCCATTTCGACAAAAACGTGATATGATAATACTCGTTTCAATGCCGGCATGTCGGAATGGCAGACGAGGCAGACTCAAAATCTGTTGTGGGCAACCACGTGTGGGTTCAAGTCCCACTGCCGGCATTAAAAAGTAAGCGAAGCCTTTGTTTGTGAAGGTTTTCGCTTTTTTTTATTTGCCGTATTGAACAGTTCAGATAATTCTAAAATCTTTATGAAATTTATCTCGCTTTTCTTGAAAAAGAGATGAATAAGTGATATGGTACATCATAACAAAACGAAATGGAGGAAAAGCCAATGAACCTTGATAATAAAAAGCCTGGCAGAAAACCGCTTTATGTATATTATATCATTGCGGCAGTTATTATCATTCTTCTGAATGTGCTGTTACTTCCTGCAATTGAGGGACGAAAGGTACAGACGACTGATTACAGTACTTTCCTGACAGGAGTAGAGAAGGATTACGTTAAGACAGTAGAAATTCAGGATGATTATATTTATTATGTAGCAGAGAGTGACGGACAGGAGGGTTATTTCAGAACTGTCAAGATGAATGATCCTGACCTTGTAGACCGTTTGCATGATGCAAATGTCAAGTTCGGTGCAGCAGCACCACAGCAGACATCTATCTGGATCAGTCTGATCGCAGGATATGTACTGCCGATTGCCATCTTTATCCTTCTTGGAAGGTGGCTCAGCAAGAAGATGATGAGTTCCATGGGCGGAGGTCCCGGTGGGGCAATGTCATTTGGAAAGAGTAATGCGAAAGTATATGTGAAATCATCTACGGGAATCAAATTCTCAGATGTAGCGGGAGAGGATGAAGCCAAGGATCTTCTGACAGAAATCGTAGATTATCTTCATAACCCGCAGAAATACAGAGAAATCGGTGCATCTATGCCGAAAGGAGCCCTTCTTGTAGGCCTCCGGGTACAGGTAAAACACTTCTTGCAAAAGCGGTAGCCGGTGAAGCGGAAGTTCCGTTCTTCTCAATTTCCGGTTCTGAATTCGTGGAAATGTTTGTTGGTATGGGCGCTCCAAGTGCGTGATCTTTTCAAACAGGCGAATGAGAAAGCTCCATGTATTGTGTTTATCGATGAGATCGACACAATTGGCAAGAAACGTGATGGTGCCGGATTTACAGGCGGCAATGATGAGCGCGAGCAGACTCTGAACCAGCTGCTTACAGAGATGGATGGTTTTGACGGCTCCAAAGGTGTTGTGATCCTTGCGGCAACCAACAGACCGGATTCCCTTGATCCCGCACTTCTTCGTCCCGGACGTTTTGACAGACGTATTCCTGTTGAACTTCCGGATTTAAAAGGACGTGAGGAAATCCTTAAAGTCCATGCAAAGAAGATTAAGATCGCAGATTCCGTACGTTTTGATGAGATTGCGAAAGCTGCAGCCGGAGCTTCCGGTGCAGAACTTGCAAATATTGTCAATGAAGCAGCACTTCGTGCAGTACGTGACGGCAGAAAATTTGCCACCCAGGCAGATTTTGAGGAGAGTATCGAGGTAGTTATCGCAGGATATCAGAAGAAGAACAGGGTTCTTTCCAATAAAGAAAAACTGATAGTTGCTTATCATGAAATCGGACATGCGCTGGTTGCAGCAAAGCAGACCGAATCTGCACCGGTCCACAAGATCACTATTATTCCGCGTACATCAGGAGCACTCGGATATACCATGCAGGTGGATGACGGAGATCATTATCTGATGACAAAGGAAGAACTTGCAAATAAGATAGCGACCTTTACAGGCGGTCGTGCCGCTGAGGAACTGATCTTCCACTCTATTACAACCGGAGCATCCAATGATATCGAACAGGCGACTAAGCTTGCAAGAGCAATGATCTCCAGATATGGTATGAGTGAAGACTTCGATATGGTTGCCATGGAGAATGTGACAAATCAGTATCTGGGCGGAGACTCCAGCTTAAGCTGTTCTTTTGAGACACAGACTCTTCTGGATAAGAAGGTTGTGGAGCTTGTCAGGATGGAACACCAGAAAGCACTGAAAATCCTTCAGGACAATATCGGAAAGCTCCATGAACTTGCAAAATATCTGTATGAGCATGAAACAATTACAGGTGAGGAATTTATGAAGATCCTGAATGCACCTGTACAGGTTCCCACTGTAGTGGCAGAATCTGAAAGTAATACAAAGTCTGAGAACAATGCAGAATCCGAAAACAGTACAGAAGCTGATGCAGATACATCTTCCGGGAAAGTGAATCTGCAGAAGTGATATTTTCTCAAGATATACAAGCCAAAAGTCCATTGCCGCAGGCAATCCGGAAATTTGGTTATGTCACTGAAAACTGAGTGAACAGCAATGAAAGCAGCAGAGGCGATTTGAGCTTCTGCTGCTTTTCCTTGTTGCCAATTAACTCCGGTTCGGTTATAATTCGTAATAGTGAACGCAGCATCCTGGATGTTTTTTGGAAGAAAGAAGGGAATGAAGATGGATTGCCGAACTGCAGAAGGAATGGTGAGTAGTTATATTAAACATGATCTTCCATTAAATGAACTGGAAGAGTTTCTCGATCATGTACAGAATTGTTCTTCCTGTTATGATGAACTGGAAACATATTTTATTGTACATGAAGTAACACAGCAGCTTGATGATGACAGCAGCGATTCGGTTCTGGATTTCAAAAAACTGCTGGAACAGGATATCCGGAAATCCAGAAGATATATCCGCAAGAAGAAAGCCAGTTGGCTGATGTTTGGAGTAAGTATATGCCTTCTGATCGCTACGATTGCGGCAATATTGATTTTTGTAATGATGGAGACAAATTACATTCTATAAAAACACTGGAGGATTTTATGAGCGAAAAAATATTACTGATTGACGGACACAGTATTCTGAACAGAGCTTTTTATGGTCTGCCGGATCTTACAAATTCAGAAGGAAAACACACAGGGGCAGTATATGGTTTCCTGAATATCCTTTTTCGGACGATTGAGGAAGAGAAGCCTCAGTATCTGACAGTGGCATTTGACCTGAAGGCACCGACTTTCCGCCATAAGATGTTTGAAGCATACAAGGGAACACGTAAACCCATGCCTGAAGAACTGAGAGAGCAGGTACCGCTGATCAAAGAGATGCTTACTGCAATGGGTGTGAATGTTGTGACAAAAGAAGGCTACGAAGCGGATGATATACTGGGAACTCTGGCCAGAAAAAGCGAAGCGGCAGGAATGGATGCGACAATCCTTTCCGGTGACAGAGATCTGCTTCAGCTTGCGACAGATAAGGTTATGATCCGTTTGCCAAAGACTGTAAGGGGCAAGACCACCATAGAGGATTATCATGCACAGCAGGTGATCGAGAAATATCAGGTGACACCTCCTCAGATCATTGAGTTAAAGGCTCTGATGGGTGACAGTGCTGACAATATTCCGGGAATCCCGGGAGTAGGTGAGAAGACTGCCACAAAGATTATTGTGGAGTATGGAAGTATTGAGAATGCTCATGAACATCTGGAAGAGCTGAAGCCAAACAGAGCCAGGGAATCAATGAGAGAACATTATGATATGGCGCAGATGAGCAAGGCTCTGGCTACAATCTGTACGGACAGTCCCATAGAGTTTTCGTATGAAAAGGCAAAACTGGGAAATCTTTATACAAAAGAAGCTTTCCTTCTCTGCAGACAGCTGGAATTTAAGAATCTGCTTAACCGTTTTGACTCTGCGGCCGTACAGGAAGATACGCTGGAACAGGAGTTTTTCACATGTGCAGACTTGGCAGGCTGTGAAGCGCTGTTTGCGAAAGCGGAAGCAGGAAAGACAGCGGGTGTTTCTCTGGTTACAGAGAATGGCAGGGTATTTGGTGCAGGACTTGCGCTGAATGAAGAGGAAATTTATTATATTCCTGTAGAAGGGATGATCACAGAAGGTTATCTCTGCGGAAAATTGGAAGGGCTCCTTCATAAAGTATCTGAATCCAACACAGAGAACATTATGAAATCTAATACAGATGATGTGAAGAAGGATCCGGAAAATGAGATATCTGATGTCAATACAGACGGTACTCTGAAATATGATAAAAAATGTGTATGTGCATTGGATGTAAAGGCATTGCTCAAGCATATAAAATCTGATGATCCGATGGCTGTATTTGATGCAGGTGTGGCTGCATATCTGCTGAATCCTCTGAAATCCTCCTATACTTACGATGATATGGCAAAGGAATATCTGAATGGTCGTATCCTGCCTGCAAGAGAGGAACTTCTTGGAAAGAAAACAGTGGAAAAAGCATGGGAGGAGAGTGCAGAGGGGCTTGCAGCATGGGCCTGCTACATGGCCTATACAGCACTTGCCTGCCGGAAACCCATGTGTGAAGCACTGCGTGATACAGGTATGTGGAATGTATATACACAGATTGAGCTTCCACTGATCTTTACTCTTGATTCCATGGAAAAATGGGGAATCAGCGTGAAGAGTGAAGAACTGAAAAGCTACGGTGAGAAACTAAGTGTACGTATTGGAGAACTGGAGAAGCAGATCTGGCAGCAGGCAGGGGAAGAGTTTAATATCAATTCTCCGAAACAGATGGGAGTGATCCTGTTTGAAAAGCTTGGCCTTAAGGGTGGAAAGAAAACAAAGACAGGTTATTCCACAGCGGCAGATATTTTGGAAAAGCTTGCACCGGAGTATCCCATTGTAAAGGATATTCTGGAGTACCGTCAGCTTGCGAAACTGAAATCTACTTATGCAGACGGGCTTGTTGGTGAGATCGCAGAGGACGGCAGGATTCATTCTACTTTTAACCAGACAATTACAGCAACAGGAAGGATCAGCAGCACAGAGCCGAATCTTCAGAATATCCCTGTAAGAATGGAGCTTGGAAGACTGATCCGTAAGGTATTTGTTCCGGAAGAGGGATATGTATTTCTGGATGCGGACTATTCCCAGATCGAGCTTCGCGTTCTGGCGCATATGTCAGGGGATGAGAAACTGATCCAGGCATATAAAGAAGCCCAGGATATCCACAGACATACAGCATCAGAGGTATTCCATGTGCCCTTTGATGAGGTGACAGATCTGCAGAGGAGAAATGCCAAGGCAGTAAATTTTGGAATCGTTTATGGGATCAGTTCCTTTGGGCTCAGCAGGATTTAAGTATCACACGAAAAGAAGCAGCAGAATATATTGAAAGATATTTTGAAACTTATCCAAAGATCAAAGGATTTCTTGACGGACTGGTGGAAGAGGGAAAAGAAAAAGGATATGTGACTACCATGTTTGGCAGACGCAGGCCGATCCCAGAACTGAAATCCGGTAATTTTATGCAGAGGTCTTTTGGGGAGCGAGTAGCATGAATTCTCCAATACAGGGAACTGCGGCGGATATCATTAAAATTGCAATGAACCGTGTGTACAGACGATTAAAGGATGAGAATCTTAAATCCCGTCTTGTACTTCAGGTACACGATGAACTTCTGATAGAGACCTGTAAAGAGGAAATCCCGCAGGTTTCTGCTATTCTTGAAGAAGAGATGAAAGGTGCCGCAAAGCTTTCCGTAGAACTGGAAGTCGATATGCATCAGGGTAATAACTGGTATGAGGCGAAGTGATGATGATAACAATAGGAATTACCGGCGGAGTGGGTGCCGGAAAAAGTACAGTGCTTGATTTTCTTGAAGAAAAGTATCAGGCATATGTGATGAAAGCAGATGAGATCGGGCATCTGGTGATGGAACCGGGGCAGTCCTGTTATGAACCGGTGATTGCACTATTTGGAAGACAAATCATAAAAAATGATAAAACTATTGACCGCAGACAGGTTTCGGATGTAGTATTTTCACATCCAGAGCTTCTGGAGAAATTAAACCAGATCATCCATCCTGCTGTGAAACAGTACATCAGAGAGCAGTTAGCTGTAAAGAAACAGCAGGGACAGAAGATATGTGTGGTGGAAGCTGCACTCCTTCTGGAAGATCATTATCAGGAGTTTTGCGATACGATATGGTATATTCATACGGATGAAGAGATCCGTATCAGGAGACTGATAGAGAACCGCGGTTATACAAGAGAGAAATCAGTCAGTATCATTGCCAGTCAGGCACCGGAGACTTTTTTTCGGGAAAATGCAGACTATGTTGTGGTAAATAACGGAGATTTTGCACAGACCAGACGGCAGATTGAGGAAGGAATCAGAAAATATGAGACTTTGTAGCATTGCCAGCGGAAGCAGCGGAAACTGTATTTATGTGGGCTCAGATAATACCCATCTTCTGGTGGATGTAGGCATCAGCGGAAAAAGAGTAGAACAGGGATTGAATTCTCTGGAATTGACAGGAAAAGATATTGATGGTATCTTGATTACACATGAACATTCGGATCATATCAAAGGTCTGGGCGTGATCGCAAGGAAACATCAGATACCGGTTTATGCGACTGAAGGAACTGTGGAAGCTTTATCTCACATGAATCTTGGAAAAATGCCGGAAGGGATTTTTCGTGAGATACACGAAGATGAGCCTTTTGAGATTAATGATCTGACAGTGAATCCTTTTACGATCTCATGATGCTGCACAGCCCGTAGGATACCGGGTAGAGTGTGGAGAGCATTCTGTGGGGATTGCTACAGACCTTGGAAAATATAATGAGTACATAGTCGGTAATCTGCAGAATCTGGATGCGCTTCTTCTGGAAGCAAATCATGACATCCGTATGCTGCAGGTTGGAAAATATCCCTATTATCTGAAACAGAGAATCCTTGGAGACAGGGGACATCTTTCCAATGAGAATGCAGGCAGGCTTTTATGCAGGCTGCTGCATGACAATATGAAAGGGATTTTCCTTGGACATCTGAGCAGGGAAAATAACTATGAGGAACTGGCATATGAAACCGTCTGTTCAGAAGTAACCTTAGGTGACAACCCTTATAAGTCGCGTGATTTCAGAATTCAGGTGGCACAGAGGGATTGCATATCAGAAGTAATTACAGTGTAGAAAGGACAAAGAACTTATGAAAAAGACAATCATCACAGTAGTAGGAAACGATACCGTAGGAATTATTGCAAAGGTTTGTACTTATCTTGCAGACAATAATGTAAACATTCTTGATATCTCCCAGACCATCGTACAGGGATATTTCAACATGATGATGGTAACAGATGCCAGCAAATGTGAGAAAGACAACGGAGTTCTTGCCAAAGAACTGGAAGCCCTTGGAGATAAGATCGGTGTAGTGATTCGCTGCCAGCATGAAGATATCTTCAATGTAATGCACAGAATCTGAGAAAATCTAAGCAGGTAAGCCACTGAGGGACTTTCCTGTATCAGATTGCCTGAAAAATGCTGAGAGAACATACAAGGGAGAAAAACAAAATGATCAATATTTTTGAAGTAAATGAAACGAATAAAATGATCGAGCAGGAGAATCTGGATGTGCGTACCATTACTATGGGTATCAGCCTTCTGGACTGTATTGACAGTGATCTTGCTGTTTTAAATGAGAAAATCTATAAAAAGATCACAACCTGTGCAAAGGATCTGGTATCTACAGGTGAGGCTATTTCCGGTGAATATGGAATTCCGATCGTAAATAAAAGAATTTCCGTAACTCCGATTGCATTGATTGGCGGAGCTGCATGTAAGACAAAGGAAGATTTTGTAACTATTGCAGAAACTCTGGATAAGGCTGCCAAGGTGGTAGGCGTAAACTTTATCGGCGGTTATTCTGCACTGGTAAGCAAGGGAATGACTCCTGCTGAGAGACTTCTGATCGAATCTATCCCACAGGCTATGGCGAAGACAGAGCGTGTTTGCAGTTCTGTAAATGTTGGATCTACACGTACAGGTATCAATATGGATGCTGTTAAGCTGATGGGTGAGATCGTTCTGGAAACAGCGAAAGCTACCAAAGATCAGGATTCCCTGGGATGTGCGAAGCTGGTTGTATTCTGTAATGCACCGGATGATAACCCGTTTATGGCAGGTGCTTTCCATGGTGTGACAGAAGCAGACACTATCATTAACGTTGGTGTCAGCGGACCTGGCGTTGTTAAGACTGCGCTGGAACAGGTAAGAGGTAAGGATTTTGAAACTCTTTGTGAGATGATCAAGCGTACTGCCTTCAAGGTAACACGTGTTGGTCAGCTGGTAGCACAGGAGCTTCCAGACGCCTTGGTGTTAAGTTTGGTATCGTGGATCTGTCTCTGGCTCCTACTCCTGCAATTGGTGACAGTGTTGCTGAGATCCTTGAGGAGATTGGTCTGGAGCATGCAGGTGCACCGGCACAACAGCAGCGCTTGCTCTGTTAAATGACCAGGTTAAGAAGGGTGGAGTTATGGCTTCTACAGCAGTTGGTGGTTTGAGTGGTGCATTTATTCCGGTCAGCGAGGATCAGGGTATGATCGATGCAGTGAATGCAGGGGCACTGACTCTTGAGAAGCTGGAAGCTATGACTTGTGTATGTTCTGTAGGTCTTGATATGATTGCAATTCCCGGAGATACGAAGGCTTCTACGATTGCGGGTATTATTGCGGATGAGTCTGCAATTGGTATGGTGAACCAGAAGACTACGGCGGTTCGTCTGATCCCGGTAATTGGTAAGGGGGTTGGCGAAGTGGTTGAGTTCGGTGGACTGCTTGGTTATGCACCGATCATGCCGGTGAACCAGTTCTCCTGTGATGCGTTTGTGCAGCGTGGCGGAAGGATTCCGGCACCGATCCATAGCTTTAAAAACTGATAAAAAAGGCCAGAAACTTCGGAAAAGGGGAGTTTCTGGCTTTTCTTTGTTTAAGAGGGACGCGGAGCGGAAAATATTTTGTCTGGGGTGCGGTTTCGGAGCCTAAGATATTCTAAGCCGCCAGAAATCTGCTAAAAGCATGAGCGTCTTGTCAAACTCGCTCCGTTGCAAACTTCGCTCAGACAGTGAAGCAGACGGCTCATAACGCAGATTTCCGGTGACTAAGAATATCTAAGACTCCTGCAAATGCACCCCAGACAAAATATTTTCCGCCCCGCTGGTAGCTGGTTTTAACTATAGCAATTAAAGAGATTCCAGAATATTGAGGAGTCGGGTGTTGTCTTCGGGGTGCATGATGCAGAAGCGGATGTATTCGCCGTCCAGGCATTCGAAGGAGGAGCAGTCACGGATCATGAGACCCTGACGGATGCAGGCGTCGAAGACGTCCCGGGAGGTCAGGCCGGGCTTCTGGATTTTCAGGAGGAGAAAGTTGCGTAGGCCGGGTAGGTTTTGTAAGTGGGGATATTCTCCAGTGCTTTGAGCAGGCGGGTGCGTTCTGAGAGAATGAGGTCCCGGGTCTGGCGGATGTAGGTTTTATCCTGGAGCATCAGCTCGCCGGCCAGGGCTCCCAGACTGTTGAGAGACCATGGTACCTGTTTTTCTTTCATTTTTTTGAGAAATTCCAGGTTCCCGGTGATTCCGTAGCCAAGACGCATACCTGGGGCTGCGTAGAATTTTGATACGCCGCGCAGAATCATAAGGTTCGTGAATTCTCTGGTAAGGCTGACAGCAGTGATCTCATTGATATCCGGGGCAAATTCTACATAAGTTTCGTCGATCATCACGAAAATGTTCCGCTCATTGCAGAAGGAAACGATTCTGCGCAGGTCATTTATGCTAATTGCAGATGAGGTAGGATTATTTGGGTTGCAGAGGATGAGAAAATCGTATTTTCCATCCAGGGTGTGACAAAGATCATCTACATTGAGGACAAAGTTATCCTCTTCGCGCAGATGGTAATATTCCTGTGTACTTCCGGAGAAGGAGAGTTCCCTGGAGTATTCTGAATAAGTCGGACCCAGGATAAGGGTATGCTTTGGATTTCGTTCCTGGATCAGCAGTGCGATCAGCTCGCTGGAACCATTTCCGGGAAGGATGAATTCAGCAGGAATATTACAATATTCTGAAATTGTGCTGCGAAGTGAAGTATAATTTCTGTCTGGATAAGAAGACAGGATATCCAGCCGTCCTGCAAGCTGTTCCTTTACATGCTCGGAAAGCCCCAGCGGATTTACATTAGCCCCAAACTTCACAATTTCCTCCGGCTTAAGCTGATAGACCTCACATATTTTCTCAATATCACTCCCATGAAAAATCATTTTTGCTGTTGACATATAATATCCCTCATTTCTATATAAATAATCTATTTAAACTTAAAATTACCACATAGCAGATCGCAGATCTTTTCTGAACATTATTTTAACACTTATCACATAGTTCTGTAAACATCACTGTTTACACATTGCTATCCATTACTATCCTGAAATATACAGGTCCCAATATCATTGCAGCAGGCATTTAACAGAAGGCAAGTCCCCACCCACTGCTTATTGCTTTTCGCAACCACCGCAGGGAATTTACTTGATTCGATTAAATAAGTCGCCTGCGGTGGTGCAGAAAGCAAGCAATTCAGCATGCTGTCGAAAATGGAATATATGTCAATTTGCCAGTACACAGCGAAGGAATGGGAAGGGATTTCGGGCGCATTTGAGGTTCATAGTAATTCTTGGTATTTGGGAAGCTGCGTTATTCAAAAAAATCTCACTGTCTGAGCGAAGCGAGTTTGAGATTTTGAATGCTTTTAGCAGCTTCCCAAAATGCCTTAGAATTACATGGTTCCGAAACTAAGCCCGAAATCCCTTCC
>ENA-OQBJ01000412-OQBJ01000412.1-human-gut-metagenome-genome-assembly--contig:-NODE-412-length-22864-cov-8.494260_pt1 | contig 22864 bp, 20 predicted proteins | sample MGYA00242743_ERZ504545 | MGnify/ENA primary metagenome ERZ504545 (study PRJEB26092, sample SAMD00036252) | human gut metagenome | host: Homo sapiens | study: EMG produced TPA metagenomics assembly of...
TTGTAAGTCTTATTTTTTGAACACAAATAAACTTACATTTTTTGTCGGACAATCGCTAACATTTTATGTAAAACTTTCTTAAAGAATTCTGCAGTTGGGCATTATGCACCAAAAATTGCGAAGAGCCAGTTATTCTTTATATCAGGATCATTTTTAAACTCACGGATATAATCTCGCAAATAATCATATCGGCTATCCAAGTTGGAACCACTAAACAGCTGATACATATAATTTTTGAAATCCTTATCTCTATCTTCCAACAAAAGAATATCACGAAAATACTGTCCTTTGGTTTTACGATTGATTTCCAAAGTCTCATACAAGCTCCCCTGAAACTTAATTGACGATGTATTATTTTTAGAAACATCCGATTTGTCCATATCCGGTGGAGTCACAAATCCTGTCATAGGAGAACTTGTACCAAGAAGATATTCCTTGCCATCCTTCTCTAGAATAACAAAGAACAATTTATCCTCTTTTATATCTTCATCATAAATAGAATTAAGAGCATTATACAAGATAGGAACTTTATCATGAAGTTCCTTCATTCCCTCTGCTTTATTCCACTCTTTAACTACAATTTTAACGTTATCACCCCATTGATTTTCATGATACTTTTTATTAAAAAGAATCTCAAAGACATCAAGACAATCGGAAACTAATCTGGTATAAGCCAAACCTGCATGAACTGTAGAATTACGCTTTTCCTCTGTCAGTCGGCGAAAAGCCTCTTGTACGACAAAAAAACGTGCAAAAGGTGTTGGCAAAGAATTCAAAGCACCACTATTATCAGTGCGTTGTTCCTTGACTTTATCTAAATTGGTCGCTTGAATACCAGTATCCTGGGGAGTCCATACGGTTCCCTGAATGCCACGGTCTATTATATTTAAATCTATACTTGCCATATTTATTTAATTTTCTGAGTGAAAGTATTTATTGCCTCATAGGCATATTCCAGGAAATTTCGAACTTTATTGTTTGTCATTCCCTTATTTGAGCTCTTGATCATTTCCAATAAATAGAAAGAATCGTCCTTAGCCTCCAATTCTACACTATTCTTAATGATATTAACCATGTTAGATGGATTAATATCTGCAATAGGTGCAAACGCCCTCTTCTTTGCAGACAACTCAGAATACCATTTTTCAAAAGACTCCGAGAAAGAAATCACCTTAGAAAGAGATCCCTTATAGAAATTAGCATCAAAACCACGACTTTGCCTCAATGGGAAATACTTTTCATTTGGCAACACCTTTAATAATGTATTCAATATGCTATAGTCTGCAATACACTTAACCAAAGAAGCATATCCACTACCAGCAGAAGCCAAATCCAAAGATGCAACATCATTTTCAATTGCACGAGTCAGATACTGTCGTTGCTGAGGCTTGGAACGCTGCAAGAAATCAAACAAAGCTGTAGCAGCAACAAGTTCTGTAAAATTCGCCTCATCCGGCTGCGTTTTCTCGTTATTTTCATGAAATGCCTGTAAGGTTGTCTCACCTACATAATAAAGCAAATCAGACTTCACTGTATGCTCATAATACGTAAGTGCAGCTTTAGCCTTGGTCATGAAATTTGCTGAATCTATTTTACTATCATTCTTCTTCGGATCAGTCAAACCATAATATGGCAATACTGTAACAGCTCCCATAAATACATCAGAAACAGTCTGAGAGTCAATGGTATTTCTAATCTTTCTTTCCAAAAGTGGATAGCCAGATGCTCCAGTACCACCAAAAATTGAACTTATGATAAAAACACGATCTTCTTCTCCACAATGAGTTTTAAAAGCATTATACCATGAAGCCCCTTCCAACATTTCTTGAAGTACTACAGTTCCTACATTAGGATTACCTCTGAAACCTACAGACAAACGATTATCCAGATTCTCCTTAGAGTACAAAGTCTGTATCAAGAAATTATTAATACTTTTAGTATCAAGACTACCAATATTTAAAAATTCTGCATAAGAGCGATTTTCGCCCGCTGCCTTATTGGTATTATTTGTTTGGGTATCTAAGGTATTGATAAGGCCATTTCGGCCTCAAAGAAACCCTTTGGACTTTTTCGGTCTTCAGAAGCCTCTTGATGAATCTCTACATATTTATCTATCAAAGTCTGCAGATTTTTCTTTTCATCTAAATCCAAATGTGGATCAACAATTATAGGAACACGGTAAAGCCATTGGTATCCATACCAGCAGCCATCAACATCGTGATACTTTTCATCACACGCTCACCAGTTCCACCTATGCAAAATACAAATACTTCTTCATACTATAAAAACTTAATTTTTAAATAGCGATATGCATTGGTTTTGGCTCTTCGCCAATTACACCAAACGAAAGAAACAAAGCCATAAACAATTACTGAATACAACATATTGCTCAATGCCAACTTAAGCTCCAACACTTTGGTTCCTTCAATTTTTGGAGGAGCACATACCACAGCTACACCTAGAGTCAATAAGAAACACAAAACTGCACATACAGCCATCATTATCCACCAATATTTAGGCTTATAATGACGGTGAGGTGTGTTGTTAAATGGCATATAATAGTACCATGCAATAATACCACCTACAATGACACAAATTAAAGGGAACAAAAAGGAAACAGAATCCAGCTTATTCCAAAACAACATTGCCTGCTGATACAAAGCCTCTTGTCCTTCGCCACTATAAGGCTTCAAGAAAGCAGATTTACTCCCTATAAAGGGATATAGTCCTAATCCACTAAACATAATTACATACAACTTTTAGATATTAAAATATAATTGGGTTTTGGTTGATAATTTACACCTCCCTGACCAATTCCACGAATAAAATGTTTCAAAGAATATGACTTAGAAGGATTATTTTCGTCATTCGCATTTTCTAAGAAGCTCTTCATTTTTGGCATGACTACTTCAGAATATGGAATTTTTAGATTCCACTCCAACACCTCCATATCAGTAACCATATTTGAGACCTTCAACTGAATTGTTGCAACAACAGATCGTTTCAATTCTAAATTATCATTGTTACATTCTTCGATCTTTATATCAGCAATACTACTTTGAGCCATAGTTAGCCTTACACAAGAAACACTTCTTTAAGATTTCTTTATCAGACATCGCCCAACGGTAAGTTTCCAAATGAAGTTTTAGAGAAATTGTACAATCCCCCATAGAATCATCATAGCCATAAAAAGTAGGTTGTTTTTCAAATTGAACAACATTAACAGGAGAACCAAAGCTGTATGGACAACTTCCGTATTTATATCCTATTTCAAGATTGTCTACAAAACGTTTTTGGCGATGCAACATAATCGCTATTCCATTACGAACAGCAGATACCTTATCTTGCTCTCCGATTACCAAATAATAATAAGGAGATTCATTGGTCACTACTCTTCCCTCCTTATTTATATAATCAGATATTGCACAAATCAAAGAATATGCTTTTTTTGAATTTTCTGCAATTCGTGCCACTTCTGCAGCATACTGAGTTAACAACACTGCCGGAGCAGCTGAACCAACAGGACTATATTTCATATCAGAAATAAGAACAGCCACATCATTCTTTTTCAATCGACTAACAATATTTCGCAACATAACAGGAACTTGCGTAGAAGCATTACATTCCAGCGCACCAGTATTCATAGCAGTTTGGAATTGGGTCAAAGACAACTGTCCTGCTATTCCTCCACTATTGGTCATAATATTCACATCCTTTGTTACAGGAGAATAATAACTCATTATTTCATAAACATCCTGCTTAAAACTAGTAGGTTGACCAGCTCTAAAAAAGCCATTCATACTACCAGAAGATTCTATATAAAAATGAATAACAGAATTATAATCAAGCTTTGCAAAAGAAGGTTTCTTAATTAGTGTTCCTTCCCCTGTAAAATGTGGGTCGTTAAGAGTATTCAAACTGTCACAACAAGCGCTAATAGTCATTAAGGCTAACAGTGCTAATGCATAATCACGTAATTTATGAAAGACTTTCTTCATAACACTATTATTTGTTTTGGTTTAAAATGGAAAAAGCGTGGAACTATTGTATGTCACAAATATTGAGGTTGTGGTAGAACCCATCTGCATGCAACAAACAATAGCCCACGCTTAGGGGTATATTATCCCCTTTACAAAAGGGTACAATAATCCTATGCGTGAGCAGTATTGCTTATCATCCTGCAGATTTCGAAACTACCACATTTCAATATTAGGATAACGTCAATACGCTCTTTAATTCGAGTCTTCATCACGCCCGTTCTTTTCCGTTCGCTCAAACTCTACCGCAAAAGTAACAATTATTATCGAAACAACAAAACTTTTAGCTAAAAAGTTTCGAAAAAAGTTATGTGAGGGGGAATTATGGTGAAAAGGAGGGGAATCTGCGGAACATGATAATTCCAACAAAAGGGAGGAAGTTTAGAAAGAAGTACGTAAGCGATAAAGAACCAACAAATATACGCACGTATAAATCTTTTTTCTCGAAAAAAAGTATCAAAGTCTCATTTTTGGGTGTAGAATAAGACTTATATCTTTAATACACAACACCTTAACATAAATGAGACTTCTCTAAAAATGAAGGGAGAAGTATCATCGAAGTATCATAAATTAGCGAAAAGTATCATGATTTCTTGCTACATCGAAAAAAATGCTTTATGAAGTGATAATAATAGCATTTATAAGGCAATAAACAGGATGTTTTTGCGTTTAGTAAAACAGAATGTTTTATTCTTAATACTTAAGAAACATGGATGAAAAGGAATTACTGAAAAAGGCTTTTGAGTACGGAAACGTACCTAGCAACATCACCTACTGTTTCACCGAACCATGTCCGATGAAAAACAAATGTATCCACTATCTATCCGGTCTCTACAAAAACGAGAAGACTGATAGAGGGGATGCCATTTTCCCAAATGCCCTGAAAAACGGGAATTGCAAGTACTTTGCTCCGCTGCGTGTCGTGAAAATGGCATGGGGATTCGACAAACTCTTTGCAGAAATGAAAGTGAAAGACGCTCCTGCTCTGCGCACCGAAATGAGAGACTACCTCGGCAGCAAAGGACAATACTACCGTTACAAACTAGGACAACTGAAACTCCTGCCGGAACAACAGGCATATATCAAACAGCTCTTCGCCAGATACGGATATAAAGATGTTGAATTCGACCATTTCTCAGAAGAGATTGATTTCACTAAAAGCTAATCTTTTTCTCTGCCCTCCAGATGTTCCAGCCATGCCATTTAAGCGGTCCCACAGAGAACACGTGACGGGCTACCGGTGAACACGTGACAGGCTACTGGAGAACAAGCGACGGGCAGCCATTGCCCGTAAAATGGGAAACGAGTGCCCAATTTACCAACCAAACTTTGGGCAACACTGATAAGATTTTATAGTTTATGGTTAATAGTTAACAAACAAACATCCTAATCAATATATTCAATGAAGATAACAATCGTTCATACAAACAACAAGAAGCAGCTCCTCGTCAGCACCAAGACGATGGAGAAGTTGCTGCAACGTATCGCAAAAGATGACAGCAGACTTACTGTTACCCATTTCCGCGAATACGTGTCCTATATGGAAAGCGGCTACGAATATTACAAGGATATGCCAACATGGATGCACATCTACCCCGCTGCAGAATTCGCCAAAGACGAAAACAACAACCTGAAGATGAAGGCGTGCAACGGTATCCTGATGCTGAAATTCGGAAACATCACAGATGCAGACGGCGTGGAGGGCGTGAAGCGCTCGGTTGCCATGCTGCCTTCTACCTTTGCTGCGCTGGAAGGTGCTGATGGTAAGTCGGTTATCGTATTGGTGAAATTCAGCAATGAAGATGATTCGCTGCCTGCCGACGAAGCGGATGCCGAACGACTGTACCGCATCGCTTACCAGCAGATTTTGCCTGTATATCAGGCGATTGCCAAGCTTCGGTGCTCACAGACGGGCCAAAACCTTCTATAGAAGCGGGCGCAAACCTGTCTTTTGAGCCTTCGATGCACAACAGTTTTATGATGACGCTCGATGCGAAACCTTATTTCAACAGTAAGGCGGTAGCAATGAAAATTAACAGCAACATGCACCCTCAGAACCAAGCTTTCAACACGGAAGATAATCAGCAGATGAATCTTGGCTCCGATACTTCGGAAGAAGAAAAGAAAGTTGACAAGAATAGCGTTCGCGAGAATATCATGAGCATGATGCAGCTGCTGAAAAGCAAATATAACTTCAGATACAACACGGTGATGAAATTCGTGGAATACATGCCGAAAGAGAAAGGCTGGTATGGTTTCCAGCCCGTAGATCCGAGAGTGCAGAAGCGCATGACGCTGGAGGTGCAGCTCGCTGATATCCGGGTGAGCATCAAGGATGTCAGGAATTTTCTAGAGTCTGATTACATCAAGAATTATAATCCGATAGATGAATATCTCTTCCAATGCTACGACAAATGGGACGGGAAGGACCATATACGTGCCTTGCTCGTACGGTTCCTACCAACAATCCTTACTGGGCAGACTGGTTCTACACCTGGTTTCTGGGCATGGTTGACCAGTGGCGCGGCTTTACCCATCGCCAGTATGGCAACTCGGTGGCTCCGCTTCTGATTTCCAAGCAGGGTTACAACAAGAGTACTTTCTGTCGCCGGCTGTTACCGCCGGAACTGCAGTGGGGATATAACGATAATCTGATTCTGTCAGAAAAACGTCAGGTTTATCAGGCGATGGCGCAGTTTATGGTCATCAATCTTGATGAGTTCAACCAGATTTCTCCACAGGTGCAGCAGGGATTTCTGAAGAATCTCATCCAGTTGCCTACGCTGAAATACAAGCCTCCGTATGGCAGTCATGTCATGGAATTTCCTCGTCTCGCCTCGTTCATCGCCACGAGCAACATCACGGATATTCTCACCGATCCATCCGGCAACAGAAGGTTTATAGGCGTGGAACTGACGGGACCGATTGATGTGAGTGTGCGTCCGAACTATCAGCAACTTTTCGCCCAGGCGCTGACTGCTTTGCACAATGGTGAGAAGAGTTATTTTGATGCGGAACAGGTGAAGTTGATCATGAAGAACAACTGTCAGTTTGAGGTGGCTGAGCCGATAGACCAGTATTTCCAGCTTTATTTTGATTTGGTTGAGAATGAGAAAGAGGGTGAATATCTGACTGCCGCCGAGATTTTCGACTATCTGAAAAAGCAGATAGGTTCATCGCTCAAAGTGAACAGTTTGATGGGATTCGGCAGAAAACTGGCGAATATGAGTGAGTTAAAACATAAGAGATTTGCAGATGGAATGAAGTATCTTGTAAAGAAAAAAGTGAAATAATGATACTTCTATGATACTTTAATGAGACTTCTCAGCGCCAAAACCGAGAAGTCTCATTTTCTTTATCTTATTATCTATCAAGTCTTTAAGTCGATATTTTCAATAGAAAATGAGACTTTGAGACTTTTTCTTCAAAAAAACTTTTTCACGTAAGAGAAAAGTATTATCCTTTAGATAGCATAAAGGAAGGTGCGGATGAACCAGTAGCTGACGATACCTGCGATGTAACCTACGAAAGCAATCCAGGAGATATGCTTCATATACCAGCCGAAGGTAATCTTCTCCAAGCCCATTACTACCACGCCAGCTGCACTACCGATAATCAGCATTGAACCTCCTACACCGGCACAGTAGGCCAGCAACTGCCAGAAGACACCATCCACAGCCATATCACCAACAGCAGCCACAGGATACATTCCCATACATCCGGCTACCAAAGGAACATTGTCAACAATACTTGAAAGCACACCGATGATACCAGTTACGAGGTAGTGGTTGCCATCGAATACGACGTTCAAGCCCTGACCCAAAGCAGTCAATACGCCAATCTCAGCCAGGCAGGATACAGCCATCAGGATACCGAGGAAGAAGAGGATGGTACTCATATCAACACGAGAAAGCAACTTGGTTACTCGCTTCTGAGTACCCTCGGCATCAGCTCCACGATGCAAACTGCGATAGAAAACTTCGGTAGCAGTCCAGAGAACGCCCAATACCAGAAGGATTCCTACGAATGGAGGCAAATGGGTGATACTCTTGAAGATAGGAACGAAGATCAAACCGCCTACTCCCAACCAGAACACAGCCTTGCGCTGACCTTCGGTGAAATCGCTGACCGATGCATTCTGCTGGGCAGAAACCTCAGGCATCACGAGTTCGCCCTTCAACATGGTCTGAAGGATGAGGCAGGAATCACCATGGAAACCACAGACGGGATGAAGATTTCGGCGATAACGCCGGCAGCAGTAATCAGTCCCTTGTTCCAGAGCATGATGGTGGTAACGTCGCCGATTGGTGAGAAGGCACCACCCGAATTGGCTGCGATGATGACGAGGGAGGCATAAACCATGCGGTCCTTGTGGTCGGTGACGAGCTTTCGGAGAATCATGATCATCACGATACTGGTGGTCAGATTGTCGAGGATTGCAGAGAGGAAGAAGGTAAGGATAGCGATACGCCAGAGGAGCGCACGCTTCGACTTGGTCTTCATCACCTTGCGAACCCAGTTGAATCCGCCGTTCTGGTCAACGATTTCCACGATGGTCATTGCACCCATCAGGAAGAAGAGTGTTGTAGCGGTATCGCCCAGATGTTCCTGGATGATTCCGGTCACCTTCTCCACCATTCCAGCAGCACCGCCTGTATAATCAGGGTGCATCAACTGGAGATACTGCATTGGATCCATCATGTAGAGAGTCCAACAACCTACCAACATCAACAGGGCTATCGCTGCCTTGTTTACCTTAGTCAAGCTTTCGGTAGCTATGAGTGCATAGCCGAGCACGAAAACGACAATAATAGAAATTGTAAGTGTAGTCATTACTTCTTATTTATTATTAGATATTCTTTTCCTTTAGATATGATTTGGTACCCACAATTGCCAAACGGCTGCAAAGATACAAAAAGAAAAGCAATAACCACACGATTCCTTATTATAATTGTATGAAATCGTTTACTTACTTACAGTTTTAACCTAATAATAACAGATTTCGCCCTGTATGGTTGAGGCATTTCGTAAAACATGTAACATAAAACATGAAATAGATATAAAACGTTATGGAAATGCAAAAAAAATCCGAAACAGATAGCTGCCAATGCTTCTGTTTCGGATTATCTTTTTGTTTTCTTTCTTATTTTTCCTTAAAATCCATGCGGATTCTGATATTTAATAAAGCTAGCAATAATCATGTTCACAGGTTACTTAGCCACCTTGAATACGGCGGCACTAATGCCTGAAGCTTTGATGCATCGGTCTTCTTGCCTGATTTATATACAACCTTGCCTGTAGAAAGAACAGAAACTGCCTTGCCACCTACAGAGCTGATGTTGAGAGAGGCTGCCTTGGCACCAGGATTCACGACAACAACATACTTCTCATCACCCAAAGTGCGCTCATATACCATCGGATATTCCTGACCCTTCTGGTTCAGGAGTTTCCAATCGCCCTCATTGTCAAGAGCCTTGGCCGAATGACGCAAAGCGGTCAGCTTACGGGTATATGACAACAGAGAATTCTGATCACCCTGCTGAGCCTCAACGGTCAACTTTCCGTTTTCCGTATCTACAGGGAAGTAGAGTTTATCAGGCGCACTCGTTGAGAAGCCGGCATTTTTGCCCTTGGTCCATTGCATCGGAGTGCGGGTACCAGAGCGTTCATTGCTTCCCTCCTTGTTAGGGAGATTCATCTGAAACTTCATACCAATCTCATCACCATAATAGATAAATGGAATACCTGGCATGGTGAGGAAGAAGGTCATCGCCACCTTCAACTGGTCTGGCGTGTTGCGGGTACCGATGTTAGGACGCTGGTAATCGTGGTTGGCAGATGGTACTGCGATGTAGCCGAGATTCTTGGTGGCATTGAAAGCCTTGGTAAAGTTCTCGCTAAATTCCTTAAGCGAACCCTTGCCCTGCTTATCGAAATAGCAGTTCTGATAGCTCTGCTCCCACTTGCCCCATGGAGTCTTGCGGTCGAAGAACAGAGAGGCATAGCCCTTAAGACCGAAATGGATGTAGAAATCGATGTTGAAGCCGGCAGGAATGGCTTGCTGCGGATTAGCCCACTCAGAAATCAGGACGGTCTCTGGATAATACTTATCCTTCCAGGCACGCATCTCATTCCAGAGTTTGGAAACCTCCTTCTTGTCAGGGTCATTCTTGATGAGCGATGACGCCATATCAACACGGAATCCATCCACACCCTTATCAAACCAGAAAGCCATGATGTTACGTATTTCCCTGCGAACAGCCTGTGGTCCAGGTGCATCTACGCTCTGCTCCCAAGGATGATTTGGATCTGGATGAGCAAAACCATAGTTCAAGGCAGGCTGGCACTCGAAGAAATTCTTCTCATAATACTTGGCACGAGGAGCATTCGCCTCCACATATCTGCCTCGGGTACTAGACTCCGGACTTGCCTCCTGATGACGGGCTTCTATTTCTTTCTTCTCGCTCTCAGGAATATCGTTCATCCATATATAATAGTCGCTGTAACGCTGGTTAGGATCTTTCTCGGAAGACTCCTTAAACCAAGCACACTTGGTGCTGGAATGTCCTGCCACCAGATCAAGACAAACTTTCATGCCACGCTTATGGGCTCATTGACCAATGTAACCAAATCGGTATTGGTACCGAAGCGAGGATCCACCTTATAGAAGTCGATGACATCATATCCACCGTCAAACCATCCCGACTCAAAGATCGGATTGAGCCAGAGGGCGTTCACACCCAGCGACTTGATGTAATCCAACTTGGAAGTGATACCCGGCAGGTCACCAATACCATTGCCATCAGTATCCATATAGGAAGATGGATAAATCTGATAGAAAAGTGCATCACTCAACCAAGCCGGTCCCTTCTTCTGTTCTGCCTGAGCAGAAAGTGTGGTTGCCGCCAAAGCAGCAACCAACAACATTTTATTCATTCTTTTCATGAGCATCATTATTAAATTAAGAAAAACTCTCTCTAATAATAACTTCAAATCCTACTTTTTATTGTGCAAGAAGGCTAATTGCAAATCCACCACCTGCAACGGAGTTCAACTTCAAGACAGACTTGCTGGTTACAGTCTTCTTGGTGATGACATAAGCCTGCGGATTGGTCTTGTAGTTGGCATTCTTTGCATCCTGATAGATGGTAGCCACATACTTCTTGCCCTTCTCGAGGAAATCGAGCTTTACGGTAGACTGATGAGCCTTCATGCCCGTAACGCCACCAACAAACCAGTTATCAGAACCCTTTGCCTTGCGGGCAGCGGTGATATACTCCATTGGTTCAGCCTCCAGATAGATAGACTTGTCCCAATCTACAGCCACGTCCTTGATAAACTGGAAGGCATCCATGTGCTTCTCGTAATTCTCAGGGAAATCGGCAGCCATCTGCAATGGACTGTACATCGTTACATAAAGTGCCAACTGACCGCAGATGTAGAGTTGCAATGAGAACCATTGGCGCAATCCATTTCAAAGATACCAGGGGTATAATCCATCGGACCACCCTGCAGACGGGTGAAAGGCAAGATGGCAGTATGTCCCGGTTTGGTTCCTCCGAAAGCCTGATATTCTGTACCGCGAGCACTCTCGTTGCCAATCAGGTTAGGATAAGTGCGGCAGAGACCGGTAGGACGCACAGCCTCATGGGCATTTACCATGATGTGATAATCGGCAGCACGAGTTACGGCATGCTGATAGTGATTGATTTCCAACTGACTGTAGTGATGCTCGCCACGAGGGATGATGTTGCCCACATAACCGCTCTTTACAGCATCGTAGCCATAATCCTTCATCAACTGGTAAGCTCTGTCCATATACTTCTCATAGTTCATCACAGAAGAAGAGGTTTCATGATGCATGATGAGCTTCACTCCCTTGGAATGTGCATACTCATTGAGTGCCTTGATGTCGAAATCAGGATATGAAGTCAGGAAATCGAATACCTTTTCCTTCATATAACCACTCCAGTCTTCCCAACCGATGTTCCATCCTTCTACCAGGACTGCATCGAAACCATGGGCTGCAGCAAAGTCGATGTAACGGCGTACATTGGCATTGTTGGCAGAATGCTTGCCCGATGGCTTGGCATGTACATAGTCGGTTCCATCCAACTTCACGGTAGGATAATCATGGGTATAAGCCACTCACCCTTACCTGAAATCATCTCCCACCATACACCTACATACTTTACAGGATGAATCCAGGAGGTATCCTTGATCTTGCAAGGCTCATTGAGATTGAGAATCAGGTTGGAAGACAACACCTTGCGAGCATCATTTGTAATGACCATCGTACGCCAAGGACTCTTGAACGGAGTCTGCATATATCCCTTCATACCCTGTGCATCCGGGGTAAGCCAAGAGGTAAAAGTCATGGTCTTGTCATCCAGGTTCAGATGCATGGCTGGATAATCTACCAGGCAGCCTCATGCAGGTTGATGTAGATACCATCATCAGTCTTCAACTGGAGTGAGGTCTGTACACCGGTATCTGAAAAGACAGTCTGTGAGAGATTGCTGCTGACAGCAGCATGCAAAGCTGGACGGATGCCCGACAGACGGGTCTTGGTGTATTCATACTCCTGGGTATCGTAATCACCCGGAATCCACCAGGCGGTATGATCGCCCGTCATGGCAAATTCTGTACGCTCTTCCTTGATGGTAAAGTAGTTGAGACTGCCTTTCTGAGGGAACTCATAGCGCAATCCTACTCCATCGTCATAGACACGGAAGCGGACGTTCATATAACTGTCTGTAGAATTCTGCTTCAACTCTACCAGCATATCATTATAATGATTGCGGATAGACTTGTTCTCTCCCCAAACAGGAGTCCAGGCTCATCGAAAGTGGAAGTTTTCTCATTGATGACACTAAAATCAGAAAGCAGATCCTTGCCATCCTTACCGCCCTTGGCGAGCTGATAACCCAGACGGCTAGGCTTGATAATTGTCTTACCCTGATAGGTCACACTATAGGTAGCACAGTGCCATCCAAGGTGAAGTTCACCTTGATTTGTCCGTTAGGAGAAGTGATGTCTCCTGCATCTGCTGAGATGCCAAAAGCCATCAGAAGGCTTGCGAGCAAAAAGAGTTTTTTCATATTATTTTCTTTTTAGTTTGTAATATTCAATCATTAGTGTCCAATAAAAATTGGACACGTTAATTAATTAATCAAATAGTCCTTAAAAGGGGATATTCGAGTTCTTTGACATCGTTGAAAATAGTCTTATCAAATAGATCTCTCAGGTGGGTTTTGTCCGTCAATGAGATGCTTAGAATCTGCAAAACTTCATATGTCGAGCGTTTCAATTGCATATCATGGTGAACAATAGCCACGAGACAATAAGTGATAATGGCAACACATACTTGCGTACGTAGTTGTTGAACTGAGTTCTATTCAGAAATGCAGTAAGTTGAGCGAAAACATATTTGTCTTGAGACATAGTAGCCAATTCTTTTTGGCTGCAAAGTTACAAAATCAAGTCCGTTTCATTGCAAAATGCTGCATAAAAGACTATAATTCAACTATTTCAAAGATCGAATTGCCCTGTTTTATTGGACACTAGTGATATTCAATATAAAATTACTGAAGTTTCGAATGTGGTTCAAGTACGGGCTGAAGACCCAAAAGCTCACTTACGAAACTTCAGTAAAATTACCATTCTACTTGGTATAACCAGGATTCTGGCCGAGTTTCTTGTTCAAGTTGAGCACGGCATAAGGGATAGGATAAACCATGGTATAGCCCTGCGTATCATCATTGTAATCACCTGCAGAAGCATTGTGGGTCACACCATTGAAGCGGTCAGCAGTAGGCTCTGTAAAGGTACAGAATCTGATCTGGTCTTGGCGGCGTACTCCCTCCCAAGCCAGTTCCAGCATACGTTCATTCAGAATGTCATTGAGCGTAAGTTCTGTACGAGGTGTAGCAGCAACACGGCCACGAACCTCATTGACAATTGTGAGAGCCTTAGCCTTGTTACCCATACGATACTCAGCCTCAGCCTTCAGGAGCAAGGCATCGGCATAACGCCAGATCACCAGGTCGTTGTTGAAGCTATACTGCTGGGTAGTGGACTTGTCAAACTCATACTTCTTCATTCTGGCACCGGAACACTTCATGGCATGAGGGTCATCGGCAGCAGTGAAATCCACCTTTACAGCCAATGGCATATACTCCAGCGGCTTATCTGTAGCACCATCCTCTACAGCTTTTCCTGTCTCCTCCATATAATCCTTGTCGGTATAGAAGTTGAGTTTCAGACGAGGGTCAGGGTTAGCCGTTCCATAGCCATATACCAGCATCTGCTGCTTGGAAGAGCAGGCTCCATTCCAGCCCTGGTAACCGATGGCACCGCCATGGTTGTAATGCAGGGTACGCACGATGTTGTAATCCTCTATCTTATAGTTGACACAGTCATTCGGGCGGGTCCAGATATTCTCCACGGAATTCTGGTTGGCTACGATGAAGTTGTCTGCATAGCTAGGCTGCAGGCGGTAACCCAAACTGGCAATCTGATCAGCACAATAGACTGCTGTTTCCCACGCATTGCGAGTTTCACCATCCAAAGTGATGTTTATATTTTTGCCCATTTCAGAAACCGTCTTTCCCTGCTCCTCGCTGGCAGTAGCCTTGCCGCTCTTATCTGTTCCTACAAAGGCACTGTAGCTGGTTGGATTGGTATCATCGATGTTATAGACCGGTGCATTGATGGCACACTTAGCCATACACATATATGCCACAGCCTTGGTGATACGGCCATAATATTCACCCTCGTTCTGGCTCTTACTGTCTGAAAGATGAGAAATACATTCTGCCAACTCAGAAGTGACAAACTTGAAGACATCAGAGCGGTTGGACTGATTCACCTCGTTAGCACTCACCTCAGAAGAAACAACCAATGGCACCTGTCCGAAGAGATCCATCACATAGTAATAATAGACAGCACGAAGGCTCTCAATTCATATACATATTCAGCATACTCCGGATGTTCACCCAAGTACTTGTTGAGTCGGTCGATAGAAGAATTGGCAAGACCGATGACACGATACAGGTTGTTCCACACATCGTTATACTTGCTTACAGACGACTCAAAGTTGTGGAGGAAGATATTCTGCCAGGTTCCACCATCTACCCAGTCACCCTGACGACCAGGAATCATACTGGCATCAGAAGAGAACTCCTGGAAGGTGTGTACCGAGCCACCATCGCTTCCATACAATCCATTTCCGATGGAAGAATATACGTTAGCCACTGTGTTTACATATACCAGCTTAGGGGTACTGAAAGCCTCCTCCTCAGAAAACTTGCTTCGTGGAGTCTCATCCAGTGAGCAACTAGCCAGTAATATCGATGAAAGAAGCATTGAGCCTATAATATATTGTTTCATAACTGTAATCCTTTATATATTAATAATGTAATTCTTAATTAGAACTTGTTATCTATTCTATGTGAAAACATTTAGAAATTCACTGAGAGCGACAGAGTATAAGTACGGCTCAAAGGATAGATGTTCTTGTCGTCAACACCCAGATTGTCGCCACTGATGGTTGCTGAGTTGATCATTGGAGTCAAGCCCTTGTAACCAGTGAGGGTACAGATATTGTTGACTGACAATGCAAGGTGAATGTTGTTGATGAACTTCCACTTGAGCATATCCTTGGTGAAGGTGTAGCCCAGAGAAGCGTACTCGAAGTTCATATAGTCACCCTTTTCCAGCCAGTAGTCAGAAATCTGAACATCATGGATACCCTTGCCGTTATTGAGATGCTGTGCACCGCTCAGGATATTATAGGTTGGGAAATTACTCATATTGTTCAAGGTCATGGATGTGGCATTGTAAATCTTATGACCGAAAGCACCGTTAAACTGCATAGTCAGATCCCAGTTCTTGTACTTGAAGTTCATATCCCAGCCGAGGAAGTATTTAGGAATTGCCTGTCCGCAAACCTTGCGGTCGCCACTGTCACCCGTATCAATGGTACCATTATCATCAAGGTCTTCGATGATATACTGTCCATTCTCATCAATACCTGTGCAGTGAGGCAGATAGAATACACCTACAGGCTGTCCCTCAATGAGATAGGTTACACCATTATTATGTACCAGACCAGCCGCACCTACGGTGGCAACAGAGATATGCTCGCTCGTTGTCATAGGCTGTCCCTTGTAGGTACCGCTCAACTTCTTCAGTTTATTCTTCTGATAAGAGAAATTCAGACCGGAATTGAAGGTGAAGTCCTTTGTCTTGATGATGTCACCTCGAACAGCCAGTTCAAATCCCATATTAGTCATGGTACCCATATTGGCCAACAGACGGTCGTAAGTGAAAGGAGGTACCGGCACGGTATAGGTATAAAGCATATCTGATGTTTCAGAAGTGTACCAGTCGAAGGTTACATTGAGACGCTGCTTGAACATCGACAGGTCGAAACCGGCATCAAATGTCTTCTTTACCTCCCACTTCAGATCAGGGTTGCTGTTGGAGGTAACCGCAAAAGTAGTACTTGTTGCACCGTTGACGGTAGTTACACCATTAGGCTCCATCAGGGCGAGAGAAGTATAAGGATCGATGGCATCCTGATTACCGGTCACACCATATCCTGCACGAATCTTGAAATTGTCTATCTGCTTGATTTTCTTCATCCAAGGCTCATTGCTGATTACCCATGCCAAGGAAGCAGAAGGGAACCAGCCCCACTTCTGACCATTACCCAACTTAGAAGAACCATCGGTACGAACATTGACGGTAGCAATGTATTTGTCAGCCAGCATATAGTTGACACGAGCCATATAAGAGCTCAGGGTATATTCGGTGTAGTTAGACTGCAGATTACCCCAGCTCACATTGGCAGCAGCCTTCATGTTATTAAACTTGAAGTAATTGGTATCAAATCCATGTGCCTCCTGTGAGTTCCAGTCGTAGGTGTACTTCTGTCCCTCCATCAGAGCCAAGGCATCAATGTGATGCTTGCCGAAATCCTTGGAGAAATTCACCATGATGTTACCCATATAGTCCTTGCGGTTGGTATTGGCGATATAAGCCCATCCGTTACCGTTCAGCTTACCCATCTGGATATTGTTAGGAATATAGAACTTATTGTCACGGTTCCAATAATTGTATGAACCAAAGGCACTTACAGTGAGTCCGTCGATGATGTTGACCGTTGCCTTGCCATGAACATTGACAGAGGCATCCTTGTAGAAGTCATCAATATCGAGCAATCCCAGTGGATTCCAGACTTCATTGGCAAGCAGATCCTCATCCATTCGCCCTTGTCGTTTCTTACATTAGGATAAGTAGGGTTATAGGCTGTAGCAGAATAGAACATCTTGTGCATATCATACTGGATATTGCTATTGCGCTGAGAACCGAATATGCCCAGTTCCAGCTTCAGATGTTTGTCGAAGAGATACTGGGTTCCATCCAGCTTTGCTGTAAAATTCTTCATATCAGAATTCTTCAAGGCACCCTGACGGAGAACGAATCCCAGAGAAGCACGAAGACTGGAAGTGTCTGTACCAGAAGAGAAAGAAATATTATGATTCTGGGTGAGACCCACATTGCGCTCAATCTCCTCAAGGAAATTGGTATCGCCACCCATATCGGTATAGGTCAGCCCCAAAGACTTGGCAGTCTCACGATATTCTGAAGCCGACATCAGATCCAGATTCTTATAGACTGTATTGACACCAAACTGGCCATTGTAGCTCAAGCTGGAATAGCCCAACTTGCCCTTGGCTGTGGTAACAACGATGACACCGGAAGCACACGTGAACCATACTGGGCAGTCTCAGAAGCATCCTTCAGGATGGTGAGACTCTCAATATCGCCAGGAGCCAGAGAATTGAACATCGTCATATCAGCAAAGACGCCATCGATGATAACCAACGGGTCGTTACCACCTGAAAGAGAAGAGGTTCCACGAACACGGATGCTTGGCGAACTGGTAGGGTCGCCGCCAGCCTGAGAAATGATAACACCCGCAACCTTACCCTTCAAGGCCTCGGCAGGACTGGTTACTACACCCTTGTTCATATCTTCTTTCTTGATGCGATCAACAGCACCCGACACCGTGCGCTTGCTGCCCACAGCATAACCAACGACAACCACCTCATCGAGCACCTCGTCGTTTTCTTTCAGCGAAACATTGATAACATGATTTCCTTTTACAGGAATTTCCTGGGTACGGTAGCCCAGATAAGAGAATACCAGGACGGCACCATCCTTAACATTGTCAAGCTTGTAGTTACCATCCAAGTCGGACACTGCACCATTCTTGGTATCTTTCACCAGAATGCTGGCACCAATGACAGGTTCACCTGTGGCATCTACCACCTGACCCTTAATGGTTGTCTGACCAAGAGCATTAAAAGTAATAAAGCATCCTGCTAACAGCAGACCTACTTTCTTTGAAAGGTTGTTTTTATCCATAATCTATAGGTTTATAACGATTAAAATTGTTTGATGCCGCAAAAGTACGTCAAAATTCAATAGGTTGTTGCGATTAGTAGGTTTTTGGTAGATTACCATTATCTACTATCCGATTTATCAGGCTGAATATCAGCAAATTAAATATTTTCAAAAAAAACACGTTAGTAGATGCGAGATTCTGAAAGTTTTTTATTACTTTTGCAGCAGAATCTTTAAAACATAAGAAACATGAGACATTTTATAACTATCGTACTACTGATACTACTACCACTATGCGCAAAAGCAGACAACAGCCAACTCTACAAACAGCTGGATGCTGCCCTGGAAAAACGTGCGCATTATGTAGAAGTAAAAGAGAAAAGTCTGAACGACATCAAGCAGGGTGCCAAATATGTAACCAGCAACGAGGACAAGCTCAAGCTTTACGAGCAACTCGCCAATGGATACAAAGCCTACGAGTATGATTCGGCGATGACTTATGTAAAAAAGGCCTTGTTCTTGCCCAAAAGAGCAACAACATCTTATATCATAAAAGATTCCAACTTAGCCAAACCAGCCTGCTTATCACACGTGGATTCTATGCTGAAGCAAAAAACATCATGCAGAAGATAGAACCCAAGGAAGAAGATCCGCTTGACTATCAGTTTCAATACTATTATACACTTTACGGACTATACAACAACTGGTCAACCTATTGTGAAAACAATGAATTCAGCAAGATTTACGACCAGCAGAAAGTGGAATACCTGAAGAAAACATTAGAACTATCGCCAAAGAAAGATGCATTCTATTACTACCTGCTGGGAGAGTTTTACTATTACAGCAATCATTCCAACAATAACAAGACCATCCAATACTACAAAAAAGCACTGAGTATGGAAAAGCCGGACAGCCGTCTCCATGCCATGACCGCCTTTGCGCTTTCTGAGGTCTATAAGAAAGCCAACAACCTAAAGCTAATGGAGCATTACCTGCTGGTTGCAGCCATCTCAGACGTCACTTCTGCCACAAAAGAAAATGTAGCCCTGCAAGACATCGCACTCTTCATTTACAAACATAAGACCAGAAGTCTGAACAAAGCCCAGGAATACATCAACTATCCCTGGAAGATGCTTATGCATACAACAACCGGTTGCGCCGCATTGAGATTTCATCCAAATTGCAGATGATTACCAATGCCTATACAGATGACATCAGAGCCACCAACAGCATGCTCTACATCGCGCTGTCGGTCATTTTCCTGCTCTTGCTCGGAGTGGGACTTAGCAGTCTGTTCATCCGCAAGAAGAACAAACTTCTGAAACAGAAGAAAGACGAAATCACGGCTACATCGGCAAAAATGGAAGTTCTCAACAGCCAGTTGCACCTCATCAACGACGAACTGAAGGACACCAACCAGAAGCGCGAGAGACTGATAAAGGTGTATATTGACCTGTGCTATAAGAACATAGAGAGAAACAGCAAACTGCGCACCTTGGCAGTAAGAAAGATCAAGACCAACCAGAGTAAGGAGCTGCTGAGCCTCCTTTCTTCCTCAACCAATACAGAGAAAGAGAACAAGGAGTTTCTGACGGAATTTGACAAGGCATTTCTGTCTCTGTACCCAACTTTTATAACCGAGCTGAACAAGCAGCTTACAGAATCGTCACACATCCAGCTGAAAGAGAATGGAGAAATGCCCCCTATCCTCCGTGTGTGCGCCCTGTTAAGATTAGGCATCACCGAAAGTTCAAAGATAGCCGCATCCTGTCTTATTCGCCACAAACCGTATACAACTACCGTTCCCTGCTCAAGAACAATGCCATAGACAAGGAGCACTTCGAAGAAAATGTGCTCAAACTCTGCATGGTGATAGCCGACTGATGAGAGAAAAAAAATACCTATAGGTCATAACAAATCCCACAGGCAACAACATACCTGTCGGGATTTTTTAATTATCTGCAATTGATGAGAAATCTACTTTACTATATATTTCTTGCCACCCCGGATATAGATACCCTCATGTTTCACCGGGAGCGATACCTTTCGGCCATTGATATCATAAACATCGGATCACCCGAATAAGCAGGCAACATCTCTGTCCACTTATACTCTCCCATACTCAGCATAGCAGTACGTTTCTCGTCGCCGACGCTATAAGAAGCGACACCTTTGCCACGGGATGGATACTGGTATACAGACATAATCTGTGCCATAGCCGTAGCCACGCACCCCACCCAGCAGTTTTTATCATTCACTTGTGGGCACCGGCTATTGAAAGGAGCATCCTGGCCCCATTTTGTAGTAACCAGATGCTCAACACTCGACTTGCAACCTGCAGGGATAACCTGATAACCCGTAGAAGCAGTACGAAGTGAAGCGTCATTAATTCTATCCAAGAACCAGCCCAAGGCAGGATTATCACCAAAAGTACCCTCGTCAGAATAACCTATCACAGCCTTGAACGCATCATCATTGGCGAGAACTACAAATCCGTTCCGGTTGCGTCCTACAACCGTATAAGCATCCGTCTGGCGCATAACCCGAAGATTCTCACCTGCTCCTCCACGAGAAGTTTTCCCGCCAACAGAAGGCAAACGCTCCCCCAGCACCTCACTGGCTATCTCCAATTTCTGCTGAAGCTCCTTTCCTTTGCCTCAGAGCAAAGGAAAGAAGCCAACATCATAGAAAATATAAAAATCTTCTTCATTAGTCCAAAATCTTTAGGAAATCATTCGATATTTCTACCAAACGCCATACACATTTACAGACTGCTGCTCAACACTGGAATTTATATATCCATTCAGATAGATGTATTTCTTTGTGAAGTCTATATAAGAATAGGTACTATAGCCATATCCACCATACCACATGAAAGAGTTGATATTTACATCTCCTACCGTCCAGTTCCACAAATAGTCACCTGTAGAAGAATCAACACCAGCTACGATATAGTTTTCCTTATAGGTCTGATGGTCATATATGGCAGCACCCTTTCCTTCCTCAGGAACCAGTTCACCGGAGCAATCAGCCAGATTATCGGCATTGAAAGTGCCATTAATCTTGAAATAAAGATCAGCACCCGAACCCAACATATTGGTGATATAAAACTGATTGACACCTTCCAGCTGGTAGATATCAGAATAGGTAACAGGCAAATCTGTGAAACCTGCGTAATAGAACTGCACATTCTCCAGTACTTTCGTCCACTGAGAAACCAGCACCGCCGACTGCAGCACCGTACTGCCATCCTGCTTGGTATAAGGATCGGCATAGGCTTCATCGACATCTATCTTGAAACCAAATTTCTTTTTAGGTGTCAAGCCCTTTACGGAAATGGTCAGCGTAGCCTCCTTCTCGCCCTGGGCAAACTCCACCGTTGCAGGCACCTGAATGGCAGTTGTATCAGTATACTCTACCTTGACAGGAACACTCGCAGCCTCAGCGGCTACCTTACGGCAAACCTTCACATTAACGGTTTCCTGGTCTGGAGTAAGAATAAACTCTGCCGCATTACCAGCAGCAAAATACACTCCCATGCAATTGTCTGGTGCAGGATTGCCTGGCGCATAATCATCGTCATCGCTGCAGGAAGAGAACCCCAACAGGAGACCAGCGAGATGGCAAGCCCCAAATATCTAAAAAACTTTATATTCTTCATTGTCAATTCCATTTTTAAGATTGAAAAATCTCCTCATTTACTCACTCTTTGCCTCTACCACACTTGTAGGGTCAGGATTCAGTACCACAGCCGGATTAGAACTCTTCTCATATTCAGGGATATAACAATCCATCCATGGAGCCACGAAACCATACTTGGAATTCAAGCGGTGACTCTCCAGGAAGTTGGTACCCGTATAGGTGCGGACAACAGTTTTCTTAAGACGCTTATAATCAAAATACAGCAGTCCCTCTCCCCAGAGTTCGATACGTTTCTGAAGCAGCACGGCATCTTCAAGTGATTCGATGTCTGTAGCCTGACACTTATAAGAGCCATCTGTATAGCGATAAGCATTCATGAAATCATTCAATACGGTCTTGGCAGCATCCACCCCTTCTGTATGGGCAATGGCCTCAATATAGATGAGATACATCTCTTCTACACGCATCAATGGAATATCACACAAACAGCCCACATAGAGATCAGACAAATTACCAGAGCCTGGGTGATACTTCAGGTTGGTGTAAGCAGGCAGTTTAGCCCATCCTGCTCCATCCAGCAAGGTAGAATAGCCTGCTGGAACCTCAGCCTTGCCAGCATCCTCAGGGGCAACCCAAGTCTTCTTTCGCCAGTCGGCATCAGGTATCTGATTATAGAGCGAAGCACCTATCATACGGTAAGCCTTGCCATAACCACCCATGGAGAATGCGGTAGATTCAGAAGATACCGTACCCATCCAGGAATGGTACCA
>ENA-OQBJ01000413-OQBJ01000413.1-human-gut-metagenome-genome-assembly--contig:-NODE-413-length-22851-cov-3.093469_pt1 | contig 22851 bp, 19 predicted proteins | sample MGYA00242743_ERZ504545 | MGnify/ENA primary metagenome ERZ504545 (study PRJEB26092, sample SAMD00036252) | human gut metagenome | host: Homo sapiens | study: EMG produced TPA metagenomics assembly of...
CTGCCAATTCTTTCAGATCATCCGCGGTAAGTTCTACATCAAGCTTCACTCCACGTTTTGCCTTCATCTGATCAATCAGCTCTTCAAAATATTTCTTACCTACTTCCATAACTACATCGGAAAACATCTGAATGAATCTGCGATAGCAGTCCCATGCCCAGCGTGGATTACCGGACGCGCAAGCCAAAGTCTCGACAACTTCTTCATTGAGTCCGAGATTCAGGATTGTGTCCATCATACCTGGCATCGATGCTCGTGCTCCAGAACGAACAGAAACGAGCAGCGGATTTGTCTTATCACCAAATTTCTTGCCTGTGATAACTTCCATCTGATCAATGGCTTCAAGAATCTGTTTCATAATCTCGTCATTGATCTGTCTGCCATCTTCATAGTACTGTGTGCAGGCTTCCGTTGTCACGGTAAAGCCTTGTGGTACCGGCAGTCCCAAATTCGTCATCTCCGCAAGATTTGCGCCTTTGCCACCAAGGAGATTTCTCATGGTAGCGTTACCTTCTGTAAACATATAAACCCATTTTGCCATAGCTATGACCTCCTAATACATTTCATGTTAAGGGTCAAAGCCAAAAACACCATTGTTTTTGTAGAAAAATGGTCATGAGGCAAAAACCCCAACATTATATTTTTTGTAAGCCGCAACTATATTGTAGCACTTTGTTATATTTTTGTCAATACAGCAGAGGGATTGTTCTCCCTCTGCTCTACAATAATTTGCATGCTTTTCTACATATTTTTCAAAAATGCAACATAGCCTTTATATGCCTCGTATACATCGGCTTTGCTTGTCACTTCCCAAGGTGCATGCATGGATAACACAGCCACTCCGCTGTCTATGACTTCCATGCCGTAATTTGCCATGATGTAAGCAATCGTTCCACCGCCGCCGGCATCGACCTTTCCAAGCTCTGCAAACTGATAAGATACGTCTGCATCGTCCATGACACCGCGGATCTTTGCAAGATACTCTGCATTGGCATCATTAGAACCACTCTTACCACGGCTTCCAGTGAATTTATTAAATACAAGTCCTTTTCCGAAAAATGCAGAACTTCTCTTTTCGAACACATCTGCGTACATCGGATCATATGCTGCGCTTACATCGGAAGATAACATTCTGGAATTCTGCAAAGCTCTTCTGACTTTCAGCTCAGACTCCCCGTCAGTCATAGCAACCAGTTCAGCTACTACATTTTCAAAGAATCTGGAGTGCATGCCGGTTGCTCCTACACTTCCGATCTCTTCCTTATCTACAAGGATGCAACATCCGGTACGTGTGACCTGAGGTGTATCCAGAATTGCAAACAAAGATGTAAATGCACAAACACGGTCATCCTGACCGTATGCCAGCACCATGCTTCTGTCAAGACCACAGTCTCTTGCTTTTCCTGCCGGAACAATCTCAAGTTCTGCAGAAAGGAAATCTTCTTCCTCCATATCATAATATTTCTTCAGAAGTTCCATCACATTTGCCCTAACTGCTTCTTTTTCTTCCTGATCAAGAGATGGATCCTGCTCAAGCGGCCGGCTTCCAATTAAAAGATCCAGCTTCTCACCCTCTACAACAACACTTCCTTTTTTCTCAAGCTGCTTTGATGCAAGATGCACAAGAAGATCTGTAATAACAAATACCGGATCTTCCTCTTCATCTCCGATGCTCACCGGGACAATTGTTCCGTCTTTTTGCGATCACACCGTGAATGGCAAGCGGAAGTGTTACCCATTGATATTTCTTGATTCCTCCATAATAATGAGTATCCAGATAAGCCAGCTCTTCATTTTCATATAAAGGATTCTGCTTCACATCAATGCGCGGAGAATCAATATGTGCACCCAGAATATTCATTCCATTTTCCAGAGGCTCCTGCCCGATGATGAACAGAGCAATACTCTTGTCCATACACACTGCATACACTTTATCCCCGGCTTTTAATTTTACATGTTCCTTCTGAAGCTCTTTTAAATTCTTATATCCGGCAGCTTCTGCCTTTTTCACTGCAAGCGTGATACACTCGCGCTCTGTCTTCCCATCATCCAGACAATTCTTATATGTCTCATTAATTTTATCTAATTTTTCCAGTTCTGTCTGGTCATATACTTTCCATGCATTTCTACGCTCCATGCTCAAGGCTCCTTTTTTCTTATATTTCGCGGCTAAATATCTGCCACAATCTGATAATAAGTATATCATATTATAAATACATTATTTACATTTTTCCTAAAGTTCATTATAATTTTAATTGCATTTTAATTGTTATACTATCAAAAGGGGAAATGAACATGAAAAATTTGATTCACAAATGGAACAACATCAGTCTGATTAAACGCATTATCTGCGGTCTGATCATTGGAATTGCTTTGGGACTTATTTTCCCACAGGCGACCGCAATCTCCATTCTTGGAGATCTGTTCGTCGGAGCACTTCGCGGAATCGCACCGCTTCTTGTATTCTTCCTGATTATGAGTTCCCTTTGCCGCATGGCAAAAGGCCAGAAAACGAACATGTCTTTTATCGTGATACTGTACCTGCTCGGCAATCTGTTCTCTGCATTATCAGCAGTTATTGCCAGCCACTTGTTCCCGGTAACTCTGACATTTTCACAGAGCACGAATACTCAGGATATCACACCACCGACCGGTGTCACAGAAGTGCTGAAAAATCTGCTAATGAATGTCGTTGCGAATCCAGTCGACTCACTGGTAAATGCCAATTATATCGGAATTCTTGCATGGGCCATCATACTTGGCATTGCTCTTAAGAGTGCAAGTGATGGCACAAAGAAGGCTTTAGAGAATATTTCAGATGCTATCGCAACTGCAGTAAAATGGATCATTAACTGTGCACCATTTGGTATCATGGGACTGATCTTCACTACAATCTCTGAGCAGGGACTCGATGTTCTTCTCGGATACGGACGTCTGATCTGCGTACTGGTCGGAACCATGCTCTTCGTGGCACTTATTATGAATCCACTGATTACATTTATCTTCCTTCGTAAGACCCATACCCACTTGTATTTCGTTGCCTGAAAGACAGTGGACTGACAGCATTCTTCACCCGAAGCTCTGCTGCCAACATTCCGGTCAACATGAAACTCTGCCAGGATCTTGGTTTGGACGAGGATACTTATTCCATCTCCATTCCACTTGGCGCAACTATCAATATGGCAGGAGCTGCTATTACAATCTCCACCATGCACTTGCCGCAGCACATACACTGGATATCCACGTAGACTTCCCGACTGCACTGATTCTGTGCGCCCTCGCTGCAGCCAGCGCTGCCGGAGCTTCCGGTGTAGCCGGTGGATCACTCCTTCTGATTCCACTTGCCTGCAGCCTCTTCGGTATTCCGAACGATGTTGCTATGCAAGTCGTTGGTGTCGGATTCATCGTTGGAGTTATTCAGGATTCCTGCGAAACCGCACTGAACTCATCTACCGATGTCCTCTTTACAGCGATCGGAGATATGCGTACACGGAAATAACTATGAGAAACACGCTTCGCGAGTTTCTCAAGTTATCGCGGCAGTCGCCAAGGTCTCGTGCAAGCACGGACTTTGGCTCGTTGCTCGCGTAAATGAATTAGGGACGTAGTATTTTAAATACTACGTCCCTAATTTTATTTTACCATGTAAATTTCTTTTCAAAGTAAGCGTCAAGATCTTCTATTTTGATTCTCTCCTGCTCCATTGTGTCACGGTCACGTACTGTAACTGCTCCGTCTTCTTCGGAATCGAGTCGTATGTTACACAGAATGGTGTTCCGATCTCGTCCTGACGACGGTAACGTTTTCCGATATTTCCACGGTCATCATATTCGCAGTTGTATTTCTTGCTTAACTGTGCAAATACTTTCTCTGCGCCTTCATTCAGCTTCTTAGAAAGCGGAAGCACACCGATCTTAACCGGTGCCAGTGCCGGATGGAAGTGAAGGACTGTACGTGTATCAGGCTTCTCCTCTGTTCCGATCTCTTCTTCATCATAAGCACTGCAAAGGAATGCAAGTACCATACGGTCTGCACCGAGTGACGGCTCGATAACGTATGGGATGTATTTTTCCTTTGTCTCATCATCAAAGTATGTCAGATCCTGTCCGGATACATTCTGATGCTGTGTTAAGTCGTAATCTGTACGGTCAGCGATTCCCCACAGTTCTCCCCATCCGAATGGGAATAAGAACTCAACGTCCGTTGTTGCTTTACTGTAGAAAGAAAGCTCTTCTTTATCATGATCACGGTAACGTACTTCATCATCTTTCAGTCCTAATGCAGACAGCCAGTTCAGACAGAACTTCTTCCAATAATCAAACCATTCAAGGTCTGTGTCCGGTTTGCAGAAGAATTCCAGTTCCATCTGTTCGAATTCTCTGGTACGGAATGTGAAGTTACCAGGTGTGATCTCATTACGGAATGATTTACCGATCTGTCCGATACCAAATGGCAGTTTCTTTCTAGAGGTACGCTGTACATTCTTGAAGTTTACGAAGATTCCCTGTGCAGTCTCTGGACGGAGATATACCGTATTCTTCGCATCCTCTGTTACTCCCTGGAATGTCTTGAACATCAGGTTGAACTGACGGATATCAGTAAAGTCATGCTTTCCACATGTCGGACATGGAATCTGATTCTCATCGATAAAGTTCTTCATCTGCTCCTGTGTCCATGCATCTACCGCACCATCCAGTTCGATGTTATTCTCTGCACAATAATCTTCGATGACTTTATCCGCACGGAAACGTTCGTGACACTGTTTACAATCCATCAGAGGATCACTGAATCCTCCGAGATGTCCACTTGCGATCCATGTCTGTGGGTTCATAAGGATCGCACAGTCCACACCTACATTGAACGGAGATTCCTGAATGAATTTCTTCCACCATGCTTTTTTTACATTGTTTTTCAATTCTACTCCAAGATTACCATAATCCCATGTATTCGCAAGCCCGCCATAGATCTCAGATCCCGGATATACAAATCCTCTTGCTTTCGCCAATGAAACGATCTTATCCATAGTCTTTTCTGCCATTTTTTCATCCTCACCTTCTCAAAATATTCGTAATTGAATTTAATTATAGCGTCTGCCCTCTTTGTTTTCAAGCCTTATCGTACAATTGTTTCCAATATCTCCAATGATTTGAAGCGTTTTCCCAGATATTCATCCAAATACGCTTTCGTCAGATTCTTCAATTCTCCAAGCACATCTTCTTTTACAACGAAAGTATATAATTTTTCAACCGGGGAACATACGATGTACTGCAATGTATATAATGTCGACGGAAGCAGCCGGATTCCATCGGAAATATGGCCGGCACACTGCGTGCATATCACGCCGCCTCTCCGTATACTAAATACTTTTTCCCGCTCCTTATCCCCGCACATGATACATTCCATCACCTGCGGACCTTCCCCGTTCACGGTAATGGTCTTCAATTCGTAAATGCACCGTATCAGTTCATTCGGGATATGTATGTTCGTCAGTGCCCGGAGCGTCTGATACAGAAGCTTCAGCATCTCGGTCTCATCGTTCGCTTCTCTTGCATAATACCCGGCCAGATCCATAAAATAGAATCCGTAATAGGCACCTTCTACATCCGTACGCAATTCCTGGAAATAATTGGAAACAGAGGCCGACACCAGCGTATAAGATGTCCGCCCCTCATATACAGTAAACTCTCCAAATGAAAAAGGGCTCGTCACTCCCATCAGTGCACTGTTCGGTCTTCTTGCACCACGTGCGAATGCCGAGATTTTCCCTCTTTCTCTGGTCAGTATTACCACTCGTCTGTCATATTCACCTATCGGTGCTGCTGTCAGTATCATGCCAGTCAGTGTAATCTGATTTACCAATTGTATCTCCTTCTTTGTATCTGTTTATCGTCTCCTCACAGATACTCATACCTTTATAATACAGATAATCTTCTATCTTACCTGATGCGACGAATCTGTCCCAGTACTCTTCCATATGATCACCTCATCCTTTGCCAGGGCATATTTTTTAATGCTCTAAGATTAGGTTCTCCCATGGGCACTGTTTTTTATTCATCTTCGCGGTATCCAAAATTTTTCATCAGGAATTCACTGTCTCTCCAGTCTTTCTTTACTTTGACCCAGAGCTTGAGATTGACCTGCTGATCTAGCATTTTCTCGATCTCATAACGTGCAGTACTTCCGATCTTTTTCAACATACTTCCTTTTTTACCAATAATTATCCCCTTGTGTGAATCGCGCTCACAGATAATTGTTGCATCGATGTGCATCACTTTATTTCTGACTTTCATACTGTCAATGGCAACTGCGATACCGTGCGGAATCTCTTCCTGCAGGCAGTGCAGTGCTTTTTCACGGATCAGTTCGGCCACAATCTGACGCTCCGGCTGATCTGTAATGGTATCTTCATCATAGAACTGTGGTCCGTACGGAAGGTATTTCATGATCACTTTTACAAGCTCATCGGTATTGTCACCGTTTCTCGCAGATACCGGAACGATTTCTGCAAAGTCATAGACATCTTTGTACGCAGCGATGGCCGGAAGAACATCTTCCTTCTTTACACTGTCTATCTTATTGATGACCAGTACAACCGGTGTCGTTACTTTCTTAAGCTGGCTGATGATATGCTGTTCACCTGCTCCGATAAATGTTGTCGGCTCTACCAGCCAGAGCACCACGTCAACTTCATTTAATGTACGTTCTGCCACATTGACCATATACTCCCCAAGCTTGTTCTTTGCTTTATGGATTCCCGGTGTATCCACGAACACAATCTGACCGTCATCTGTTGTAAGTACGGTCTGGATACGGTTACGTGTCGTCTGTGGTTTATTCGATGTAATCGCGATCTTCTGTCCGATCAGCTGGTTCATCAGAGTTGATTTTCCAACGTTTGGACGACCGATCAATGTTACGAATCCTGATTATAATCCTTTTTCATATTTTCTCCTGTTCTTTTATCTGTTGAAGACAACTAAAATGTCGTCACATTTTTAAACATATCTTTTGCTTCTTCTATCTTCTCTTCGCTTCCGATCACGCAGACCTGTTCGGCTTTCATCACTGCCTCTACGACATCCGCCAGTTTCCGGATATCTTCCTGTCCTGCCTCAAGGATCTGCAGACGCTCTTTCTTGATTGTCTCTGCACTGACTTTATTCATGTACAGATTAAACGAACGGTCTCCTTTTGCAGACGGTGTCATCGGCTGGTCAATGTTACTCATGGTTCCGATAATATATTTGTTCATGTCACGGTCACTGACAGTAAAGTTTCTCAGATAATCTGCGATGCCTTCATAGACTTCCATTGTTCTTTCCAGGTTCGGATCACGGTAAGATACAAAATATCCTTCTCCGGTACGGCTGAATCCGCTCATGCAGCCATAAGCGCCGCCTTTGACACGGATATTCTGCCACAGGTAATCATAGCTTAAGATCACCTTTAAGATCTGCAATGCACCTGTATAATCTGCCCCGTTATCAATAAAGTTGCCGACTCTTGCCACATACTGAACTTTGGAAGCAGTCTTGAATCCTTCATTCTTCATCTCACAGTGCAGTACGCATCTGGTATCTTCCACCGGATCTTCGAACATTGCTTTCTTCAGACCTTCTACCAGCTCTTCCATGCCGTTCAGGCCCTCTTTTGCAGCCGTGTAACTGATCATCATATTGTCTGCACGGAACAGCTTATGAGCCAGCATCTGAAGCTTCTGTACCAATACTTCTTTTTCTTCTTCAAAATGTTCCTCGATATAAGCAATCTTATCATAGAACTCGATACCGCTTGTCATGTCTTTTAACTTAGATGACGGAGATGCATAAGACATCGCACGAAGCACTGCTGTTGTATGTCCGGAAGACTGGAATTTCATAAGAAGTCTTGACTTCTGCATTGCAAGAATCTCTCTGATTCTCTTGGTATCTCCCAGTTTCGAACGTGTCAGGATCTCCTCCATCATCCGGAATACGACTGGCAGCTTCTGATATAATGCCTTTCCTTTGATTTCAAATGTTGCTTTGAATTCTTTTTCCGGCACTTTGGAAATGTCTGTATACAGTTCCAGTGATGTTCCGATACCGCCGGTATGCACGTTGATCTCATTAAAGAGTTCTCCGTACTTATAATTCTCGGTATCAATGACTCCAAGTACTCCCTGCAGGATTCCGACATACGGAAGATCTGCTTCTTCCACACCTGACATATCGAATAACACATCCACGTATCCGATGCCATTTGTCTCAATCTCATGGTAAACTACCGGTACATCTGCGATTCTTTTTTTCTTCATTGATGATCGGCTCAATCTCTTTTGAAATATCTTCTCTTGAAAGAACCGGGATCTTCTCAAGATTTTCTACTGCATCCGGTGCTGACTGATATGCCTCTAATGCATTGGAACGCTCTACCAGTCTTTTCTTTCTTCTTCTGTAAGACTTTCTTTGTATGCCTGTAACTTCTCCTGAAGTTCTTTGTCCATTCTTGCAGTACGTCCTTTTTCCGGCTTGATCAGCACAATCGCACCGTGCGTATTCTCTAACAGATATTTGCGGATCAGTTCTTCATAATATTCTGTTCCGACCTGTGCCTTTAAGAACTCGAATGTATCCAGCGCTTCGATATGGATAAATGGTTTTTCGTCATCGTATAACCAGCTGTCCATAATCTGCAGTCCGTACATCAGTCCCTTCGGATAACCTCCGAAATCCGCCTCTCTGTAACGGAACTCATTATAATTGATTCCGGCTTCGAGCGCTTTCTTATCCATTCCATTTTCAACAATATCTTTTAATGTATCCTCGATTACTTTCACAAATGCTTCTTTCTGTTCTACATTCGCATTCTTCGCAATGACAGAAAAGATCGGCTGGTAAATTCCGTTGTCATACGATCCCATAATGTCTTTTCCGATCCCGGCATCCGTAAGTGCTCTCTTAAGCGGTGCTCCCGGTGCAGATAACAATGCATAATCCAATACTTCAAATGCCAGATACAGCTTCTCATCCAGGCTTGTTCCAATGACTTTATTGTAAGAAATGTAAGTATTATCCTCTTCTGATTCATCGCTTGCTATGGAATATGGCATCTCTTTTTCGATTACTTTATCAAATGGTTCCTGATAGCGGATCTTGGAATCTACCGGCGCATAGTCGAATTTGCTCAGATATTCCTGATCCAGCCAGTTTAATTTTTCTTCCATGTCCATATTTCCATACAGGTAAATGTAACTGTTTGACGGATGATAATATCTTCTGTGGAAATCCAGAAACTGCTCATACGTAAGTTCCGGAATCACTTCCGGATCCCCGCCAGATTCGTTCGCATATGAGGTATCCGGGAACAGTGTATTCAATACCACTCTGTCCAGCACACCTTCCGGTGAAGAGAATGCTCCCTTCATCTCATTATATACAACACCGTTGTAAGCCAGATCATCTTCCAGAGAATCCATCTTGTAGCTCCAGCCTTCCTGACGGAAGATCTCTTCATGCTGATAAATATTCGGATAGAATACCGCATCCATATATACATGCATCAGATTCTGGAAATCCTTATCATTACAGCTTGCTACCGGGTAAACCGTCTTATCCGGATAAGTCATTGCATTTAAAAATGTATTCAGTGAACCCTTTACCAGTTCTACGAACGGATCCTTCGCCGGGAAATTCTTAGATCCACACAGTACGGAATGTTCCATGATATGTGGTACTCCGGTACTGTCTGACGGCGGTGTACGGAATCCGATATTGAATACCTTGTTGTCATCATCATTTTCTATCAGTAAGATCCTTGCCCCACTCTTCTTATGCTTTAACAGCATTCCGTGAGATTTGATCCCTTTTAAATCTTCTTCCTTTACTAATTCGTAAGCACTTAAGTCTTTTACACTCATGAATTTCTATGTTCTCCTTTCGTCTGCAATCTTCCATTTCCCCAAAGCAGAAGATTCTTCTGCCCCGCAATATATCTACTGGAATAATTGCCACTCATGCAAGATATTATAACACCTTTCTTATTATTCTGCACCTATCAAAAAAAGACTCCAAAGCAACTTTTGCGCCACATACTTTTATGCAAGGCAAAGAGTCTTTGAAGTCTCTGCTAATTTTAATTTTTTAACAAATCATTTATGAATGGCTTTCTGTTCTCTTCTTCATGAACAGTAAAGCTGCTGCCAGAAGTACCATACCGATCAGAAGACAGATCAATGCATTCTGAACAAATCCGGCAATTACATAAGTAATGCAGGAAACAACTGCAACGGTTGCCGCATACGGTAACTGTGTCGTTACATGGTTGACATGATTACACTGCGCTCCCGCGGATGCCATGATCGTTGTATCCGAAATAGGCGAACAATGATCTCCACATACAGCTCCCGCCATACAAGCTGAGATAGAGATGATCATCATAGTCTCGTTCGTTCCCTGGAATACCGCTACTACGATCGGGATCAGGATTCCGAATGTTCCCCATGATGTTCCAGTTGCAAATGCAAGGAAGCATCCTACGAGGAAGATAATTGCAGGCAGGAAGTTTAATAATCCTCCAGCTGCGGACTGCATAACATTAGCCACATACTCTGCTGCGCCAAGACTGTCTGTCATTGCTTTTAATGTCCATGCAAATGTCAGGATCAGGATTGCAGGTACCATAGCCTTGAATCCTTCCGGAACACATTCCATAGATTCACGGAACTTAAGTACTTTTCTAAGTGCATAGAATACAACCGTAACAACCAATGCGAAGAAACTTCCAAGCATCAGACCTACCGATGCATCACTTGCCGAAAATGCTTTAACAAAGCCTGTTCCACTAAAGAAGCCTCCTGTATAAAGCATACCGCAGATGCAGAAAATGATCAGGACCACTATCGGGAATACCAGATCGATCACTTTTCCCTTTTCTTCTACGATCTCATTCTCAGCATTTGCATATGGCCTGTCCGGTGTAGTATAGATATCACCCTTTACAGCATTATCTTCATGTAATTTCATCGGGCCATAATCAATCTTAAGCACTACGATCAAAACCATTGCAAGAATTGTGAGTAAAGCATAATAGTTATACGGAATCGCACGCATAAAAATAGAAAATCCATCTTCACCTTTTACAAATCCTGTTACAGCCGCTGCATGATGAGATTGGAGCAATGATACATACCGGTGCCGCTGTCGCATCGATCAGATACGCCAGTTTCGCACGTGATACATTGTGCTTATCTGTGATCGGACGCATAACACTTCCAACTGTCAGGCAGTTAAAATAATCATCAATAAAGATCAGGATTCCAAGCACGATCGTTGCAAGCTGTGCCCCAACTCTTGTCTTGATGTGAATACTAGCCCAACGTCCAAATGCTGCCGAACCTCCTGCATTATTCATCATGCAGACCATAATTCCAAGAATAACCAGGAATACCAGAATTCCCATATTATAGCTATCTGTCAGTACTCCTACGATTCCATCTTCAAATATATGCAATACTGCCTTTTCAAAATGGAAATTAGACCAGAAGATTCCTCCGATCGCAATTCCGACAAACAAGGAACTATACACTTCTTTCGTGATCAGTGCAAGACCAATTGCCACAATTGGGGGTACCAGTGCCCAGAATGATGAATACATCTTTGGTACATACTCTTTTCCTCCATCTGCTGCAAATACGGTAATTGCACCGCATGCAAAGATCATGAGGCAGTTGAGTACGACAAAGAGTAATTTTTTTCTTTTTCTCATAACTTTCTCTCCTTCGTTTTGTTCCAAAAAAATACCATGAACAATTTCCTCTGCGTGGATTGCTCATGGCATATATCATCTTATAAGCAGGACATCCGTATTTTCAGATCATTCAACACTTCATTTATGTCCTCTATATAACTCTAAATACAAATTACATAATTAAACTCTTATATCTTCTATATACTCCGATAGCGCTCCACTTACTGAAGTGACAGTCCGCAGCATATTCTGCTGCGTCCCAGGAAGTATATCTCGAATATAATAAGGGATGATATCTTCCTTCGGCAGTTTTCCCTTTCAGGCAGAATGATTTCCCTTTATCTGTTGTTCTGCCTTACTGATGAAACCTGCGCCTCTATCTAGTCTCATTATTCATATAATAATATTTTTATCATCTTTGATCTATTTTGTCAATACAATATAGCAAATGCATGGCAACACAAAACTCCCGCAGATCCTTACGAATCTGCGGGAGTCATGATTTATACTATTCTATTGCTAATCAGATATGATTACTCCTCTACTTTGTAAAGGTCTGTCAGTTTTGACAGGTAATCGTATCTTTCCATAGCCTCTGCCTCATTCTTAGCGAAGAGTCTTGCAGCCTTTTCCGGATTAGCTCTCTTAAGAGCATTGTAACGAACTTCTCCGTCAAGGAATGCCTGGTAATCTTCTTCCTTAGGCTGTTTGCTGTCAAGAGTGAACTTGCTTCCCTTTTCAGCTGCAGGATTGAATCTGAAGTTGTTCCAGTATCCGCATTCTACTGCTAACTGTTCCTCTGTCTGAGCTTTGCTCATACCCTTCTTGATACCATGGTTGATACATGGAGCGTATGCAATGATCAGAGATGGTCCCGGATAAGCCTCAGCCTCTGCAATTGCTTTTACAGTCTGGTTGAAGTCTCCACCCATAGCGATCTGTGCAACGTATACATATCCATAGCTCATAGCCATGCTTGCAAGGTCTTTCTTCTTCGTCTCTTTTCCGCCTGCTGCGAACTGAGCTGTAGCACCAGTCTTAGTAGCCTTAGAAGACTGTCCACCTGTGTTAGAGTAAACCTCTGTATCGAATACCATGATGTTGATGTCTTCACCACTTGCTAATACGTGGTCAACTCCACCGAATCCGATATCGTAAGCCCATCCGTCACCACCGAAGATCCACTGAGATTTCTTAGCGAGGAAGTCTTTGTTCTTAACGATGTCTTTGCATGTATCGCAGTCACATCCGTCTAATGCTGCAACTAATTTATCTGTAGCATCTCCGTTTGTAATACCACATGCGAATGTATCGAGGTATTCCTGGCAAGCTGCCTTAACCTCTGCTGAAGCCTGCTCTGATGCTGCAACAGTTTCAACTTCTTCTTTCAGTCTCTTTCTGATTGCTTTCTGAGCAAGTAACATACCATATCCAAACTCTGCGTTGTCTTCGAACAGTGAGTTAGACCATGCAGGTCCCTGTCCCTTAGAGTTCATTGTGTATGGTGTAGACGGTGAAGAGTTACCCCAGATTGAAGAACATCCTGTTGCATTAGCGATGTACATTCTGTCACCGAATAACTGTGTGATCAGTTTTGCATAAGGTGTTTCTCCACAACCTGCACAAGCTCCTGAGAACTCAAGTAATGGCTGTTTGAACTGGCTTCCCTTAACTGTCTCTGGTTTGAATTTAGCAACAACTTCTGGTTTAACCTCAATCTCACGTCCGAAATCAAAGATATCCTGCTCTGCTGCATTTTCTTCCATGTTTGCCATAACAAGAGCTTTTTCACCCTTCTTACCTGGGCAAACGTTTACACAAGATCCACATCCTGTACAGTCATAAGCTGATACAGTCATAGTGAATTTCATTCCTGGCATACCGATCATATCGATAGCTTTTGTTCCTTCTGGAGCTTTTGCAAGCTCGTCCTCTGTAAGTGCTACCGGACGGATAACTGCATGTGGGCAAACGTATGCACAACGGTTACACTGGATACAGTTTTCTGACTGCCATACAGGGATATCTACTGCGATACCACGTTTCTCATATGCTGCACTACCTGATGGTGTAGATCCATCTGCATAGTCAGTAAATGTAGATACTGGCAGAGTATTTCCTTCCTGAGCATTAACCTTAGACTGGATGTTCTTAACGAATGCTACAACATCGTCTTTTCCACCTTTAACTTCTGGTGTGAATAATCCTTCGTCTTCACAAGATTTCCAAGATTCCGGAACTTCGATCTCAACTACCTGTTTAGCACCGGCATCGATAGCATCGTAGTTCATCTGTACGATCTTGTCACCTTTTCTTCCGTAAGTAGCTTTTGCAGCTTTCTTCATCAGATCGATTGCTTCTTCTTCCGGAATGATAGATGCCAGTTTGAAGAATGCTGACTGAAGGACTGTATTGATACGTCCGCCAAGTCCGATCTCTTTACCGATCTTGATACCATCAATTGTGTAGAACTTGATGTTGTGATCAGCGATGAATGCTTTTACCTGTCCTGGTAAATGTTTCTCAAGACCTTCCATGTCCCAAGAGCAGTTCAGAAGGAATGTTCCTCCGTCAACTAATTCCTGAACCATGTTGTATTTGTTTACATAAGATGGGTTGTGACATGCTACAAAGTTAGCCTTGTGGATCAGGTAAGTAGATTTGATTGGCTTCTTACCGAAACGCAGGTGAGACATTGTAACACCACCAGACTTCTTAGAGTCATAGTCGAAGTAAGCCTGTGCATACATGTCAGTATTGTCACCGATGATCTTGATAGAGTTCTTGTTAGCTCCTACAGTACCGTCAGCTCCAAGTCCCCAGACTTACAGTTGATTGTTCCTTCTGGTGTTGTAACCAGTGGTGCACCAACTTCAAGTGAAAGATTTGTAACATCATCGTTGATACCGATTGTGAATCTTTCTTTGTCTGCGTTGTTGAATACTGCAACGATCTGTGCAGGTGTTGTATCTTTAGATCCTAATCCGTAACGTCCGCCGTTAACCGGTACTGCGTCGAACTTAGATCCCTTTAATGCAGAAACAACATCCAGGAATAATGGCTCTCCCTGAGCTCCTGGTTCTTTTGTTCTGTCAAGTACATTGATGTATTTTACTGTGTCAGGAATTGCATCAATTAATGCCTGTGCACAGAATGGTCTGTAAAGACGAACCTTAACAACACCAACTTTTTCCCCAGCTGCTGTTAAGTAATCGATTGTCTCTTCGATTGTGTCACATACAGAACCCATAGCAATGATAACTTTCTCTGCATCTGCTGCTCCGTAGTAGTTGAAGAGTTTGTAGTCTGTTCCGATCTTCTCGTTAACTTTATCCATGTACTCCTGTACGATAGCCGGCATAGCGTCGTAGTATGGGTTACATGCTTCTCTTGCCTGGAAGAAGATATCCGGGTTCTGAGCTGAACCTCTCTGGCATGGGTGATTTGGATTCAGTGCATGATTTCTGAATGCATCGATTGCGTCCATATCTACCAGATCTTTCAAATCTTCATAATCCCATGTCTCAATCTTCTGAATCTCGTGTGATGTACGGAATCCATCGAAGAAGTTGATAAATGGAAGTTTTCCTTTTAATGCTGCGCAGTGTGCAACTGGTGTTAAGTCCATAACTTCCTGTACGCTGGATTCGCAAAGCATTGCTGCACCAGTCTGACGACAGGCGTAAACATCAGAGTGATCTCCGAAGATATTCAGTGCGTGGCTTGCAAGCGCACGAGCGGATACGTTAAATACTCCAGGAAGCTGTTCTCCTGCTACTTTATATAAGTTAGGAATCATTAACAGAAGTCCCTGTGATGCTGTAAATGTTGTTGTCAGAGCACCAGCAGAAAGAGATCCGTGTACTGCTCCTGCAGCACCAGCTTCTGACTGCATCTCTGTTACCTGAACAGTCTGTCCAAATATGTTCTTTCTTCCTTCTGTAGCCCATTCATCTACATGTTCCGGCATAACGGATGATGGTGTAATAGGGTAAATTGCTGCAACTTCTGTATATGCATATGAAGCATGAGCTGCGGCCTGGTTACCATCCATGGTCTTCATTTTTCTTGCCATTTTCGTTGTTCCTCCTTGATAATAGTACAAATCATATATTGACGTGTATGGTTTTATTATATCTCCTGTATCATCAAAAGTCTAGCGATTCCGACTGTTATTTTGTTCATTTTTTGGTACAAATACAGATTCTCGTATCATTTTGTCGGCATATTTGCCCATAAAATAAAACTGAGAATAAATCCCAAATTCATTTGGAAAGAATATGCTTAATAAGCACATACATCACAATCGCAAATGCAAATAAATACCCAATCGCACCAATTGCCGGGATTCCGCAGATCTTCGGGCTCATATTGGTAGTGCAGATAATGCTTGAACTGATCAGCAATGCCATCACCCACAATCCCATTACCACATTCCGCACCAGACGCCTCAGTAACTGTGCCAGATCGTTGGATGCATGCAGATCCAGGTTAACTCTTGTCTGACCTTTCATCAGACCATGCAGTGCATCCGCTGCAAGTCCCGGGACTTCTACTGCTTTATGCATCGAACGGTAAAGATTCTTTCCTGCATGTTTTAATTCTTTTTTCCAATCCAGATCTTTCCACATACTCTCTGAAATATGTCTGGATGCGATCTCGATCATATTGATCTGTGGAGCAATGTCTGCAAGCACACCTTCCATGTTAGTCAATCCTCTTGCCAGCATCGTCAGACCATGCGGCATACGGATCTTATTTTCCTTCATCACTTCCATAAGATCCATCATCACTTCTGCAACATCGATCTCTCCCATATCCAAGGACCCATACTTCGACATCAGTTCACTGATATCTTCATACAATACGCTCTGATCTGGTTTCTCTTTAAATTCACCCAGTGCCATAACTGCTTCCTGGATCATGCCAATATCATTTTCTGCAATGCCGCGGATTGCTTTTCCGATCAGTTCTTTATCCCGTTCGGTCAGTCTTCCCATCATTCCCATATCGATCCATACAATCTTGCCATCCTGGATCTTTACATTTCCCGGGTGGGGATCTGCATGGAAGAAACCGTCTTCCATCACCTGTTTGATATAATTATCGATCAGCTTGATCCCGATCTCTTCCAGATCGTATCCGCCTGCCAGAAGTTTCTCTTTATCATCGATCGCAGGCCCTTCGATGTATTCCATGACCAGCACATGCATGGTTGTATATTCCTGATATAGTTTCGGTGTTCTTACATATACGACATCCGCATTCCGTCTGGCAAACTCTTCCATATTCGATGCTTCGGTGAGAAAATTCATCTCTTCCCGTGTCACATTCCAAAGTTCATCCAGTACCTGGTCGAAGTCAGCCATTCCTTTCAGACTGATCGGCGGCATCAGCTTTACTGCCTTCCGAAGGAGTCCGATATCTCTTGCCATAATTTCATAAATGCCTGTTCGTTGAACCTTGATAACAACCTGTTCACCGCTGAGCAGTTCTGCTCTGTGGACCTGTGCAATGGATGCTGATCCCAGTGGTGTATCGGAAATAAATGCAAATATTTCATTCCACGGACAACCATATGCCTGTTCGATCACTTCTTTTACTTCCGGAAATTCCATCGGAGTTACTTCTGAACGCAGACACATCAGTTCATCACAATACCTTTTCGGTAAAATGTCTGAATGCAGTGACATAATCTGACCGATTTTAATATAAGTAGGCCCCAGATCCTCCAGTATCATCCGGAGTTTCTGAGGCGTAATTCCCCTGGTGATTCCATATTTATGAAGTACGGATGTAATCTCCTTTAACCTGGTACGGTATTCTTTGGATTCTCCCTTACTCATGAACCTGTTCCTCTTTAAATGTCTTCGTTCTCAGCTGTCTCTTCTTCCGCTGCTTTCTCTGTCGCATCTTCGCATACGGATTCGTCTGCCACATCTTCTACCGTCTCTGCAGCTTCAAATTCTTCCTGTTTTTTCTCCATCTCATCAATTCTCTGTTTCAACAATGCCATCTGTTCCGGAGTCATCTTATCCAAAAGCTCATCCAGTTCTTCTGGTGAAGATGTTTTTACTTTTACATTCACTTTTTCTTTTACTGTCGACTTGATGTTATGCTTAAGTTCTTCATTCAGTGCTTTGCCCTGTTCAACAGTCAGCTCACCCTTTTTCACCATCTCATCCAGAAGCTCTTTTGATTTCTCTCCTGTGACTGCAACTGCTCCGATTCCTGCAAGTAATACTTTCTTTAATCCGCTTCCTAATTTTTCCATAGGTCGTTCTCCTTTCGATGTCTATATAGACAGGCTTTCCAAAAGCTTTGGAATAAATATGATCATCCTGCAATTGCTGCCATGATTGCCGCGATCAGTACTGCTCCGGCCGCCGCATCTTTGGCAAGCTTTGCAAGCGGCCTTCTCTCTTTTGTAACCAGATCGACCACTGCTTCTACCGCCGTATTCACCATTTCCAATGCCATGACAAGACCAAACAATGTCAGGCAGATACACCACTCTACCGGTGTAATATGAAATACGAATCCTGCGATCACCACACAAACCATTGCCACACAATGAATCTTCATATTCCGTTCCTTCGTTACCACTGCAAATATTCCGGCAAATGCATAGCCGAAGCTTTTATACAATGGATCTTTCTTTTGTTTCTTCATTTTTGCACCTGTCCTTTGTTTTCTTACATTTTAACACATTTTGCACAAATTTACACAAACATTGTATGTATTTTGTTTTTATTTTAGAAATAATACGGACTTTTAAAAGAAAAGTATGACCTTTTATAAATTCTGCATCCAGCATAATTTTTCTATCAAAATAAGAGGACAAAAATAAATACAGGGATTCTGCTTCTTATACCAAAATCCCTGTATTTTATCACCATATGCTCTACAGAACTTATATTCTATTATACATTCTCTACATTCATTCCTTTGAGAATTCTCTGATTCTTCTCTTCCACATTCAGCTTTTCCGTAAACGCTTTCGTTTCTTTTACTATGACTTTGCTGAGTGCAAGCAAGGCTATCAGATTCGGGATTGCCATCAATGCATTGAAGATATCTGCGATATTCCATACTGCCGCAACCGTCATATATGGTCCGATGAATACACATATAATATAAAGCCATCTATACGCTCTTACAGCTTTCATATTCTTATTAAACAGATATTCCAGGCATCGTTCTCCGTAATAATCCCATCCAAGAATCGTTGTAAATGCAAAAAATACCAGACAAATCATCAATGCAAAGGATGCCACAACCGGCGGGAACGGAAGTCCCTTCTGGAAGGCCGCTGTCGTAATTTCCACACCTTCCAGTCCCGTATTCCATGTTCCTGTAATGACAATAGAAAGTCCTGTCATCGTACAGATTACGATCGTATCAATAAATGTACCGGTCATTGACACCAGTCCCTGTCTTGCAGGTTCTTTGGTCTGTGCTGCAGCCGCTGCGATCGGCGCGCTTCCAAGTCCGGATTCATTCGAGAAGATTCCTCTGGCAATACCTTTCTGCATTGCTACGATCATACTTCCCATTGCACCACCGGCCAGTGCGCTTCCGGTAAATGCTGATTTTACAATTGTTACAATAGCTGCCGGAATTGCGGTAATATTTGTCACCATGATAATGACTGCCAATACTACATACAGAACCGCCATGAACGGAACGACGATCTCAGATACTTTTGCAATTCTCTTGATTCCACCTAATACAACCATTCCGACGCATACCGTCAGTACCAGACAGGATATTACAGTTGCCCATGAATAATCATTTCCAAATAATGCTACTGTATGTGCCATGTTCGGATCAAAAAAGTTACGGACTGCAGATGAGATACCATTCACCTGTGTAAATGTACCGATTCCGAATAATCCAACCCCTGCTCCAAAGAATGCAAATATCTTTGCAAGCCATCTGAACTTTACACCCATTCCATTCTCAATATAATAGAATGGTCCGCCAAGTACATGCCCGTCTTCATCGATCGTACGGTATTTTACTGCCAGAAGACCTTCTGAATACTTTGTTGCCATTCCTAAAAATGCTGTCAGGATCATCCAGAATAACGCTCCCGGTCCACCTGCAGAAATTGCAGTTGCCACACCGACGATATTACCGGTACCGATTGTTGCCGATAATGCGGTACAAAGAGCTCCAAAGCTGGTTACTTCTCCGTGTCCATCTTCTTCATTTTTCACCATGAATTTTAACGCTTTCCCAAGATACCTTACCTGAAGAAGGCCCAAGCGCACAGTCAGAAAAATTCCTGTGACCAGAATTAAGATGATTAACGGAAGTCCCCATACGACTCCGTCAAACCATGTGATAAAAGTGTCAATACGTCCAAAAATTTCCATAATTCATTCCTCCATCCTTTTGCCTGAGAGATTTGCAGATCTGTTTTCTGCTTACACCTTCGGCGCTTTTCATTTCATTACGAAAAGACTCTCCTGAGTTTTTTATGATAACGTAATCGCATTGCAGCAAATTCGTCAAAGTAATTGTCATTATTTTGAGAATAAATCCTCACCCAAATCGCTTTAGCACGTCTTTGCTTTAGCACGATGTAGGATAGCTTATCATGAATCTTTACATATAGCAAGATATTTTATAATTAAAAATGCAGGCAGCATTTATAAGTTATAATTATAATTCCTGTCTGCATCTGTATTTTTATTCTTTTCCGACTGCCTTTCAGAATCCGAAATCTGCATAATCTTCCGGCAAAAAACGGTGATAGATCATATGACACCCTTCGTCCTTAAAGCAGTAATAGTATTCGTCCTCATTTTCTTCCGGAAATCTTACCCAAAAGTCAAATTCTCCGTTGTGCATATCTCCCACCCTGATATCTTTTGCCTCTTTCTGAAATATCGCAAGGATATCTTCTTTTTTGATTCCGTGATTCATCATCAGCTCCACCAGCTTTTTGATGAATTCATTTTCTGCCGTATGTTCATGTACATAGACACTTCCCTGTTCTGGAATATGCAGGCAGAATCTGTCTTTTTTGTGCGTCACACAGATATCTCCGAGTTTTTTCTTTACTTCTTCCGGAAACTGTTCCAGACGTGTCTGCATCTCATCCACATCGTCATCCGCCTCAAAGAAATGATTGAGGGAAATCAATGGATAATACAAACGAATCTCTTCTTTCCGAAATCCAAGTTTTGCCTGTTCTTCTTTTATAATATCGATCAAATTTTTTTCCAAACGTTTAAATCCCATTTCTGTTCTACGTGCTCCTTTTATTTCTCATATATTCAGCTTTCCTGTTCCATGTCTCCTAATTGACAAGCTCATTTCCAATACATTATACTACATTTATAATATTTACTGTATTTTAACATCAGATTTTTAAGGAGGAAATTTATCATGATCATCAAACATGGACTTGTGGTAGATCCTGCATCTGGTCTGTCCGAACATATGGATATACTGGTGAAGAACGGAAAAATTGCAAGAATCGCACCTGAAATTTCAGAAGATTCCGAGGAGATTCTAGAAGCCGAAGGACTCGTTGTCGGACCGGGACTCATCGATACACATGTACATTTCCGTGATCCGGGATTTACATATAAAGAAGATATCCATACAGGAGCAAAGGCATCTGCAAAAGGCGGGTTTACTACTGTAATCTGTATGGCGAATACATCCCCTACGGTCGATAATACAGACACCCTAAAAGATAATCTTGCACGTGCTTCCAAAGAAGATATCCGTATCTTCCAGGCTGCTGCAATCTCCCGTTCATTAAAGGGCCGGGACGAAGTAGACATGCTTGCATTAAAAGAAGCCGGGGCATGCGGATTTACCGATGACGGCATCCCTCTTCTGAATGCTGAGTTCTGCTATCAGGCGATGAAAAATGCCGCAAAGTTAAACGTTCCGATCAGTCTTCACGAAGAAGACCCGGCTTTTATCCGCAACAATGGGATCAATCATGGCAAAGTATCCGATGCACTCGGCATCTACGGTTCTCCATCCATTGCCGAAGAAGCACTGGTGGCAAGAGACTGTCTTCTGGCGCTCCGTTCCGGTGCAGATGTTGTAATCCAGCATATCAGTTCCGGTGTATCGATTGATCTGATCCGTACATACAAAAAACTGGGGGCAAAATTACACGCTGAGGCAACACCGCACCACTTCTCCTTAACAGAAGACGCTGTTTTGGAACATGGAACGCTGGCAAAGATGAATCCGCCGCTTCGTACGGAAAATGACCGCCAGCAGATTATTGCAGGACTCGCTGATGGAACTATTGACCTGATTGCTACGGATCATGCCCCACACAGCACAGAAGAAAAATCCAAACCGATCACAGAAGCCCCAAGCGGCATTATCGGTCTCGAGACCTCCCTTGCACTCGGTATCACCAACCTTGTAAAGCCCGGATATCTGACCATGATACAACTTCTGGAAAAAATGACAGTGAACCCGGCAAAGCTATACCATCTGCCTTACGGAACAATTCAGGAAGGTGCAGATGCAGACTTTGTTATATTTGACTCTGATGAAACATGGATCCCGAAAGAATATGCTTCCAAATCATCAAACTCACCATTTACCGGAGAGGAACTTACCGGTAAGGTGAAATATACGATCTGCGGAGGAAACGTCGTATATTCTGATATAAAATAAGCTTGGGATTTAATTTATTAACTAGGAAGCGGCCTCTCAGTCCTTGAATGAAACAATAGATAAGGCTTCTTGTTCAGTTCCATACCATAAGAAACACTAAGAGAGTCAGAATCACCTAAAAGCAAAGGAACTACGCTCAAACTCGGCGTTCGCCTCAAACACGTTCGCTTCGTTCCTTTAACGGTGCTTCTGACTCTCTAACTGTTTCTAACGGCATTCCACATTCACAATAATCCTTATCTATTGTTTCCTTCAAGTCGTGACTGGCAGCGAATGTTAATAAATAAAATGCCCGGAAGTGTAACCCAGCGGAAGCCACAACCGTTACGCAATTGCCATTTAGTACCATAAAAGTGTAGTTGTTAGAGAGGAATTAACTCTAACATCTACACTTATTTTATTATAATAAGGGAAGTAGTTGGTATGACATATTGCCATTAGGATTTTCACATCCGTGAA
>ENA-OQBJ01000415-OQBJ01000415.1-human-gut-metagenome-genome-assembly--contig:-NODE-415-length-22781-cov-3.103381_pt1 | contig 22781 bp, 26 predicted proteins | sample MGYA00242743_ERZ504545 | MGnify/ENA primary metagenome ERZ504545 (study PRJEB26092, sample SAMD00036252) | human gut metagenome | host: Homo sapiens | study: EMG produced TPA metagenomics assembly of...
CTGCAATTCAGGCACCCACTCTTCTTTACATTCCATCGGCACAAGCGCAGGCATACATCCGTCACCGTATGTCCTAGACTTCTGCAAACCGGAATCCATCTCCGGTTGATCCTGTTGACTGATAAGACAACCCTCCTGTTGCAACGATACAGGCATCCGCATGAATCTGTCTCTGATCTCCAAGTATGATTTTTTCAAAATGTCCGTCTTTTGCGACAACCTTTTTCACAGCTGTCCGCAGATGTACTTTCACACCCAGGCGGTCCATCTCCCGCTCCAGCCCGCGGATCACGTCCGAAGAATGATCCGACACCGGGAACACACGGTCGCCGCGCTCAATCTTTGTCGGCACACCGATTCGTTCAAAGAAATCAATCACCTGCTGATTCGTGTAGCCATAAAAACTACTGTATAAAAACTTTGCATTTGTTCTGACCGCATCGAACAGGCCTTCCATATCACAGGCATTGGTAATATTGCATCTGCCTTTTCCCGTGATATAAAGTTTCTTTCCAAGCTTTTCATTCTTTTCATATACCACGACCTGATGTCCACACCCGGCCGCTGCAATAGAGGCAAACATTCCTGCCGCACCGCCTCCGATGACAACTACTTTACTCATCTTCTATTTGTCCTTTTCTATTTGTCTTTTTCTTCATATTCTTTTCTGCCGGTTCTACTCTTTCTCATTTCCGGAAAGTTCGACTCTGTCGTCCACCATATTCAATTCATCTTTGCTATACACCTGATACTCATCCCAGATCTGCTCCAATGTCTCAAGTGTTGTGATAACCTCTTTCTGTTTCTTCATACAAAGAGCTACCACCAGCGCATTGATCACACTCAATGGTGCTACCAGCGAATCTACGATTGACGCCATATCACTTCTTGCGATCAGATTGCAGGAAGAATACAGTGTCATCGGAGAATGTACACTGTCCGTCAACGTGATCACTGTTGCTTTTCTATTACTTGCAAATTCCAGTGCTTTCAAAGTACGCATCGAATATCTGGGAAAGCTGATCCCGATCACCACATCATCCTCGCTGACACGGATCAGTTGTTCAAAAATCTCACTAGAACTGTTCGTATTAACCGCTGTCACATTCTCACAGATCAGATTCAGATAAAAACTCAAGAAACTTGCAAGTGGCGAACAGCTTCGTATCCCGATCACATAGATCCTCTTTGCTTTCAGGATCGTATCTACCGCCATCTCAAATGCTTCATGATCAATTGCTTCCATCGTAAGCTTGATCTTCTCAATATCCGAATGCAGAACCGATGTCAGAATCTCCCCCTGGCTGATCCGTCCATACGTCACTTCCATACGCTGGATGGAATTCAGCTTCATCCTCACCAGTTCTCCCAGAGCTTTCTGAAATTCCGGATATCCGTCATATCCAAGGGCCGTCGCAAATCTCACCACCGTCGATTCACTGACACCGACCTCTCCCCCCATCTTCGCAGCTGTCAAAAAAGCTGCCTTATCATAATCCTCACGGATAAAATCCGCCAGTTTTTTCTGTCCTTTGCTGAATTTGTGATATCTTTCATCAATCATCTTCAGCAGTTCATTCTTTGCGCTCATGCGATGTACCTCTTTTTCAAACAATGGTTTTATTATATAGCTTTGTGGGGGAATAGTCAATCGGATGTCGGGTGTGTGGGGACGGGAGATGTGGAGGTTTGGGTGGATGGGCGCTTATGGACGGGAAGAAGATGTAACAAAGAAAGCTTGGGTAAAATCAGGCACCGAATACATTCGGCGAGAAATCTGATGATTTCTCACCTCAGGTATTCTTTCGCTCTGTGCCTGTAGCACAGAGCAAATCCTGATTTTACCCAAACTTTCTTTTAACATCTTCTATTCCCGCCAACGGATGCCCATCCACCAAACCTCCACATCTCCCTCAGCCATACACTCCGACACCCGAAAGTGAATTTACTGTTACCACCAAGCTATTGGGGCTCCGCCGGAAAATGTCTTTCATCTCGCTTTTCCCACTACTTTCTGAGAAGCCACACTCCCCCGCTATCCTCGTATATTTTCGCGAACAGTCAAGTGTAGAAGTTCCTGGTTCAATGCATTCGCAGGGTGCTTTGCAAGGAGTTGGTGAAAAAAAGACGATAAAATAAGATTTGGGATGTGCTACAAGCACATCCCAAAAGAATACCTGAGGCGGAAAATCATCAGGATTTTCGTCCGAATGTATTCGGTTCTTATCTTATCGTCTTTTTTTCGCTTACGCCTTGCAAGCACCCGAAGTCGCATTGGACCAGGCACTTCTACACTTGACGTCCCCGAAAACCTATACAGGATAACTACCGTTTTCCGTATCAGCACTGTAGCATCCACCTTCGTCTGCTGTGCCTCTCTATACTTAAAGAACTCAACAGCAACCTGTGGGAACAGAGCATAAGACAGTACGTCTTCATCCTGCTGGATCCACTGTTCGCATTCTTTGCGGAGTGTATCTAATTCGTCCGGAATCAGTCTGCAGGACGGCATGTGATGATCTCAGGATCGTCTCCAAGTACTTTCTTGATTACGTCTGGATTCATCGGTTTTACTGTCTGTCCGTATTTTCCACTTAAGAGGTCTTTTGTCTCTTTTGTAGCAACTTTGTAACGTTCTCCCATCAGTACATTAAATACAGCCTGTGTACCAACGATCTGTGATGAAGGTGTTACAAGTGGTGGTTCTCCAAGGTCTTTACGTACTCTTGGCACTTCCTCAAGTACATCGTAGAACTTGTCTTCAGCACCCTGCTCTTTTAACTGTGATGTCAGGTTAGAAAGCATTCCGCCTGGTACCTGATACAGAAGAGTCTTGATGTTAACACCAAGGTTCTTTGGATTTAAGAGTCCGCTGTCAAGAGCTTCGTCACGGATTGGACGGAAATAGTCAGCGATCTCTGCCAGAAGTTTCTGGTCTAATCCTGTATCATAAGGTGTTCCCTTGAATGTCTCAACCATAACTTCTGTTGCAGGCTGAGATGTTCCAAGTGCGAATGGTGAGATTGCGGTATCAATGACATCTACACCGGCCTCTACTGCTTTCATGTAAGTCATAGAAGCAACACCTGATGTGTAGTGTGTATGAAGCTGGATTGGAAGATCTACAGCTTCTTTCATTGCTCCGATCAGCTCTGTTGCCTTATACGGTGTCAGAAGACCAGCCATATCTTTGATACAGATAGAGTTTGCACCCATCTCTTCAATCTTCTTGGCAATGTCTACCCAGTAATCTAGTGTATAAGCATCACCTAAAGTATAAGATAATGCGATCTGAGCTTCTACTTTTTCTTTGTTTGCAGCCTTAACTGCTGTCTTCAGGTTACGAAGATCATTTAAGCAGTCAAAGATACGGATGATGTCGATTCCGTTGGCAGCAGATTTCTGTACGAAATATTCTACCACATCATCTGCGTATGGACGATATCCTAAGATGTTCTGTCCACGGAATAACATCTGAAGTTTTGTATTTTTGAATCCATCACGGAATTTACGAAGTCTTTCCCATGGATCTTCTTTTAAGAAACGAAGAGATGCATCGAATGTAGCTCCACCCCAGCACTCTACGGAATGATACCCAACCTTGTCCATTTTATCAACGATCGGGAGCATCTGCTCTGTTGTCATACGGGTTGCGATCAGAGACTGATGCGCATCACGCAGGATCGTTTCTGTAATCTCTACAGGTTTTTTTACTATATCTGCCATTTTCTTTCCTCCTAATTATATATCGCTTAAATTCCTACGCCAAAGATTGCCATGAATGTTCCGGCAGCTACGGCTGTACCAATAACACCCGCAACGTTTGGTCCCATAGCATGCATCAGAAGGAAGTTTGTCGGGTCTGCTTCAGCTCCGACCTTCTGTGATACTCTGGCTGCCATTGGAACTGCAGATACACCGGCAGAACCAATCAGTGGATTAACCTTACCATGTGTTGCAACACACATCAGTTTACCGAACAGTACACCTGCTGCTGTACCGAATGCGAATGCGATCAAACCAAGAATTACGATCTTGATCGTATCCATATTAAGGAATGCCTCAGCACTTGTTGTTGCTCCTACGGATGTTCCAAGCAGGATAACTACGATGTACATCATTGCATTGGAAGCTGTCTCTGTTAACTGTCTTACAACTCCAGACTCACGGAACAGGTTACCAAGCATTAACATACCAACCAGTGGTGCTGTTGTAGGAAGAATTACACACACAACGATCGTAACGATGATTGGGAATAAGATCTTCTCAAGCCTGGAAACAGGTCTTAACTGTTCCATCTTAATCTTACGTTCTTTTTCTGTTGTCAGAAGCTTCATGATCGGTGGCTGGATAATCGGTACCAGTGACATATAAGAATATGCTGCTACTGCGATTGGTCCAAGTAAAGCTGTCTGCTGTAACTTACCTGCAAGGAAGATAGAGGTAGGTCCATCAGCTCCACCAATGATTGAGATCGCTGCTGCCGCTTTGTCAGAGAATCCCATAGCCATCGCTCCAAGGTATGCTGCAAAGATACCAAACTGAGCAGAGGCACCAAGAAGGAAGCTCTTAGGGTTAGCGATCAGTGGTCCAAAGTCTGTCATCGCTCCTACACCCATGAAGATCAGGGAAGGGAGGATTGACCACTCATCCAGTTTATAGAAGTAGTAAAGCAGTCCGCCTGTTCCATTTGCCGCATCTTCTGCATGAAGCATGATGTCCGGATAAATGTTAACCAGTAACATACCGAATGCGATTGGAACAAGAAGCAGAGGCTCGAATCCGTGTCTGATTGCAAGATAAAGGAAAACACATGCAACCGCGATCATGACTACATTGCCCCATGTAAGACTGAAAAACGCCGTCTGATGCACGAGGTTTCCTAATGTTGTCGTTATATATTCCATTTTTTAACCTCCAGTCGTGTTAGATAAACACCATATAAATGATGTTAGTTCAATGTAGCAAGAACAGCGCCTGAATCAATTGCATCGCCTACTGCTACATCAATGCTTGCAACGGTTCCGTCTTCCGGTGCTACAACTGGGATTTCCATCTTCATAGCCTCGATAATGACAACTGCATCACCCTTCTTTACAGCCTGACCTACATTTGCTTCGATCTTGAATACCTTTCCTGCTGCTCCGGCTTTTACTTCGATGGATCCGGCTCCGCCTGCAGGTGCTGCCTTTGGTGCTGGTGCTGCCGCAGGCGCTGCCTTCGGTGCTGCTGCAGGTCTTGCTACTGGTGCTACACCTGCTCCGTTTTCTTCTACTGTTACATCATATACATTGCCATTCACTGTGATTGTATAATTTTTCATTGAATTCATCCTCCTAATTAATTATGCGTGCCACTTATTTGATGGACGACGCTTGATGCTTCTTACTACGAAGCCGTCTGTGCTTCCACCGGCTTCTGCTTCATAAGCAGCGATCGCTGCGGAAATAACTGCTGCCAGTTCATCATCATTCGATGCTTCTTCTACTACAGGTGCTGCAACTGCTGCCGGAGCCGGAGCTGCTTCCTGTGTGCTTTCTGCTTTTCCTTTGTTCTTGAATTTTTCTTCAAGTGCAGGAATGTATTTGAACAGGGAGATCAGAATTGAGATAAAGATCAGGATTACGAATACGGTACCCATTCCAAGGATTGTATTCAGTCCTGCTTTTTCCATGATCTCACCGATGCTGTAATGTGCATCGATCGTTGTACTGTCCAGATAAAGGTCCTCATCAAAAACAAATGTAATGTCTGCATCACGGTCTTTGAATTTTGCACTGGTCGTTACTTTCAGTTCATCAGAGGATGGTTCGAATTTGTAATCACCGTGGCTTACATATTCCCCACACTCTTTTGTTCCCTGCTGCCATGCATCCAGAGCTGCAAGGAAACTATCTTTTGTAAATGGAACACCCGCCTGGTTCAGCTGGGACTCGATCTGAAAATCTGTCATCTTGTTCCACTGTTCGATAGTATCTGCATCTGCACTGTTGCAATACTCGATCAGAAAATCTGTTGCCTGTGTGATCGTTGATTTATCATACTGAAGATTTTCTTTCTTACTTCCGCAAGCGGTAAAGCAGAGCATTGCGACAAGCACACAAAGTAATACGCTTAATTTTTTCTTCACTTTGCCTCACCTCTCTAAACCGTACCGTGTTTCTTTACCGGACGATCCTCTCTTTTTGTGAATAACATCTCGAATGCGCCGATCACATATTTTCTTGTATCTGCTGCTTCGATGATTGTATCCACATATCCTCTTTTCGCTGCTGATAATGGGCTTGACTGCAGATTCTTATATTCTGCTGCTTTTTCTCTGATTGTTGCTGCATCAGCGTCTGCATACATGATCTTGGCTGCCTGGTTTGCGTCCATCATTCCAATCTCTGCTTCCGGCCATGCATATACCATATCTGCTCCGACTGCTTTGCTGTTCATTGTCACATAAGCACTTCCGAATGCTTTACCGATCACAACATTTACCTTCGGTACCGTTGCATCTGCAAATGCATAAGTAGTTTTGCTGCTGATTTTGCAATACGTTTCTCATCGTATTCGCTTGCTGTAAATCCGCTTACATTTGTAAGTGTCAGTACAGGGATGTTGAATGCATCACAGAACTGTACGAATTCTGCAGCCTTTTCAGCTCCGTCAGCAGAAAGTGAGCCGTCAAATTCAGCCTCCACTTCAGCTTCTTCGTTATATACTTTTGAACGGTTTGCAACTGCACCTACAGTCATACCATTCAGTTTGATGAATCCTGCCACCATATCTTTTGCATATGCTTTCTTCACTTCGCAGAAGATGTTGTCATCAGAGATCATTGTAAGAGCGATCGCTGTGTCTTCTTTTGCATTAGCAAGGTCAGCACATACACGGTTCAGATCATCGTTACATTCTTCATAAGAAGAATCCTCTTCGTTGTTGCTTGGTAACATGCATACGAGAGAACGGATATCTGCAAGGATCTCTTCTTCAGATCCGATTCCGTCTACAAGACCGGTTGTCTCACTCTGGAATTTTGCGGAAGATGTATCACATTTAGAAATGTCATTTCCCGGAATTGCATTTGGAGTATTGGTAAATAATTTACCATTCTTTGTCTCCATGAATGTGAAATCTGTCAGAGCAGGTACGATAGAAAGTCCACCGCCACATGTTCCGAAGATTGCTGTGATCTGAGGGATCACTCCGGAAGCCATTGACTGTTTCTGATAAAGTTTTCCAAATGCCTCTAAAGCATCTGTAGCTTCCTGCAGTCTGAATCCGGCGCAGTCAACCAATCCGATGACCGGTGCTCCCATCTTCATTGCCATATCGTAGATATTAGAAATCTTCTTTGCATGCATCTCACCGATCGCACCATTTAAAACAGTAGCGTCCTGGCTGTATACGTATACCAGATTTCCATCGATCACTCCATATCCGGTGATAACACCGTCTGCTGGAGTTTCTTTTTCCTGCATGTTAAAATCAGTTGTTCTTGCTGTTACAGCTCCACCGATCTCAACAAAACTGCCTGCATCAAGTAAACTGTTGATTCTCTTACCTGCTGCATTGTCTGCTGCCATGTTGCCCATAGTCTAGCCCTCCATTTTCATTATTTTAAATTGGGTTTTTCCTGATTCTTGTATCAAAAGTAAAACCAAATTTTTTCCAATTATATTATACTGTTTTTGACACTTTAGCGCAATACCTTTATATTGTTTTTTGTTAAATACTTGACGAGTCGTATAAATCCTGTATATAAAAAAGCCATGTGTCCCCGTACTTCTTCCGTACGCACATAGCCTTTTCATCTGCAGCATTCTGTTCTAAAACTTCTTCACTTTTTTTCTCTTCATATTCCTGCATCTTTCCAGAAGAAATTCTGCCAGTTCGTCCGTATTGTTTCCTTCCAGTGCAGTCTTTGGAAATCCGATCATCGCTCTTGCCGATCCGACCGTCTCGGGATCTGCCTTCACAACTACACCGAATGCCTCTTTCGTCTCCAGGATCTTGGTAACATCTTTGTACGAAAATGATCTTGTCTTTTTCGCAGTTACACTGTCAAAGTGATCATCAAAAAAAGTGGATTTCGGAACTCACCGGTCCACCGTTCAATCTGCATCGTCTGTCAAACTGCTCTTCTGCATCCCCGACCGCCGTTGTCGATAACACCTTTCTCCAGATTGTTCTGTTCAGTATCACTGCCGCAACAAATGCCAGTGCCCAGACTACAATATACTTAATGACAAAAAAAGTCATTCCTCCCGGCGTACCGCTCCCGGGTTTCCATATTTGCACATAAAATAGAACACAAGCGGTCCCATCACCGTCACTATAAACTTAATCGTAATATCACTGCTGTCCACACGGAAAAGTTCACAGATCTGTTTCAGCGTGTTCTTTGACTCCTTATAAGCCACACGGTAATAATTTGCCATATCATTTTCCCCTTTACAAAATCTGTGTCTTATTATATCCTTATATAGTTGATTATTCAAGAATATCCTTTATATTATTTGTAAATAATCTATAAACTCTTCTATGTATTCTATCTATGTAGTTTCTCCATAAGCGATCCTGTTTATTTTTGATTTCTATTATCATTTAGTGATTTTTGCTTACATTTTCCGGCTATATATGGTCGTTTTATTACATTTCAACATACATATTCCTAACAAAGCATAAAAAACCTTTAACTTTTTCTTAAACAATTAGTTGTACTTTAATCTAGTTTGTGATAAGATTAACTGCGTTGAGAGTTTTAATCATAAGGGGGGTTTTCCTCGTATTGTTAAAACCAAAGAAAAATTTCATATTGGAGGGTGAATCTCATGGAGAACACTAAGAAAAAATTACCATTTGGTTTCTATGTGTGCTGTCTGACTTTCTCTTTTGAAAGACTTGCATACTACGCTGCTAAATGGGGGCTTGCGATTTTCATCGCAGCCAAAGCAGTAAACGGTGGTCTTGGACTTGACAAATCCGTTGGTGCTGCAATGAGTTCTAACCTGGTAGCATTTACTTATATCACACCTATCATCGGTGGATATATCGCTGACCGTTGGATTAGTCCTCGTATTCTTGTTCCTGTTGGTGAGATCCTTATGGGTCTTGGTTATCTGTGTGCATGGAGAGCAACAGAGGCTAACGGCATCGCAATGTTATGGGCAATGATCATTCTCGTTTCTATCGGAACTGGTTTCTTCAAAGGAAACGTATCTGGTATTAACGGACGTCTCTTCCCATTAGCTGATCAGGACGAACTCGACACTGTATTCAACTTACAGTACATGTTCGTTAACATCGGTTCTTTCTGCGGAACTACTTTCCTTTCACTTGTTGGAAAGAGCGCTGGATACCGTACTATGTTCCTGGTTTGTGGAATCTTCCTGTTCATCGACTGCGTATGGTGGTTCGTTGGAATGAAGTCCTTCGGCGAAGCCGGAAAGAAACCATTCCTTGTTGACAACCGTACAGAAAATGTTGACAAAGCCGACAAAGAGAAAGACAATGCACCTCTTACCAAACTTGAGAGAAACCGTGTGATTGCTATCTGCATCGTAACACTCTTCTCTGGTATTTTCTGGCTGATCTGGTACATGGCTTACATGCCTGTTTACTATGAATTCGGTCCAGTATCAGAAGCAGGACTTGGATGGGCTAACTGGAACATTGGTTCCTTCGAGATGCCTACTGCATGGTTCGACTCAATGAACGGACTTCTTTGTATCATCCTTTGTCCTGTATTCGCAGGAATCTGGGCTAAGATGAGACAGCGTCCACAGGGTGACTGGGGAATGTTCACAAAGACAGCTATCGGTATTATCATACTTGGTCTTTGTACAGCTTCCATGGTACTTGCAGCAGTTCTTTGCGGACAGAGTGCAGATAAACCAGTTGGTATCTGGGTAATCATCCTGGCTTCTGTATGTATGTCAGTCGGAGAAGTTATCTTCTCACCACTTGGAAACTCATTCATCAGCAAATATGCTCCAAAGAAACTTCTTGGAACTATGCTTGGTGTATGGCCACTGGTCATCTTCTTCGCTGGTAAAGCTTATGGACCACTTTATAACTGGCTCGAAAACTTCGACTTCATTAAAGCATATGGTGTTGTTACAATCATCATCGTTGCCTGCGGAGTTATCATGTTAGCATTTACTAAGAAGTTCGACAAGATGGTTGAAGGTAAATAATTCGTGAATTAAATACCGTACATAAAAATAAGACTTGCATAAGCAAGTCTTATTTTATGGGGACGGGTTTTCCGGCTTTTTTGTTGTCCCCTCCGGCTCAATCTATCATATTCTTTTATTTTTTACGATACTTTTTATTCCCTGTACTGTAACTTCTTTTAATCTGATTATTATTTTTCTTCGTCTTCTTCGTGCTTTCTTTCTTATTTGCCTTCACACTGAATGAATCTCCGGATCCACGTGGTGTAATATTCTTCTTTGTTCCGATTTCTTTCTGGTCTTCGAACGCAGGCTTCAGAAGTAATTCCGCACCAATTACAAAGCAGGCAACTTCTACTGCCAGCTGGATCATCTCCCGTTCTTTCCGAGTCCTTCAAAGAAAGGATCCAGAACTCTTGCCCCGGAAAGGATCACCAGTGTCAGTCCGGCATAAGTAAACAACGAATAGAACATCATCGTCTTCCCCCTGCCTTCATTCTGCTGCATGAAGTAGTATCCTGCGATAAAAATCACACCGCCAAGGATCATCAATATGTACTTTAACATTTCTATCTCTTCCTCCCAATCATGTTTTCTGTAAAGTCTATTATTTATTATACATGAAATCCATCTCGATTCCTATCTTTTTATATGTATATTTTTATTTTTCCGTTTACGCACTTTTAAAAGGGATCCACCTTCCGGCACATCCCTCACAACTTTCATTACTTATTCTATTTCTGATTTCTAAACTGCATCGGAGTCATATCATAAGCTTTCTTGAACAGTCTGTTAAAATGTTCCACATTCTGATATCCTACTGACATTGCAATATTCTCAACCGTCATATTGCTGCTCTTGAGCAGTGCTTTCGCTTTCTTCATGCGGATCTTCTTCACCAGATCGCCAAATGTCATTCCTGATTTTTCTTTAATATATTTTGACAGATAAGGCTTTGACAGGAAGAATTTCTCAGCCAGATCATCCAATGTGATATCAATATAATTAGCCTGCACATAGTTCATGATCTCGATCATTCTTGCATCCGTACATGCATCAGCACTCCCGAGTTCTTCAATCTTATTTACCGCAACGATCAAGGCTTCAATGGAAGCTCTGATAATATCCGGATCGATTCCTACACCCCAAAATGTCTTTCCATTACAGATAATTCCCACATAAGCCACAGCTTTAGAAGAAGATCCCTTTGTAAGCGAATGCTCCTCATAGAAGGATAATTCATAACTGATGTTAAAATACTGTTTGATCGCATTGCTTACTGCGTCCAGACGTCCATTTCCGTTCGAAGTGATCACTTTACTCTCTCCTGCATGATTGATCGTCACTTCTGCGGTAATTCCGTCTACCTGTTTAAAATGGCACTCATCAATATGGAAGATGGATTTGGTATTAATATAGTGATCAGAGAAGATCTGGTATACCCAGTCTGGTGTCAGCTCTTTGTGTGCTTTATCCGATACATCTTTTACCATATATCCTACTTCTTCACGCATTGCCTTTGGAAGATTGATTCCGTGGCTGTGCATTAAGATGTAGTTTACGCCGCCCTTACCAGACTGACTGTTGATACGGATAACGTCCGAATCATACTCTCTTCCGACATCTTTTGGATCAATCGGCAGATACGGAACTGTCCATTTATCACATTTCTTCTCATCTCTCCATGCCATACCCTTGGCAATCGCATCCTGATGTGATCCGGAAAATGCAGTAAATACCAGGTCTCCGGAATATGGCTGACGGTCATATACCTGCATTCTGGTCAGACGCTCATATGTCTCGCGGATCTTTCTCATATTAGAGAAATCCAGTCCCGGATCTACACCCTGGGAATACATATTCATTCCAAGTGTGATGATATCAACGTTACCGGTACGTTCTCCGTTTCCAAACAATGTACCCTCGATACGATCAGCTCCTGCAAGAATACCCAGTTCTGCAGTTGCCACTCCGCATCCTCTGTCATTATGTGGATGAAGTGAAAGTACCACATTCTCTCTGTGTTTCAAATGCTTATGTACATACTCTAACTGGCATGCAAATGTATGAGGCATTGCATTTTCTACAGTTGTAGGAATATTGATGATTGCTTTATTATCAGCTGTCGGCTGCCATACATCCAGAACAGCGTTACAAACTTCTACGGCATAGTCCACTTCTGTTCCGTGGAAACTTTCCGGACTGTATTCAAATGTGAAGTTACCATCTGTCTCATTAGCCAGCTTCAGAAGTAATTTTGCCCCGTCGATCGCAAGTTGTTTTACCTGTTCTTTATCTTTTCTGAACACCTGCTCTCTCTGTGCAACAGAGGTAGAATTGTATAAATGGATCACTGCGTGAGGTGCTCCTTTTACAGCTTCAAATGTTCTCTTGATGATGTGTTCTCTTGCCTGTGTCAGGACCTGAACGGTTACATCATCCGGAATCATATCTTTCTCAATCAAAGTTCTCATGAACTGATACTCTGTCTCGGAAGCAGCCGGGAATCCAACCTCAATCTCCTTAAATCCGATATCAACCAGCATCTGGAAGAACTCCAGCTTTTCATCCAGACTCATTGGTTCGATCAATGCCTGGTTACCATCTCTTAAATCTACACTGCACCATTTCGGCGGCTGTTCTACCGAATCTTTTTTTGCCCAGTCATATGTGACTCAGGCGGCATGAAATAACTTTTCTCATATTTCTGATAATTCTTCATAATTAAAAGCCTCTCCTTTTACCCGATATTTCAAATCTTATCATCTTGCAATAATAATCATCAATTTTGTTGTTCATTTTTAATACTTTTATATCCTAACATATCCCTACGCAAAAGGGAAGTGATAAATTTAATCACTTCCTTGATGTTTTTTAATATGTTCGATTTTTCAGATTATTTCGGTTAATTCTGTTCCAGAGAACGTTTCTTGGTGATTGTAACCTTCTCATCATAGCAGGCAAATATCTCATCCACCCTGTCTTTCTTAAGTTTTGGTGTAAGTACACTCACTACCGGCACTACGATCAGTCCTGCTACCATCGCAATTGCTCCTGCATTAATCGGAGATGCAATAAAGTGGAAGAAGAGGTTCAAAACCGTAATTCCGACACCTGCCGCAAAACTTGCCCAGACCGCGGCTCTTGTCACACCTTTCCAGTACAATCCATACATGAACGGTGCAAGGAATGCTCCGGCCAGTGCACCCCAGGAAATTCCCATAAGCTGTGCAATGAATGTAGGTGGATCCATTGCAATCACTACTGATAATACAATGAAGAATACTACCATCACCTGCATGGTTCGTACCTGTTTCTTCTCACTCATATCTTTCATCACATTGTCTTTTAAGAAATCCAAAGTCAATGTCGAGCTGGATGTCAGTACCAGCGAAGCCAGGGTTGACATGGAAGCCGATAATACCAGCACTACTACGATACCGATCAGGATATCCGGAAGTGTTGATAACATATGTGGAATGATTCCGTCGAAAATCATATTGCCCGCCTCATCATGTAATTCCGGTGCATCAAACAATCTTCCGAATCCTCCGAGGAAGTAACATCCTCCGGAGATCACGATCGCAAACAACGTAGAGATCACAGTTCCTGTATTAATTGATTTTCATCTTTAATCGCATAGAACTTACCAACCATCTGTGGAAGTCCCCATGTTCCAAGAGAAGTTAAGATAACAACCCCCAGAAGATTTAACGGATCCGGCCCAAAGAATGAAGTAAACGCGCCCGGCTGTCCCATTGTCACCGGTACATCACTTGGAATCTCTGCCATTGTCTTAATTGCCTGAATAAATCCGCCCTGACCATTTAATACCGCCAGGATAACTGCCACGATACCACCCAGCATGATAATCCCCTGAATGAAGTCATTGATCGCCGTAGCCATGTATCCGCCAAGAATAACATAAATCCCCGTAAACACTGCCATTCCGATCACACAATATTTATAAGGAATATTAAATGCCATTCCGAATAACCTTGACAATCCGTTATATACAGAAGCCGTATACGGAACCAGGAATATAAATACGATTGCAGAAGCTGTAATCTTAAGCGCCTTGCTTTCGTATCTCTCACCAAAGAAATCCGGCATCGTCTTAGAATTCAAATGCTGTGTCATAACCTTGGTACGTCTTCCGAGTACAACCCATGCCAGCAAACTTCCGATAATCGCATTCCCAAGACCGATCCATGTAGATGCGAGACCATATTTCCATCCAAACTGTCCTGCATATCCTACGAATACAACTGCGGAGAAATATGACGTTCCATACGCAAATGCCGTAAGCCAGGGGCCTACCGATCTTCCTCCCAATACATAGCCGTCTACACTTGTCGCATGCTTTCTTGCATAGATGCCGACCGATACCATAATCGCAAAAAATATCACCAGCATCAATAATTTCATCGCCATAACTTTTCTCCTCTACTTTCCTCATTTCTTTTTACTTGTTTTCGCTAATTCACTTTAAAGCGTTGCGCTTTAAAGTATTAAAGTTTACGGTGTAAGAATAACACAGATGATACGGTATGTCAATCTTATTTTGCAGAAATATAAAAGGCAAAAAAACAGCTGCGATTCCTTTTTTTGCGGAATGCGCAGCTGCTCTTTAGCTTCTATTTCATCTTCTCCACTCTGTCCTGAATGGTCTTATTAAAGTTCTCTACCTTTCTTTCATATGTAGAATTCATAAATTCAGACTTCAGCATGAAATCTGCTGTTGCAAGATTGTTAGCTGTAGGAATATCGTAAAGTACGGCAATACGGGATAATGCTCTTACATCCGGATCGTGCGGCTGTGCCTCTAACGGATCCCACAGGAAGATCATAAAGTCGATCTGTCCTTCTACGATCTTCGCTCCGACCTGCTGATCTCCTCCGAGCGGGCCGCTGTTATATCCCTTTACCGGAAGCCCGGTCTTCTCTGCGATCAGACGTGCGGTTGTACCTGTACCGCATAAGAAATGACCTTTTAAGATTTCCTTATTCTTGTCGCACCATTCGATCAGTTCTTTTTTCTTACCATCATGGGCAACGAGTGCGATATGCTTTGCTTTTCCAATTTCAAATGTTACAAAATTATCGTTTAACATCTGTTGAATTCTCCTTCCGTTTTAACTCTCTTCGTTATCTTTATATATCAAACTTATATTTATAATAAAATGTATTTTATTATCTGTCAACTTTAAACTGGAAATTAAATTGTATTTTAGTTACAACAATTTGCCCATCACTTTCAGAACGTCTCAACGATTTCCTGCATCTGATCAAACTGTTCTTCCATCTCTTTTACAAGCCTGAACTGTGTTCTTGCCCGAACAAGATTGTGTTCTGGATAAGTTGTTTTGAAATATACATCGCCCTGGAGGAAGTCAGCAAGAAAACGCATACCGCATTCCAGTGTCATAAGTCTCGCTCCCCACGGAAGACTGGCGTTCTCCGCCGGTGTCAGTACATCCTTTGCCATCTCCAGATACCCTTTCACGTAGATGCGGTAAAGCTCTATATCAAAGTGCACCTTGTTCAGATCCTTCTCATCTTCTTCCGCTGTCGATGCCCCGAACCGGATGGAATCACCAAAGTCATTTGCCGCAAGTCCCGGCATGATCGTGTCCAGATCGATGATGCATAGTCCCTCTCCTGTATTCTTATCAAACAAAATGTTATTCAGCTTGGTATCGTTGTGCGTCACACGGAGCGGAAGTATTCCTTCCTCAAGCTGCTTCATAAGGACACCGCAGTCATCCTCGCGTGCCAGTACAAACTCTATTTCTTCACGGCAAAGTCTTGCCCTGTTCTTCACATCTTTCCGCAGTGCGTCTTTGAAATCACGGAAACGCTTCACCGTATCGTGGAACTTCGGAATCGTCTCATAGAGACTCTCGGCCGGATAATCCCCCAGCTGCTTCAGAAAATGGCCAAAGCTGAGTGCCGACTGATAGAACTGTTCCGGTCTCTCCACCATCTGATAGCACACAGAATCCGGTACATAATGCAGGCAGCGCATGGCTGTCCGTCCGCATCTTCAAAATAGCTCTCTCCTGATTTTGTCTTAATATAAGACAATGCCTCTCTGTCCAGATCTCCGCCTTCCTCACGGATCATACTGCGCAGATACTCCGTAACGCCGAATATATTCGCCATTACCTGATCCGGGTTCTTGAATACATTAATATTGATGCGCTGCAAAACATAGAGCGGCGTATCCTTTCCATCTGCGCCCGGCATATAGACTGCATAAGTCTCATTGATGTGCCTTCCCCGAACGGCTTCACATAACTGCACTGCTGCCCGAAACCAAATGCGTACACGGCATCTTCCAGACTCCGGCTGTCCACGCCCTCGATCTTCCTTCTGGTTGAGAAGATCACTTCTCCTGCCTCCACTTTACATCCGCTCTCGATCGTACAGTCTGACTTCACAACACTCCCCAGTCCGACATGCGCTCCGGCACATACCACCGAATTGTGATCTACGATCGCCCCGCTGTTCACCAGCACCGCACGTCCGATCCGGGTATTGGTATTTACCACCGCTCTCTGCATCACAAAGCAGCCCGGCTCCAGCACCGCACTCGGACTTACAACTGCAGACGGATGCACGATTGCCGGTACCTCATACCCCGCTTCCAGCAATTTGTCCGTCCAGTACAGACGCATCTTGTTATTTCCAAATGCTGCTACTGCCACCGGATACTCCTTATGTCTGATCTCATAATCACAACACATTCCGATGACCGCTTCATCCTTCACCGCATCATCCAAAAATACAACCTTTTCATACCCCAGTGCCTGCGCAGTCTCCGCTACCATCCGGCCGAATCCGCCTGCACCGAGAATCAGCAAACTTTTCATTACGTATTTCCCCCAATTGTTTTTTTATTGATCAGTTATACTATATCATATCATAGAAGTGGACCCGGAGATAGTTATTTTCACAAAAAGCTTCGGAGAATCACAGGTAGCAGGATTCTCCGAAGCTTCTTTGTATTTATATTTATATTGGAAAGGGGTTCCTTTTAGGGACATATTTTAAAGATAGTTCAATCTTTCAAGGGTATTCAATACCATATGGCGTCCGGCATCCGTTCCGTCAATGATACGTCTCGCACGTACAGAAGCCTGTGCCGCCACGTGCACGCAGCTCATAATATTTGATATGTTCGTCGCTCAGTTTCCCATCATGTCCGGCGAAATCACTTCCCATAGGCATCATTACAACACGGTTTTTGAGTGTCATACCTCTGATCGTAAGAGGGCTGAATACGTGTGGAAAATTGTTTTTCATAGTTTACTAACCTCCATAAAAATATAATTGTATTTGTTTGCATTTCTCTATAATTTGATTATTTTGTTAAATAAAAGACAAATTAGTATTTTTATGAAAGTTGATAGATTTTGTCTATGAATTTTAATCATAAAAAATGGCCGCTGCGCCAGCAGATTATTCACTACCGGTACAGCGGCCATTTTTCTTAACTTTTTTATTTTTTCTGATTTTTTTCAGGTATTAATTTCCCGGCGATCAAACACAGGATGATCGTGATCACCATATCCGGCAATGTATTTCCTACCGGCATATCTACATTCATAAGAATTCTGTACACAACGAATCCAATCACCCAGATGATCATGTTCGGCATATGCACTGCCTGGCTGCTTTTATCTTGTTTTAACAGGAAAAAGTCAGCAATCTGAATAGCGATCATCGGTGCAAATACAGAACCGATCAGATACAGGAAATCTGTTATATTATCCATCGGATATACAATTGCAGCGGCCGTTCCAATCACTGTCACAACGATAGCAACATGCTTTCCGTTCCATCTGCTTACAACCGTCTCACTGGAGATTCCAGCAGAGTATGCATCCAGGAAAGTGGTTGTAACTGTTGAAAATACAATGATCAGAAGTCCCAGGATGCCAAGACCTGCCTTTAACATGATCTGTGCAATGTCATATTCTCCGGTAATGATAGCAGCTCCCATTCCGATCACATACATCCAGCAGCTTACAATTCCATATGTAACCGCACTGACTGCAGTTGCTTTCACAGGTTCCTTCGCCTCTCTTGTGTAATCACTGATCAGTGGCAGCCACGATAATGGCATCGCAACCGCAAGCTCTACTGCTGCTCCAAATGTCATACTGTCGTCAGACGGTGTTCCCGCCCCGCTTCCTGTAAATATCACCTTACACAGAATCAGTGTCAGGATAAATAATGCTGCCATCGCAACGGTATTGATCTTGCCCAGATTCGTAATTCCGATCACAATCCACAGAATGATCAATGCTCCGATCACCAGGCACCATATCCATCTGCCGGTATGCATCACACCGTCTGCTGCCAGTGCCCCGTCATAGATCATGATCGCAGTCCAACCGACAAGCTGCAATACATTCAGGACCGCAAAAAGGATACTTCCTTTCTGTCCAAAGCTCATCTTTACAGTCTCCATTGCACTCTTTCTGACTTTTCCGCCGATCACTCCTGCCAGGAACAGCATCAGACAACCAATGATGTGTCCTACTATGATTGCCGCCAGTCCTTTTCCCATGCCAAGCGGGGCCAGATATGTTCCGGTCAGGATCTCTGCGATCGAAACCCCTGCGCCGAACCAGATCAGACCGTTTTCAAATAAGCCGGTACGCTTCTCTTCCATAATGTTTATTCCTCCTCGTCTTCCTTTGTAGTCTTATATAATAGTCTTTTTCAAAGCCTGTTCCAGCATCTGCATCTCATCATCACTTAGTTTCCACTCAAATACCTTACAGTTCTCCTCAATTTTATCACGGCTCTGCGCTCCTATAATACAAGAAGAAATAAAAGGTCTCTGCAAGGTCCAGTTCAATGCAATCTGCGACAATGGAACATTTCGTTCCACACTGATCTGATCCATTGTTCTTAAAAGAAGCATTACTTTTGAAAACAACGGTTCTTTAAAATATGGGTAAAACCGGTTTCGGTTATCATCCACACCATATTCCTTGAGTTCTCTGTATTTTCCGGTTAAAATGCCTCCTCCGAGTGTTCCATAAGTCATAACTCCCATTTTCTGAGCACAGGCCCACCGGATCAGCTGCTCCCATTTCCGATCTACCATAGAATACTGTGGCTGATATGCTTCTATAGCACAATATTTTTCTGCTTCTTCCATCTGTTCTTTTGTAAAATTCGATACTCCGATATGCAGAATCTTTCCTTGCTTTTTCAATGTATTAAGCGCATCCATTGTCTCTTCCATCGGAACATTCGGATCCGGCCAGTGGACCAGATATACATCGATATAATCTGTCTTCAGATTACGGAGTGATTCTTCGCATTCCCGCATGATCTTATCTGCCGACCCGCAGCGTACATATTTTCCATTAATAAATTCATTTCCACACTTGGTAGCCAGGATCACTTCTTTCCTGACGCCAAGTTTGTGCACAACTTCTCCGATATACTGTTCTGCCCTGCCTCCGTTGTAGGCAGGTGCCGTATCAATAAAATTGATTCCACAATCTACTGCTGCCTTGATCGCATCCATCCGGCTTTCGTCGGAATAAGAATCCCATCCGGCACCTCCGATTCCCCATGTACCAAGACACATCCTGGATACACGAAGTTGTGTCTTTCCAAATTCTGTATATTCCATTTTCTTCATCTCCGTTTCATTTTTCGCTCATTTTGTCAATCTATCATTTTTATATTTAGAATAATGATATCAGAAAACTTTTTATGACTCAAGAGCTGAATGCTTTCTTCCAAGCTTGCCCGTTCCCGTCTCCAACGACTGTCAATACCGCAACGGAATCTCCGACTTTCTCACATGCACTTCCAGATTTCTGCTTCCAAAATAATGCCGCAATCCCTTAACCGCCAGATCACTCGTATTCTTCGTCCCAACGCAAACAGATTTTAAACAGCTTATATCTCCAAGCTTCATTCTTATAAACGGAATAAATACTTCATCTTTTATCCGATATTCCACCGGAATACTATTTTCCGGCACTTGATGCTCTCTTTTATGTACACAGAGGAACACCATGCGATATTCCTGCTCCTGTGCAAAACATTCCTTTTTGAAGAACATATTATACAACAGGCAGATCACTGAGATATGATCTACAAATAATTTAACATCCTCTTCTTCTGCGCTATCCAGATCATCCCAGCCATGAATGGTTTTATAATCTTCTCCATCCGATAACAGCAGCCGTTCTATGGTATCTTCCAGTAATTCAATCTGTTCATCATGATCATATATCACTTTTCCATCAAATAACGTGCTGTCATTCCCACAATGTTCCTGAAATGTTTCCTTCAATTTTCCATATTCGAATTCCATGCAATATCCCATGAAATCCGAATACTCCGACCACATCAGCAGGCTGTCACCGCTTGTACAAAAGGAAATAACATAGCTGCCTTCTGCCGATCCGGATACAGTGTCTTCTTGCTCTTCTCTATAATATTTTCGCATTTGTTCCATCAACAGATCTTTCGCATACAAAAGTCTTCTTGGATTTCTCATATGCTTTTCCAGTATTTCCATGCAAATATCTGTTCCAATCGTAAATTCCGTGCTGTCATTCAAGAAACGACTCTCCGTCACCCAGAATTCACCGCCAGTTATGCCTTTTATCCCTGCTGCCGAAGTGTAATGGAATAACCGGTCGTTGTTATTTAGTTGTGGGATTTTGATGAAACCATCTATGTGTTTGTATTTAGACATGTTATGTTCCTCGTTTTTGTGTTCTGTTGCTATGCTATTATGGTATATTTTGTGCATTTAAAATACCACTGGGGACAGGTAAAAAGCCACTATTCCCCGTCCCCAGTGGATATGATATACTTCTCATTTAACGCACTCTTTATTCTATATTCTCCATCAGATATTGCTCCCCCGGTTCTGATCCGCCAAATCATGTATAGGATTATATTTCACTGCTTTCCATTGCTGTGCCAACGTATCATTTACTATAGAGTTGAATATTACTTTCATTTGCTGCGATCGCCGCCTGAAGATCTATGCAATAATCTGCATCTAATGCAGATAAGAAAACGATTCGACCATTTGTCTGCTTTACCGCAATCCATTTCTGTGATTTTTCATCTTTATAGTCTCGTTGTTCTATATTGGCAGAATTCTTTGCCGAACCGCCATTTATACTCAATACTTTACCTGAATTCTTATTTTTCAAAATCACATAATTCTTATTATCATGACTTATCTTGTATTTTTCCAGTGCTATTTTAATGATTTGCAGCAGTGGATTAAAATCGTCTTTATTATAATATATCTTTCTCTTTGGTTATTAAATACTTCCTTGAGTCATATTATATATTAACAGACCTATTAAATATAACATAAAACGAAGCCAAGCACTATTAAAACTTTTCAATTTTCACAAAATATTAATCCGAAAGGAATGTATTCTTATGCATAATTTAATTCTTCTTATAATTATTGTCTTTGCCATTACATGCTTGATTGTTGTCTGCTGCTTATGTATTGCATCTACAAACTGGCGAGATGACAGACATGATTATGAGTTAGATGATATCAGGGATAAATCAGATGAGGACAAATAAATATGATAGCACCTCAATGTTCATGATATTAATATTTTTTCACATATCACCGTATTAAAGTATTTCTCTAAAATTAAAACTGACTATCCAGCCAGTTCTAATCTCTATACTTTGACGTACTATAAATCAGAAAATAAATCTTCCTTATACACTTCTGTTTTCAGCATCTCCTCAAAGCTCGCTTTCACTGTAACCACATCTTCCTTGTATGTCATACCATACCAGGTATCATTACTGCGTAATACTTTTGACTGACATCTTATTTTCTGCTAATAATTCACCAATAAAAAGTTGGCATCAGATATTCCGCTTTCATTGGATCAGCCGGGACTTCATTCATAAAGAAATCAACAAATCCTACTTCTAAGGTTTCCAAAAATGCCGGTATCGCTCCCCACATATTCATAGATACCAGAGAATTCACATCAACAGCCACGCCGTCTGCTTCTGCTCCGTCCGCAGTCTTTATAATGTTCTTTGTCTCAACAACCTCAGTCAGATTATTCTGCTCATCCATCTTGCAGATACCCCGAGTTACACCACCGTTATCGGACAAAGTGTTCTTCAAGACAAATCCCGCCATACAAGACTTGCCGCCATTTACCAGATACTCATGAACAGCTTTAAAACCTTCCTTGCCATAGTAATCATCTGCATTGATGACAATGAAAGGGGGCTTGATGATCTTCTTTGCTGCAAGCACGGCCTGACCGGTTCCCCACGGTTTTGTACGACCTTCCGGCAGAGTTCCCGGGATATCGTTAATATCCTGAAACGCATAGTCCACTGTTACATTGTGGGAATTACAGATAGCGGCAATGCGGTCACCAATGCACTCTTTGAATTCCTTCTCGATATCCTTCCGGATAATAAATACCACATGGTCGAAACCAGCCTCAATCGCATCATGAATGGAATAGTCCATGATGATGTGTTCAGAAGCGTCTACCGGCTCCAACTGCTTGATTCTGTTCCGAAGCGCTGCCGATTTCCAGCTGCCATGATACGTAATGC
>ENA-OQBJ01000416-OQBJ01000416.1-human-gut-metagenome-genome-assembly--contig:-NODE-416-length-22762-cov-11.800177_pt1 | contig 22762 bp, 32 predicted proteins | sample MGYA00242743_ERZ504545 | MGnify/ENA primary metagenome ERZ504545 (study PRJEB26092, sample SAMD00036252) | human gut metagenome | host: Homo sapiens | study: EMG produced TPA metagenomics assembly of...
AATGGAACAAAGCTCTTCCATCTTGCGTTTGTGCTCTTCCTCAGCCTCAATGACCTTTTGTTTTTGCGCCTCATAGTCTTCATCGGCTGCTTGCATCAGTTCTGTTTCCGTCTTCATGGAAACCATTACGGCGATAACACTTGCAATGGCTGTAGCAACCAATACGTATGGATTGCTTAGCATGGTAGCGTTAAGCAGCTTCTGCGCTTTCTCCACCATGACAATCCAACCGTAGTGAATGGCTTCCGCTGCGGTCATGCCACCAATACCAACCGTTATGAGACTGTGGACTGCTGCCACCGTCATGCAAGCCGTGCGGTATGTTCCATAAGTGGCAACCAATCCCATCAGAACACGTCCGAATTGCTCATAATGTTCCACGATATAGGAGACACCGCTAAGTGTTGTATTGATAACACCCTCGCTTTGCTTACCTAAGTCGTTGAACATTGTTGAAATAGCATCTTCGATGTTGCTTATCTGTCCTGATATGGTCTTGCTCTGTTCCTCCATCAAGCCACCGAACCTACTGCCTTCACCAGTAAGGTTCTCTATGACTTTCTGCACTTCTGGGAATCCCACCTTGCCAGCCTCCACCAAGTCCTTCACCTTGCTTTCTGCCACACCAAACACCTTGGCGAGTTCCTGGATCATCGGAATGCCACGACCTGTGAACTGGTTAAGGTCTTGCGTGTAAAGTCTGCCTTGCGCCATCGTTGTTCCGTACAGATAAACGAGGTCATTCAATGGCATACTAAGACCTGCGGCAATGTCACCCAGACGAATCAAGGTTTCGTTCACCTTCTCTGCCTCCATGCCATACGCCAAGAGTTGTTTCGCACCCTGTGCCACACCTTCAAGGTCAAACGGTGTCGTGGCTGCTGTATGAATCAGCTGAGCCATCAGATTATCGGCTTTGTCTGCACTGCCAAGCATGACATTTAAAGCCACCTCCAATTTCTGGAACTCGCCCCTGACAGTAGCGACCTCCGTAATAACCTGCTTCATGGAAAAGGCCATGCCAAGCCCCATGAGCGACTTTTTCGCCTTGTCGCTCACGTTTTCCAATCCGCTCAATCCTTTCTTGGCTTCATCGGTGTAACTTTTTAGGGCATCCATCTTTTTGTTTACCCTATCAAGTCCACCGCTGATGCGGTCAAGGAGTTCAATTTCTATCGCTACTGTCTTGCCTTTGCTCATTTCAATTTACTTTGGAAAAATCCTACAATGTCATCGGCTTCCTCCTTGGCACTTCTTTCGTCCTTGGCTTGCCGTTTTTTCTCTTGCTAACATAATGTGGGGCATCACTCAGCATCATAATCAGGGTTTGGTAGTTGACACCATTCAATATGTAGTCAACGCTCCATCCTGTCTCGCTCGCTATCTGCCACACAAAACCGAAAGGGCTATGGGAACCTTCGTATTCGCTCGTTAACTCCCTTTCTTCTTTTGGCTCTTCCTCAGCTTCATCGGATTCACCGCTTCTGCCGATTTGATAATATCTATAAAACTGTCCGTTCCCATCAGCCCGACAAATTTCTTTATCACGCTGACAAGATACTTGTTTTCCATCCAGTTTCTTACAGCCCATGCCGTTAAGCCAACAAACAGATGTCGGCTTATCCAGCCACGGCAAAGGTGTAAGCTATCATGCGACTGATTTTCTTGCCGTGATCAACAAGGAACTTCATTTCTTCCTCCTTGGAGAAATGCCACATTTCTTCGCTGGTCACGCCCATTGCCAGCCATTCCCTTGCAATTCTGATTTGTCCTGCCAAGGTAGGTCGGCGCATGGTCACACGTAAATGGATGGACTTTTTGCAAAAAGGAAGGTGCAACTCCTTCAATGGCACTGAAAGACCAGTGTCCAAAAGGGCTTCCGCACCTTCCTTTTCTATTAGTCTGATGGTGTTCTCATCCATACACTAAACCTTCACGCTGTTTGCCTGGCTGGTGGATGATGCCCTTAATGGATTGGCCGTGTCATTGATGTCGTATGGCGCACTACCATCAGAAGGCTTGTTCACCTTCAACTGACATTCCAGCTTCGATACCTCTGTAAGTGTGAGCTTGCCACCGAGATTGGCCAAGATTGTTGCATTCGGGATGGTGCAAGTCTGGCCTGAAACAAAGTCAATAGTCCATTTGCCAGAAAGCTGCACAAGATTCGTTGGAGCTTTCCAACCTGTGTACTTCCCAGTAGTTCCTACGAGTGTGCCGCCAAGCACTGCCTGAATATTCTCATAGTTCAACTGTATGATGTTGAATGTTGGCGAGATTGTTGCATTCTTGGTGAGGATGGTCAGCACAGGCGCATCAGGAACTTGCTCCGCATCAATATCGGTACTCTCAGGCTTTGTGCCGCCCCAGTCCCATGAACCTTTCTCAATGTAGCCAATGGTCTTTTCACCAAACTTCACGGCTGCAATGCCGTACATGAAATTCTTATCCATTTTTCTTTCTTGTTTTGATTGTGATTATTTTGCCAGACATCAGTCCGACAATAAAACTGAATATAGCCACTTTAACAGGGTTTGAACATTGTTCTTTCTCTGTTCTAATGGTATTAGAGAGTTCTGCGTTTTGCTTGGTCAGCTTCTTGTTTTGTTCCTCATAATAGAGGCACAACACTTGCAAGCTGTCACAAGAGGCATCAATGTATATCACATCTTTGCCGTCTTGCTTTCCAACGCTTGCCTTCACGTTGGCACGTCCTTGCTTGTTGCCAAAGGATGCACCAGACGGCAAACAGTCAATGCTGTCAAGTGGAATGATCAGACGCACCTGGTCTTGTGGCACCTTTTCCATCCACATTATTTTTGTCGAGGTCTGCTTGCTTTCTGCGCTGTCCTTTTCCACCTTTGCCTCTTCCTGGGTTGTCATCGTCTTCGTCGAGCGACAACTCACTGCTGACAGGGCAAGAATTGCGATGAGGACAAAGTTTGATAGCCTCGATCGCACGACTGAGCCGATTGATTGAAAGACGTGTCCTGTGGTTTTCAGCCGTAAGCACTTCCACGACCTTTGTGATGTCTTCATATTTCTGTTGTGTTTCCAACAGCACCTTTGAAATGTCTTCGTACATACCTTTATATGTGTCATGCACGACCTTGGCATTCTTGGCGTTGTTGGCTTTTCTGTTGGCAAACCAAACGATGGCAGCACCTATGCCGCCCGATGGTATTGCCCACTGGATGAATTGCAGTAAAAAGTCTGCCATCGTTATCTTTGTTTTATGGGTTAAACTTGCTTGATACCTATTGAGCGCAACCACTCTTGCACGTTGAACGATGGGCAAGCCTTGTGGCTGTTCAGCTCGTTATGACCAATGATGCGGATGGAAGGAAAACGCTCATGGAAGTTGCGCACATATTCGGTCAAAGCCTTTTTCTGTGCGTCCGTTCGGGTGTCCTTGGCTGTCTTTCCATCAGAGGCAAGACCACCGACATACACCACGTGACGGCTCACTGAGTTGAAACCTGCTGCACCATTGGTGATTTCCCATGGATCAACCTCAGCATCCTCGTTGTTCTTCACAAGTCGCTCCACCTTTCCGTCAAGGTGTATCATGTCGGTATAGCCAACTTGCTTCCATCCACGACCGCCTTTGCCCACTGGGTCGGTGTGCCAGTGGCGAATTTCGTCACTGGTCACCTCACGACCTTCTTTTGTTGCGGTGCAATGCAGCACCAAATACTTCATTCGTGCCATGACTATGCAGCACTGTAGTCGCTCATCATCACAACACCTGCATCAGCCTTCTTTGGCATACAGATGAAACGATGGCGGAAGTTAATTTTGTTACGCTGATACTCTGGATCGTTCTCCGATGCGCTCCAATACATCTTGGTCGAACCAGTGGCCTTGAACACACGAGGAACATAGAAAGCAAATGAGCATTGGAACTCACCTGTCTCAGCAGCTTTGCCCAAATCCTTCTTAACACCTACCTTGGTATAGATAGGGTTGTTTGCAAACTCGTAGATGTCGAAGCCATACAAGCGGCCAACGGTTCCGTCATTGCGGTTGATGTTGTACTGCTCACGGAAAGTCTGCTCTATTTCCAGAAGGTCATTGATATGATCGGAACAAAGTACAAGTCTTCGCCCATTCGTTGGAACACCCAAGGCGTCCATCTTTCGCTTCATGTTGAGCAAGTCTGTCTTGGTCATTTTCAAGCGTCCTGTCACTGCATCCCTCTCACCAGTAGTTTTCAATATAGGTGTCTTTTCGCCGTTCTGCTTGGCACAGAGCGCATGGGCTGCTTTGGTAAACTTAGCATCATTGATGGCATTTCCATGCGCTTCCTTCACACGTGCAATCTTGTCGTAGCTGATGGAATAAAGCTCATCATCCGTGATTGGTGTCACCTTGGTCTGGAACTTGTCAAGACTGATGCTGATGTCCTTGTCATCCAGCTTCTGCAATTCAATAGGATATGTGGTGTTATTGACCAATACATCAGGATCAACACCTACATCTACCAAGTGGATGACATCATTCTCCACCACGCTTGATGCGTCTGGAATGCCGTCAAGCCAAGTGGCTTCCAAGCCACGGCGAAGGTATTTCACCATTTCACCAGTCCACACCTCTTTATATACTCCAGCACGCAATGCGCCCTGAGCAACCTCACCGCCTATCACGGTGGCGATACAGTTCATGCCCACGGCTCCCACTACAGGTGAAAAGCCAAGGACTGCACCGAAAACACTGCCAGTAATGCAGTTGAAAAGCACTGCCATTGTCAGTGCAAGTAATCTGTTCATTTTCATTCTTCTTGTTTTATGGTTTGACTTTTTAGATTTCACACTCCATGCCATACTCTGCCTTGAAAAGACGCTTGTATTCATCGGGATTCTCCGAGCGCATCTTTTCCAGCTCTTCGCCTGGCACTTCACTAAACTTGGAATAAGTGGTTTTCTGCTGAGTTGGCGAACCACCCTGATGGCCGACTACAGAACTGAGCTTCACCATCGGACTCATGGCTGCAAAAGTCTGCTTCAAGTCATCCACGCCAATCTTCTTGCCGAGGTTGATGAAATGCTCCTTCTTGTCTTCACTGATGCGTTTCTCAGTGATGGCTGTCTCCACGGTTGTTGTAATGGCAGAGAGTGTGAGCTGGGCTTTCTCCTTGGCAAGCGTCTCTTTCTCTGTCTCTGCTTCCTTCAGCGAATTGATTTTCTGAAGGATGGTCGCCTCGTCTGCCGTCTCAGGCAATCCGAGCTGTGCGCACAAAATTTTCTGTTCCATTTGCTTGTTGTTTAAATTTTTGTTGTTACTGAGCAAGGTCAGCGGATTCTTTCCGTCCTTGCCTAATGTGATTTGTTCGCCGTTCTTTCTCATTACGATGGCATCGTCATTGGCTCCTATGTCCACAACTGACACTTCAAAGAGTTTGCTCTTGGTGATGGTCTTGTATTTCTGACCAGGAACAATCACCTCTGGGTCTTCACTCTCTTCAACGATGTCAATGCCCACACTCACCATTTTCAGGCTACCAAACTCCCATTGCTTCTTGCACTGCTTGGAGAGTGGTGTGGCTTCATCGAACATCAGTTCACCAGTCACCTCATCGTTTTCTACTTTGAGGTCTTTCACATAGCCAATCACATTGCCACGTTCGTGCATATAAAGAAGTACGGGATTGCGACAATACTGCTGCACATCCATGCCTTCTGTCAGTACACGACTACCGTAACTGTTAAGGCTGTTGTTTGAAATTCTTACTCGTTTCATTTTCTCGCTTTTTGCGTTTTGCGCTGCAATATTACTGCTAAATTTACTGACCGCCAAAAAAGTGTGAAATGATTGCACACTTCTATGAAATGGTTGCACACTATTTTGGTGATGCTACCGAATTGTTGCAATTTTGCACTGCATTTGAATTTTTAATAAAGTATTGCACATGACAAAAGCTGAAATAGAAAAGAAACGTTCATTGGCTCGAACACTGTTCATGTCGGGTATGGAACAGGCTGAGATTGCCGAAAAGGTAGGCATCTCACGTGTCACCATATCCAAGTGGTGTGTGGCTGATGGATGGAAGGAGGCACGTGCGGCCAAGAGTGTCACACGTCCCGAACTGGTCAATAAGCTGTTGTTGACCATTGATGCGCTCATAACGCAAGTGAATGAATCTGGTGATCCAATGGCAATGGCTGGACTGGGTGACAAACTCGCAAAGCTCTCTTCCGTCATTGAGAAACTTGATAAGAAGGCTAATGTGGTGGATGTCATTGAGGTGTCCATGATGTTTAGCAAGTGGTTGGAGTTCCGTGCCAAGTCTGACCCTACGATAACAACTGAGCTGATGAAGCAAATCAATCATCTGCAAGACTTGTTTATCATGGAACAGATGGGCGTTAAATAATAGGTATATATGGCAACAGCAGCAGAAAAGAAACTCGCATACGAGCAATGGAAGGAACGGTGCAAGCAAGTTCAGTCTTTCACCGACACATCTCTTATGCGTAAGGAAACGCCCATTGAGAAGGAAAAGCGTATTCGTAGGCTGCAATCCAATTATGCTGCATTCTGCGAGTATTACTTTCCCCACTTCTTGCAGCTTCGTGACAAGACCACTGGTGAGGTGATTCGCACCATTCACAATGCTCCTTTTCACAACCAGGCTGCACAGAAGGTTAAGAACACCCCAAACCTCAAAGCGGTGTTCATGTGGCCACGTGGTCATGCCAAATCCACCCACATGGACATCTTTACCCCTTTGTGCTGATGTTTCAGGCAAAGCGTCTGATTAACTTCATGGTGGTTGTGGGCAAGTCTGAGAATAGTGCCAACCGCTTGCTTGGCGACATCCAGGCAGAATTGGAGTACAACCAACGCATCATGCTGACTTTGGCGCACAGAAGAACGCTGGCGACTGGCAAGAAGGTGAGTTCAAGACCAAGGACGGCGTGAAGTTCCTTGCTTGTGGTCGTGGACAATCACCACGTGGTTTGCGTGATCGTGAGGCACGTCCAGACTACATTGTTATTGATGACCTTGACGATGATGAGCTTTGCCGTAATGAGAAGCGTGTGCATGACCTTACCGACTGGGTGAAAGAAGCCCTTTTCGGTTCGCTTGACGTGGGTCGTGGTCGCTTCATCATGGTGGGCAATCTCATTTCCAAGACATCAGTTCTCTTCAACCTGGCACATACCAAGGGTGTGTTTCTGTCTAAGATTGTGGCAGTTGATGCTAATGGTGAACCTGTCTGGCGTGAGAAATGGACAAAGGAAGAGGCTCAGGCATACGCCGACTTTGTGGGATTCCGTGCTTGGAACAAAGAAATGATGCACAATCCTATCAAGGATGGCACGATATTTCGCCATGACTGGATTCGATACAAGAAGGTTCTGCCACTCAATAAGTATGACCAACTTATTTGCTACACCGACCCTTCTTTCAAATCGACCACGGCAAACGACTATAAGGCTTCACGCTTCTGGGGAAAGATAGGCACTGAGTTTCATTTGATTGATTGCTATGTCCGTCAAGATACCGTTGGCGGTATGGTCAGATGGCTCTACAATCTTTATGAATCCCTGCCTGATGATGTAACGGTGTCGTTCTTCATGGAGGCGAACTTTCTGCAAGATACAATTCTTGATGAGTTCACAGAAGAAGGCAACCGCCGTGGCTACCAGTTGCCGATTACTGGCGACAAGCGCAAGAAACCAGAAAAGTTGCAGCGCATTGAGGCCGTTTCACCTTTATGGGAACGTGGCTTTGTGTTCTACAATGAGGCGTTGAAGGAATCTCCAGATATGCAAGTGGGCATCGAACAGACGCTTTCACTCGAACGTGGCAGTCGTGTGCATGATGATGCGCCCGATGCTGATGAGGGTGCTATCTGGATGCTCCAGCGCAACACTCGACAAGTTATTTATAAACCGAGGTTTGGCAAGCGTCCGACCTCTAAAAACAGTTGGTAATATGATTAGACTATTCAAAGATTTGCTTTTCGCTTGGCGTTACAAGCGTGCCGTCAAAGAAGCCATCATGCTCTCCCAGGGCAGTGGCTTGAAGTATTATGTTCTTTACATGAATGGTGGTTTGAAGGTCGTACCCAAGCAGACCATCAAGACACTTGTGAAGCGTCATCGTTTCAAGAAAGGTACAAAGGTTGAAGACATTGAGCGGCGTGCCTTGTTTGTGACAAAGTAAGGAGGTGGATCATGTTTATAACAGAAGATGATTATAAGGTGGTTATCGCGATACCGCCATGAAGGTGGTTTCTCAGGCTTCTGCCGAGAATCGTGCCAATGCCGAGCGTGAGGCACAGGAGGAAATTTCGGGCTATCTGCGTCCAAAGTACGATTGTGATGCGGTGTTTGCTGCGGAAGGCGAAAAGCGCAACCATCAGATTGTGATGTTCACTTGCGACATTGCCCTTTACCACATGGTTTCGGCTATGCCTCAAAAGATGGGTTCCGACATTCGTAAGGAACGCTATGAGCGTGCCATCAAGTGGTTAGAGGGTGTTCAGTCTGGCAAGATTGTTCCTGACTTGCCATTGATGCTGGATGACAACGGTGAAATGGTTGGCAGTTCCATTGTCTATGGCTGTCAGCGTAAACTTAGACATAATTGGTAAACGACATGGGATATATTCAGAATTTTATACAGAGCATTACAGGCAAGCCACGCATTTTGCACACCTCGCATGGTGATTTCAATCTTGCCAAGGCTTCTGGGCGCAAGAACGTCCAGAAAATAGTGGCACAGCTACAACGTACCACAGAGACACTCACACGCTCTGATATGCAAGACTGGCGCAATGCCTGGCAGATGGCAATCAGTGTGGAAAGTCCGAACCGCCAACGTCTGTATGACATCTATCGTGACGCTGATATTGATGCACACCTTTCGGGATGCGTTGAACAACGCAAGGGCTTTGTCATGGCTCGTTCTTTCAAGATCATTGACAAGAATGAGAATGTCAAGGATGATGCGCTGCACTATTTCAATCAATCCTGGTTCAAGCAGCTCTTGCGCCTTGCCTTGGATTCCATCTATTGGGGGCACTCGCTCATTGAGCTTGGCGACATTACCACTGATGGTGATGGTTGCCCTTGCTTCAATGGTGTGAAGCTGATAAACCGCAAGTATGTCATTCCTGAGTATGGCCGTGTTATCACTGACTTGGGCATGGACTGGACTACCGGCATCGACTATCATCAGCCACCTTTCACAGACTGGCTCATTGAGGCTGGTCAGCCTGATGACTTGGGACTGTACTTAAAGGCTGCTGCACACACCATCCCGAAAAAGAACACGCTTGCCTTCTGGGACACGTTCGGTGAAATCTTTGGTATGCCTATGCGTATTGGGCACACCACCGTCCGTGACGAAAAGGAGCTTTCCAAGATGGAGAACATGATGGCTACGATGGGAACTGAGTTTTGGGCTTTGTTCCCAGAGGGTACTGACATTGAGGTGGTGGAAAGCACCAAGGGCGATGCGTTCAATGTGTATGACAAGCGTGTTGACCGTGCCAACTCAGAACTGTCAAAGCTCATTATTGGCCAGACCATGACCATTGAGGATGGCAGTAGCCTTTCACAGTCGCAAACCCACCTTGAAGTGTTCCAGAACCTTGTGGAGAGTGATGCGGATATGTTGGCAGACCTTGTGAACAATCAGCTTATTCCTCGCATGGTGAAACTTGGCTTTCCTCTTCAGGGCTTGCGCTTTGCATGGGATGATGCTGTTGACTACACTCCAGAACAGCAGTTCACCTACGAAAAGATGATTGCAGACCGCTATGAGGTCGATCCAAAGTATTTTGCCGATAAGTACAATATGCCTGTAGGTGAACGCCGTCAACAGCAATTTCCTGCACCTGACCCAGACGATGATGGTGAGGACAAGATGATAAGGGCAAGAAGACGCAAAAGAATGCACATTCTTTTTTCGATTAAGCCCCACCGATTACGTGGGGCTGCACCAGCGGTATGCAGAAATCTTAGGTGAAGGGCTTTCCGTTGCTTCATTGTGCCTGAGCAAGAAGGAAGAAGAAATTGATGCTATTGCCAAAAAATGGGCAAGCGTTATCAGTAATAAGTATGTGAGGGAACAAGCGGAAGAAGCTGCACGAATTGCGCTTAGGCACGGCATCAAGGAGTTGCCAGAGTTGCGCGAAGCAGATTTGGGACCTATCCGAAAATATCATGGCATCCGTGCATCATTTCATGCTGGTATGACAGATGATCTACCTTCTATCATCCGTGTGAACAAAAAAGGTTACAGAGGTTGGAGGGAGGCTCATGCAAATGCCGTCCGTTATGGTCAGCTCACTCAAGATAACGCTATTTTGCATGAATTAGGACATTACATTGACTACTGCAATGATTCTGCCAATTTCAGAAAGCTCGAACACACATGGAAGGTTGAGAATGTGGATGAGGCATTGGTAAAAAAGCACCTTTCCACTTATGCGCTTTCCGACTATGCTGAGTTTGAGGCAGAACTGAATGCAGCCATTATGAGTGGCAAGGTGTTGCCAAAAGAATTGCTTTCTTACTCTCACATGAATAAGGTGAACACGCCTCTGGCTAAACGTATGCTTAGCATAGGCTCTGGTGATAGTGTTTGCCTTCCAAGTGAAGAGGTTAGCAAAGGTTTCAAGGATGCAATGAAAGCCCTTTTCCATCAGAAAGGAAGTTCTTTCTCCATCGACATCATGGCCGATGAAAACGTACAGAGCTTGATAGAGGCTCATACAAGCGTCCTCGACCGCAACTTGCAACGCTTGGAAATGTCCGACCTCATGCGTCAGCGTCTTACTCGCTCCAACTATATATTTAGTGGCTTGAAGACTTTCCATGAGTTGAATGAGGCGTTTCCTTCCTTGCTTGATGAGAATGGCAATAAAAAGACGTTTGAACGCTTTTTGAACGATGTCCGAAAGATTGATGAAACATACAACGCCAACTATCTAAGGGCTGAGTACAACTTTGTTCAGGCATCGGCGGAAATGGCTGCGAAATGGGAGGGCTTCATGGAAGACGGCGACCACTACTATTTGCAGTACCGCACTCAGCATGATGACAAGGTTCGACCAGAACACGCCTCGCTTGACCGTGTGACACTTCCACCGTCCGATTCGTTCTGGGAATCATATTACCCACCTAACGGATGGAATTGCCGTTGTACGGTGGTTCAGGTTCTTAAACGAAAATATGAGCCTACACCGCACGATGAAGCCATGTCTCTGGGTGAGGAAGCTTTGCAGACCGATAAAAAAGGAATATTCCGTTTCAACTCAGGCAAGGAGCAAAAGACTTTGCCCGATTATAACCCTTATACCATCAAGCGGTGCCGTGACTGCGACATAGCTAAGGGTAAGTTGGATCTTGACAGAAAGCCTGTTGCAGACAACGAACTTTGTGCTGCTTGTCGATTGGTACATAAATGCGCCAATGCGTACACTGATTCTGGAAAGACAAATCTGTCTGTTGAAGACCGTGATGCGATTCTTGCAAAGCCTTTGGATGAACAATATTTCACCAAATACATGGGTATCAAAGGAAAGGTGTTACAACACGAGTTGGCTTGCTCTACAGCAGAAGACTATAAGCGAGTTTTAGATGTGGCTATGGCTTTTGCCAATGAATATGGTGATTGCTTCCTCAATCCAGAAATTCGTTTCAATGCAAAAGAAGGAAGAAGAAAGGTCTATGACATGATTCCAGAAGACAGTAGGGCAAACCCAGATTTGAAAGTGGGTGAGTTTGGATATATTGATGTGAAATCACCTGAGAAAGTAATGAACTGCTGTCGTAATGCGAACCATGCTTCAGATGCACAACACGCTTGCGTTTGTCTGACTGACCATTGCTTTAGAAAGCCAATTACGGAAAGACAAATCCAAGATAGGAACAAAGCTATTTGGGATAGTGAACAATATCACCATGACTACATCTTTTGGTATGTCAATGGCAAGCTCAGAAAATACAAGAGACCAATGGAATAATCCGTTGGCCTCAGGTTCTGCAACGTCGCAGGCTGCTTTCAGTGGTTTTCAGTATGTCGCTCCCACGCTGCAAAGATAGTAATAAATTTCAATATAGCAACTAAATTACAACATTTTTTAAGGTTATTCGTTATAAAATGTATAGCAACAGAGTTTTATACGTAACTTTGCAGCCCAAAAGGTGGAATTTCCCAATAAGCCGTGTGGTTTATCGTGGGTACAACAATGCGAATGCGAATGGCGGTGTCGTGAATGCGAATGCGAATAACGATGCAGCGAATGCGAATGCGAATGTCGGCTCACGCCTGGACAAACTGATTACACCATCAATCGGCCTACCATACCAGGGACGTGATTCCTAACATGGAGCCGAGGGAAACGAACCTCAGCAAACTACCAATATGGGAAAGCTGAAAAATCAAGTGTTGGGTGGAGTTTGGTAGGCCGTTCTTACGGCTCGAAGAAGTCAGACCCAGAGACAGGAAGCCAAAAGGCCATAAAATTATTAACAATGCGTAGAGAAGGTTACATCATAGAAGAAATCATTGACTACTCCAATATGTCAGAGTCGTTTGATGAAGTTCTCCGTGGCAAGAAGCGGAAACGCTCACGTCAGGGACGCTACTTGCTTGCGCATCGTGAAGAGGTGATTAAGGAGCTAACAGAGCAAATTGCCAATGGCTCTTTCCGTGTGAGTGGCTACCGTGAGCGCACAATCCACGAATACGGCAAAGAAAGGAACTTGCAGATTCTTTCGATGAAAGACCGCATAGGTGTCCATGCTATAATGTCCGTGGTGGACAGACATCTGCAAAGACGTTACATACGCACAACAGCAGCATCCATCAAGGAACGTGGCACGCACGACCTTATGAAGGTAATTCGTCAAGATATGCAGCATGACCCAGAAGGCACGCTATATGCCTACAAGTTTGACATCAGACATTTCTATGAGAATGTTCGTCAAGACTTTGCCATGTGGTGCTACCGCCGTGTGTTCAAAGACCAGAAGCTGCTCGTTATGTTGGAATCCTTTGTTACCATGCTGGACAGAGGCATCAGCTTTGGACTAAGAAGCTCGCAAGCCACTGGCAACTTGTTGTTGTCTGTATTTTTAGACCACTATTTGAAAGATAAGTGTGAGGTCGCTCATTTCTACAGATATTGTGATGACGGCCTTGTGCTTGGTAAAACGAAAGCGGAATTATGGGTGATTCGTGAAATTATCCACTCTCAGGTGAACCAGATTGATTTGGAGATAAAGCCAAATGAAAGGGTGTTCCCAGTGGATGAGGGCATTGACTTCTTGGGATATGTCATATATCCCGACCATGTGGCGATACGCAAGCGTATCAAGCAGAAGTTTGCCCGAAAAATGCACGAGGTTAAATCGAGGAAAAGAAGGCGTGAGCTGATTGCCAGTTTCTATGGCATGACAAAGCACGCCGACTGTAATAGATTGTTTAATAAATTAACAGGCAAAACAATGAGATCATTTAAAGATTTGAACGTTTCTTATAAGCCAGCGGATGGCAAGAAGCGTTTCCCTGGGTCAGTGGTAAGCATCAGGGAATTAGTGAACTTACCAATCATCGTGAAGGACTTCGAGCTTGGCATCAAGACTGAGCAAGGCGAAGACCGCTGCATTGTCTCCATCGAACAGAACGGTGAGGCAAAGAAGTTTTTCACCAATTCGGAGGAAATGAAGAATATTCTCCAACAGATTAGTGAACTGCCAGATGGCTTGCCTTTTGAGACAACTATCAGAACAGAGACATTTGGCAAAGGTAGAACCAAATACGTATTTAGCTAATGAAACGAACAGAAGGAAGTGCGGTGGTGAAACTGCTTGAATGCGTGAACCCCGTCAAGAACAAATGGCGCATCCGTTGGGATGTCATAGTTAAAGAGGACGGTTCGGCCAACTACATGGAGGCAGAGTTTACCAATGGCAAGCCTTCTGTGGATGACATCAAGCGAACCGTCTTGGACTGGTACAACGAACAGACTGACCAAGCCATCATTTCTGGCTTCACATATAAGGGTCAGGCAGTGTGGCTATCCACTGAAAACCAGTTCAACTATAAGGCTGCTTATGACCTTGCCGTGCAAACGGAAGGAAAGACGCTGCCAGTAACGTTCAAGTTTGGAACTGAGGATGAACCGTCATACCATACGTTTGACACACTTGAAGAACTCGCCGACTTTTATCTGAAAGCCACCGAATATGTGCAAAACACCTTGGCTGAGGGATGGAAGAAGAAGGATGCTTTTGATTTGAGCTTGTATCAGTAAGGGTCAAACGACATCCGAAGGACATTAAAAAAGCATCCGAAGCTGTCAAGGCATCGGATGCTTTAATTATATTTACTTGGACTGGCCAAGTTCTCTGTAACCCACATAACTATAAGTTTCAATGTTTTCCAAAATATCCTCATGGTTGTGGTTGGTTGTCGAATTGCTGATGTCGAACTCCTTGAAATGCTCACCGTCCACATCTGCCAGGGCTGTGTGAATCTTTTCCAAGAGGTCAAACACGGTCAAGCTCTCTTCTCTTTGGTCGCTGTTGGCTGCACTGCTGCCCAACCAGTCTGTCACCACGTGCAAGTTCACTTTCGCTTCTGTCACATAGCGCATACCTGCCACCGTAGCCTCCCAGTTGATTGGGCAAAGCTCCACAAACACCGCTGGACGTTCCCAGTTGTCTTCTTGTTCAATGAACTCCACATTGTGGTTCCAAAGGTCAATATACTTGATTTCTGGTATATTGCCCAGACGCTCACAAAGCATCTTGTAAATCTCTTTTCTCATTTCTTCAATCGTTTTTCAAAATGTTCCATTTCCTTTCCGAGGTATTCTTGCAAATTATCCTCGATGATGTCCGTAACTGCCTTTTCCACCTCTGGTGACAAACCCAGAAACTGCCTCTTTGGTATCTTGATTGTCGTGCCTTCCTTCTTCAAGGCCATGAACTTCCAGAACTCTGCCACGTCACTGATGTGCCGTGTCTTTTTGTCCTTGCGCTGCGTGCCGTCCTTGCGCCTTGCAAAGGTCAATGCACCTGCGGCATCCATGTACTTGTGCCAGAAATAGCCTTTCATTCGTTTTGTCACCACTATCTCACCGCCTTCATTGTGAATGTCGGCGTATGGCAAATCAGTGAAGAAGCGGATGCTCGTTTCCTTCATCTCGCTTCTGACGCTTCTCCTCAGCGTGCCTGTATCAACAAGAATATGCCCACCTGGTCGAAGGGGGCTTCTGTGCCGTTCCCATGCCTCGCTGAAAAATGCCTCTCGCTCAAAGTTCTGGTCAAACTCGTCACTTAGGTCAACGCGGATGTCATTCAGAATCCTCTTAATAATAGTCTTTTCCTTGCTCATCATTCCAAAAATCAAGATACGGTTGAGCGTCTGCTGGAATCTCATTCTTTGATTCAGCAGACGCTTTCAATATATTGTAAAATTGACGCTCACTGATAGCATACTCAGGATATATGAACCTGCGCCATATCTCACGGTTTGGAACACCGTCCTTGATATGCCGGTCATATATCCTGTTGATGTCAGCAACACGTTTCTGATAACTTAGTCCGCGTCGCTTTCCCATAGGGCTAAATGTTTGTTGAATGTTTAACCTTTGGATGATAAGGACGGATGTCAAGTGTCATTTCACAGCTCACTGTCACACGTCCACTTCCTTCACATTGTGGGCAAATGTCTTCGCCCTTCCTCCCAGTACCGTGGCACATTCTACACAGTGCCACCTTGGGTGCCTTGGTTGTCGTTGTCTTCATTGGCTTCTTGTTTAGTTTCTGTTGTTTCTACATCTGTAACACTCAAAGGGATGATGTGCCACTTGTTGTGTTCGTCCTTCCACTCAGCTCTGATGAACTGCTTGGTGAGCGATGGCTGATAAGCCTCTTCGATGATTTGTACACCTTCCTTGAATTGGTCGTTGTCGCTCTTGTCTGCCAGTTTGCGAAGCTGCAACACACGGCTTGCCTTCAAGTTGCCTGTTCCGTCACGGCTCAATAGCTGTAGGATGGTTGCCACAAGTTCCTTGCTTTTGGTGTCGGTTGCAAGGCTCTCGATGTACTGCTTGACGATGGCAATGCCGTCATTCACTGTGTCACGGTAGTCATCAATGCAGTTGTAACCAAGCGTGAGGCGCATCTTTCCGTTTGAATGGGTGAAGGTGTGTGTGCGCTGGGTGTCCTTGGTCAGCTTCAACACGTTTGCCTTGATGTTGATGACTTCCGCAAAGTTCTCGTACACTTTGCGCTTCACTGCAAGCATCTGTTCTGACAGGCTGCGAAGTTCGGGGATGGCACTTTCAATCTCGCTGTCCACTAACTGGGCGTAAGCCTCACGGTCTTCCTTGCGCTTCTTAGCAGCCTTTTCCTTGGCTTGCTTCTCTTGGAACTGCTTGAAGGCTTCTGCCTCTTCCGCTGTCATTTCCACTGTCTGTTTCTTGTTTTCTTCCATTGTCTTATTGTTTTAAATGGGTTGTATTTTTAGGCATGAGGGATTCCATCCAAAGGGATATACATCACCATCTTGCCAGGATTGTTAACGTCTTCTTTTTCTTTCAAGCCACCTTTCTTCTTGATTGCTCTGAGCTTTCTTTGGAAATCTTCCATTTCGTCAAGTCGGATTCTGGCAAACTCCTTTCCGCAAATTCGGGGATGCTTGCAGAACTCATTGATGCGCTGCCAGTCGGTTGTGTCCACGCCAATCTCTTGTATCAGCTTTAGGCAGATGCTGCGATTGCGCTTCAATCGTTCTTTTCGACCGCTCAGTTTCTCCAGACCGTCACAGCAATCATTGTACTCTTGCAGTGTCATTTCCTTCAAGCTCTCTGTGCGTCCGAATGTGTATTGACTGACGATTTCCTTCTTGAACTCTTCACGGCTGCCACAATAGCAAGGCAGTTCGTTGAATGAGGCAAAGAAACGGCTAAAGTTCGTTACTTGCTGCTTCATGGCCGACACCTCTGTATGTCATAAAATACTGGCGTGCCTCCTTCACGCTTGCAGCCATGCCAAGGGTCAAGTCTTCCGTCTCCAGTATTGGCACATTGTCGAAGCAAAGGAATATCTTGCCATTGAACTCTCTCGCCTGTAGTCTTGACATGGCTTCTTCTCTCACTTGTGCTGCACGTTTCTGTTCAGCCTTTTTCTTGTAGTTCTCACGCATGGCATGGAACCAATTACCGATTTTACTCATATTCGTTTATTTTTTAGTTTTCTTTTCATTGTTTGGTAGCCACGTTATTTCAATGATGGCTTTCATTTCTTTCTTGCCTTGGCATATCGGGCAAGGAACTTTCACACTTTCCCAGTTGGCATCACGTCCCCAGAAGTAACCATTGCCGTGGCAATATTCACATTCATGCCCTTGGCTTACTATCTTTTCATGGGTGACTTGGCATGATGGTGCGACCAGTTCTAACACCCTTCGTTCTTTACTCATTGTCTTCCACCTCCTTTCTCTCACCAAGATACTCACACTTCATGGCATCAAGCGACATATCGTTTAATCTGCCAGACAAGTCTCTGAATATCTGTTCTTGATCCAGGTAGGTAAAATCCTTTGTCTTGTCCCTGATGATTGACACCAGGCTCTCAATCACTTCTTCCATAAGCTATATTGTTTGATAAGTTACTTTTTCATACCCATGCCACTGGATGATTCTGTTTGTCCACATCAGGCTTTTTGTTTTCAGTACAAACTTGCCTCTGTTCTTCTGTGAGCGCATTACATTCAAGTCGCACTCGTAATTTTGTTCAAGCCATTCTCTCATAACCGACTTGCATTGCTCTGCCGTCATCAAGATGAAAATGGTGTCACCATTCTTGTATTTGTCCATACGCCTTATGTTTCGTTGCTTGTTTGTATTACTCCATCCTCCCATACGGTGAATGCCTCACCAGCCTCACCAATGGCACGACCTTGGCAATATGCTTATATCCTTGCACTCTCACCTTCATACCTGCCATGTACTTCAATCGGGCTGCTGGTTTACCAAGCGGTTGCCCCTTGTATTCCTGGCTGATGAATATGAAGCACTTTCGAGGAAAGTCATCTGCAAGTGTCTTGGCTTGCTCATAGCTCCAATTTGAATATTGGAAACTGTCAATGATGACAAACTTGGCACTCTTGCGTTTTTTAAGCCTTATTCTCAAATCATCAAGGGTGTCGTCTGTTGCCACACGAAACTTGCCTTGCACCTCATTCATCTTGTAGCGGTTGATGCGGTCTTGAAAGCTCTTGCTCACACCTTCCTCATAACTCAGGTAAAGAACGCCACCATACGAGCAAAGTTCCTTGGCAAGCTGCATCACAAAGCTGCTCTTTCCGCTTGCGCTCGATCCAGACACAAACCATGTCTCTGTTATGCTCGGATAGCCAAACACCTTGCTCCATTTCTCACCCCAGGGAATGGTGACGTATGTCTTTGCTGCAATATCCCTGGGGCTGTATGCTCGCTTTGCCATGGTTATGCAAGTTTCAGTTTCTCAATCTCTGTATATACACGGCGCAAGCCACCATTGGTTTTTCTCACGATGGTTGCAATGTCGGCATCCTTTGGAGCGTTAGCCCTTGCCACCACTTCTGCTTGATGGCGCAAGAACTTGTCTCGCTCCTTGCCATCGTCTGGTGTCACCTTGGAATATCTGCCACCGTAACGGCTCAACATTTCCGTGTAACCAACTTTCTTGCACTCAATGGAACGGTTGATTTTTTCCTTCAATCCGTCCGCTCCCATCATGTACCAAGCACAACAGCGTTCCGTAGCATTCCAGAGGGCTTTGAGTTCCAAGAAAGCCTCATACTGCAAGTCTCCAGCTTCATCAAGGATGATAAGAGGGTGTTCGATGGAACGAAGGTAATAAACCAAATCCTCGTACACGTCAGCATAATGTCCCTTGCTATCCACACCAAACTCTGATGCTATCTTGCGAACCAACTTCAACTTGGTCTTCACTTGCGAACAGTCGATATAAACTGCATTCTTGTGACCTTGAACATAATAGCGTGCTGTGAAGGTCTTTCCAATGTTGGGGATGTCGCAAAGGATGCTGCTTTGCCCAGAGCCTTGACAGAACTCTATTTGCTTGGTGATATACTTGAAGGTCTCTGTTGGGGCTGCGTTCCATTCTATTTCGTTGCGCAAGGCCACATTCAGCTTTCTTGCAATGCTCAACCAGTTGGCATCACTCAGAGCCTTTTCTATCTGACCATTCTTCAACATACTATAAATGGATGTCGAAAGTCCAAGGGCGGTTGCGTGCTTTGCGTCACTTGGATAGTTTGACCTGTTGGCTGCTATCGCTGCAGGATCTTTTTCTTTGTTGCTTCTGCTATTGTCATATTCTTAATCTTTAATCGTTGTTATAATGATGTTTCAATGGTGTCTAAATGTCTGCCAAAGCCCTTTCCTCAATGCTCATGTCTGGCTTATATGCTTCATCGGGGTCGTCTATCTTTGGCGGTGGAAGTACAAAGGTTTCCTCTGCCTCTTCCTTTGGCACATCCGACTTCATCACTCCAACCTTGCCAATGGCATTGTCCTTGACATATTTCGTGAATGAGGCTACTTTCTTCTGTTGTGCTTGATATTTCTCCAAGTCTTCATCAGTCTGTTCTGCCATCACACGGTTGTAGGTTTCCACTCGTTCCACTTGGTCAATGAACCTGTCACCTTGAAAGACGAACACCTCTTGTGGTTTGCCGTCCGCATCTGGAATGTAGTATGCTGTCACCTTGTTGTTGTTTGGCTCCAGGCGTTCCAGCTTTTCTGTCTTGCTCAACCACCAATCTTCGTATGCCACTCTTACGGTGGAGTTTCTTCTGATGCTTGTTTCCACTCTTTCGCCAATGTATCTTGCAAGCGTAAGTTTGTCAAGCGGTTGAAGGGTTGGATTGATGTTGCTGACAAGAACGTCCCATCTGCTCATGCCAGGGTACTTCTTTTGATTCGGATGCAAACTGTGATTCCACTCATAACTGTCTTGGCGGTCATCAGCTATCAGTTGATCATAGCTGAAATATTCCTTATCCTCATACAGCTCATTGGTTTCATCACTGATTTTCTTGCTTTCCGTTCGCCACTTGCCTTTTCCATAGAAACGGCCAATGCCCTCATGGTTCTTGTGGATGATGCTGCGTTTCTTCGCTCCGTTCAAGTTCTCTGCATACTTCTCTTGCGAGTTCTGAGGCGCACAGAAATGAACAAATGGGAATGCAACACCAGCTTGCAGAAATCCGTCCTTGTATTGCGACATCAAGTGATTCTCAACCTCAATACCTGCTGGCATACCCCAACCGTTGCGTTCTATCAGTCGGAACATATCCCTAAAGCAGTCAAGCACCAGGATTTCATCCTTTTTCCTTGCGTATGATGCGCCAATCACACATTGGCTGACCACATCGTAAGCATAGTAAGCGTGAACCCTTTGTTTGGTGTCTTTCAACTTTCGTGTCAAGTCCACGTCATCCATTGTGATTTGGCTCAGAGAGAACTCACCGGCATGGCGGTGCATGTGCGGCATCTGTTCGTGCATGAAGGTGGTGTAACTCATAAGCTCATGTTCAATTAGCACCTTGTTTTTCGGTCGGTTCAAGTAGTTGGTGATTGTCGATTCACTCAAACCTTTGGTTCACCGCTCCTGTCTGTGAAATCATCGGGGTTGAATAGTTCTCCAGTTTCTGGATCATAGACCTCTATTTCACCACATACAAACGAATTGTATAGTTCCAAGACACTTGTATTGAATGGCTTATTAGGAAGTACCGCCAAACCCAAAATCAAGCGTTCTGTCTTGTGGTCAACCTTGCGTGCGCTTTGGTTTCCAAACTTGCCACTTATCAGACAGGCATAGCCAAACTTCTTGTATTCGGCTACCTTCTTTCTGAATCGCATGGTTGAAGCTGGTAGCGTATGGCCAAATTTCTCTTTGAGGGTCTTGATGGTGGTTGCCATCTTTTCCCAGTCATATTTTTCTCCCATCAGCTTCTTTGATGCGCTTGCACGGTTGTAGAGCTTGATGCAAGTGTTCAGAACAGAGGCATTCACCACATATTCTTTCACTTTCTCTTGTGTGAGGTCAAGCCCAGTCTTGGCACGGTCGTTGAAGAAAGCAACGGCTGCTTGGTCAGTCTCATAGTTGGATGTTATCCAACCTTCCAGTCTCACAGTGTCACCACCAGGATAAAGTTCATCCACCATTTTGCGGTAGATGGTAGGAATGCTATCAACGGCAACCAGAGCATAACGTCCTTGCCCCTTACCGCTACGCACCACATTGATGCGCTTCCTGGCAGATAGCTGCTTGTAGTTCGAGGCAGTCATTATGCCACCGTCAACAAGCTCACGTGCTGAAATGCAAAGTGTGTTACCGTAATACTCCATTTCTCACCTCCTTGATTATTCGGCACAAACAGGTCTTGCGTACTTTTTGTAAAGCTCTGGGGTAGTCAAGATGTCGGCATCCCTCTGTGTCCATGCAGCAAAGATGCTTTGGATTTCTTCCAGTTGCTTTATTTTCACATCCTGGTATTGCTTCATCATCTTGCCCTTGTAGAACACATCCACATTGCCATTGGCTTTGTTGCACTCAATCATTGCACCATTGGGGAAGTATTGGCGCATATAGCCATCTGCATCATGGATGGTCTCTACCTCTGGGGCAACTATCATCACAATGCCACCTTTCTGCTTGGCATATACACGGATGCGCTTTGCCTTGTCACTTTCGCCACGCTTTGCGTCAAAGTTCAGGGCATAATAAACCATTTTCCCTGTAACGTTGAACGCTGCCATGATTTCCTGGCGAACTTCTCTTGTTACGTCAATGTACTTTTTCATTGCTTCCATTTTTAATCGTTATACAAATCTTGTTTTATCTTTTTAAGATGCAAAATTCGTCTTTCTCACGCCTTTTTTGTATCTTTGGCGCGGTGTTCCTTTAGTAACACGGTGCAAAGATAAACAAAATATCTCGATTATGCAAGAAAATAAACAAGAAAAGTCGCTTATAAAGCAAAATATCTTGCTTTACTTATCAAAAAAGGACGTTACACCCTATGAATTTTACAAAAAATCGGGTGTAACACGTGGTATATTGCAACAAAATAATGGTATTAGTGAAGATAATATTGCAAGATTTCTCGCTTATGCTCCAGATGTAAATGTAGAGTGGCTGATAACTGGCAATGGTGATATGTTGCGCACTATGCAAGAAAATAAACAAGAAAAATCGCTATATAATGATTCTTTAACATATTGCACTCCAAAGCTCGCTGATGATCCAAATGTTGGTAAGCCATACTATGATGTTGATTTCATTGGAGGCTTCACTGAGATATTCAACTCTCAGGTAAGTGTTCCTGCTACCAACATTGTCATCCGTGGTTTTGAAAAGGCCGATTTTTGGTGCAATGTTACAGGTCATTCAATGGAGCCAAAAATCAACCATGGCGACATCATTGCCCTTCGCCAATGTACGCTGGATGATGTCCAGTATGGCGAAATATACGCTGTTGTGCTTGACACGATACGAACCATCAAGATATTGCGCAAGTCTGATGATCCTGACAAGCTCCGTTTCATCCCAATCAACTTGCAAGATTTCGATGAACAAGAATACCCCAAATCAAGGATATTGAACATCTTTGAGGTCATTGGTAGCATCAGCAAGTTCTTTTAACCTCATAGTGACACCCTCTTTGGTACTCCAAGTGGGGTGTCACCCCCTCTTCATCGCCTCAAAAGCCC